>TARA_R100000049_G_scaffold3252_2_pt1 | contig 19280 bp, 18 predicted proteins | sample TARA_R100000049 | Tara Oceans TARA_R100000049 (sample SAMEA2619992) | marine metagenome | biome: marine biome (ENVO:00000447); feature: mesopelagic zone (ENVO:00000213) & marine oxygen minimum zone (ENVO:01000065); material: "saline water (ENVO:00002010), including plankton... | reverse complement strand
ACCACGGCTCCCTCGTACTGCTTCTTGATAAACGCCTTGACGTCATCCGTTGTCAGCACCTTCGCCAGCTTCTGGATTGCCTCGTCGTTGGCGCGGCTTTCATGAGCAACCAGAATGTTCACGTACGGCGATTCAGCCCCCTCAATAACCAGCGCATCTTCCGTCGGATTAAGGCCGGCTTCCAACGCGTAGTTGGTGTTGATGAGCGCCAGATCCACCTGGTTCAGGATACGCGGCAGGGTAGCAGCCTCCAGTTCCTTGAATTCCAGGTCTTTCGGGTTATCAGCGATATCACGCGGCGTAGCGGTGATCTTGCTGCCGTCCTTCAGGGTGATCAGACCGGCTTTCTGCAGCAGAAGCAATGCACGGCCACCGTTGGTGGGATCGTTGGGGATCGCCACTGTGGCCCCGTCTTCAAGCGCTTCCAGAGAGTCGATCCGGCTTGAGTAGGCACCGAAAGGCTCAACGTGAACACCCACTACGCTGACCAGGTTGGTACCACGGCCATCATTGAACTCGTCCAGGTACGGCTGATGCTGGAAGAAGTTCGCGTCCATCCGCTTCTGGTCCACCTGCACATTGGGCTGAACGTAATCAGTGAATACTTTAACGTCCAGTTCCACGCCCTGCTCCGCCAGCTTGGGCTTAACATATTCCAGGATCTCGGCGTGAGGTACCGGCGTTGCCGCCACGGAAAGCTTTTCCGCAATCGCGGCGGAAGAGAATGTTGCAACGGCAGCCACTGCCACCAGGGTCTTTTTGAAGTTCATAAGCACGTTCTCCTGCGGGTATTGTCAATGAATTCATCTAGCCTTTGGAGTACGGCAGACGGTGGGAGGCAACTGCCGAAAAACGCCCGTGAATACGTCCCTGTAGGGCTCGGTCGCGCCATCCTTGGCGCTCCACGTTTTCGGAAGTTGCCTCCCACCATCCACCTATAATCGGGCTGTTGTTATTTGCGGCTGAAATATAGAACCAAACGATCTCCAGCCATTTGTAACAACTGTACGAAAATAACCAGTAGGGCTACGGTAATGACCATTACATCGGTCTGGAATCGTTGATAACCGAAGCGGATGGCCAGATCGCCCAAGCCGCCACCTCCGACAACGCCGGACATCGCTGCATAAGAAACCAGCGTAATCGCGGTTACGGTAATACCGGCAATGATCCCGGGCAACGCCTCCGGCAGAAGGGCTCCGAATACGATCTGCTTTACTGTCGCGCCCATGGCCTGGGTAGCTTCGATGATTCCCCTGTCCACTTCGCGCAAGGACGTTTCGACCAAACGTGCAAAAAACGGGGCACCCCCAGCCACCAACGGCGGAATCGCACCGGCAACGCCCAATGACGTGCCGATCAGCATGACAGTGAACGGGATCATTACAATCAGCAGGATGATAAACGGTACGGAACGCAGCACGTTCACCACAAAGGACAGCACCGCATAAGCGATGGGCTGTTCCAGCAGTTGGCGCTTGCCAAACAGGAACAGCAGAACGCCTACCGGCAGGCCGATCAGCACGCTGAACAGCAGCGACATGCCCACCATCACCAGGGTGTCCCAACTGGCCCAGCCGATCTCGGTCCAGTCCACGTTGCTCAACAGGTCTCCCATCAAGGCTTCCATCAGCGCAGCACCTCCACGTGAACGTCCGCCGCCTCAAAGGCTTGCATGGCGGTATCGAGATTGCCGCCCACCAGCGAGAGGGTCAGCTGGCCGTAGGGCGTGTCCTTGATGTGGTCAATCCGGCCGGAGAGGATACTGAAATCCACGCCGGATTCCCGCGCCACGCTGCCCAGCAGTGGCGTGTAGGTGGATTCGCCACGGAAGGTGAGACGCAGGATGCGGCCTTTGGCGTGCTGCAGGTCCTGCTGCATTTCCTCATGGTCGATGCTTTCGCTCTCGAAGACGAAGTCCCGGGTGGTGGGGTGCTTCGGGTGCAGGAAGACATCACTGACCGCGCCCATTTCGACGACTTCGCCGGCATCCATCACCGCTACCCGGTCACAGACACGGCGTACCACGTCCATCTCATGGGTGATCAGTACGATGGTCAGGCCGAGTTCGCGGTTGATGTCCGCCAGCAACTTCAGGACCGATTGGGTGGTTTGCGGGTCGAGGGCGCTGGTGGCTTCGTCGCAAAGCAGGATCGTCGGGCGGCAGGCCAGGGCGCGGGCGATGCCAACACGCTGCTTCTGTCCACCCGAGAGCTGCGATGGGTACTTATTGGCCTGATCCACCAGGCTGACCCGTTTCAGCAACTCGTCCACCCGGTCACGAATCTCGGTGCGGGAATAAATGCCCGCGAGTTTCATGGGGAAGGCAATGTTGTCCGCCACCGTTTTCGAGGACAGCAGATTAAAGTGCTGGAATATCATGCCCACCTTGCGACGGAAGGCCCGTAGCTCGCTGGCGTTGTAGCCGGTGATATTTTCATCATCAATCAGGATGCGACCACCGGTGGGTGGCTCCAGAAGATTGATCAGGCGCACGAGGGTGGACTTGCCCGCGCCGGAGTGGCCGACGATGCCAAACACCTCGCCGGTGTCGATGGTCATACTGGTGGGGTGTAGCGCGGGGATCGCCCGCCCACCTACCTGGTAGGACTTCTGTACCTGGTCAAATACAATCACAACGTTGCCTTGTGAACGCTTTGTCAGCGCCTTGTGGGTGCAGAGGTAAAACGCGCGATTATAAACCAAACCGATGGCAAACCCGAATCCGCCACCTTGGTAAATCCCCTTACACCATTTGCCACCTGACACGAAGACCACGACTGAACTAGACTGATTCATTACAAGAACATGACTAACAATCCCGAGGCGCGCGCAATTTTGACCACAAAAACCGAGACTCCGCCCTCAAGGATGAACTCGACCCAGGCATGGGTGACCTACCTCAGCAAAGTGGAACTGCCGGTACTGGCAAACACTCTTCGCAGAATTGGTGAACTGACTGACAGCAGTAACAGCACGGTTAACGAGCTTGCAAACGTTATTCTCAACGACGCCCAGCTCACTTCCCAGGTGCTTCGGCTGTCCAATACGGTGTTCTACAACCAGACTCGCACCCAGGTAAGCACCGTAAGCCGCGCCATCACCCTGATCGGCTTCGACGCCGTGAAGTCCATGGCCATCTCGTCCCTGATCGTGGACTCCCTGCTCAAACGCAACGACCGCCCACACCTGCTTCGCTGCCTGGCCCGCGCCATCCACGCCGCCGTCCAGGCCCGCTGCCTGCTGCCAAAGCGCAACGAGCACGCCCTGGAGGAAGTGTTCATCGGGGCCCTGCTGATGAACATTGGCGAGTTGGCTTTTTGGTCCTGCGAGACCGAGCAGGCCAGTGAACTGGAATCCCGGCTGCGCGAGGGGGAGCCGACACTGGAAGCCCAGAAAGCCGCGCTCCACACCACCTTTACCGAAATTACCCGTGGCCTGGTGGACGCCTGGTCACTCGGCCCCTTTATTCGCGAGGTGGTTGCGCCCGGGCAGGCCAATTCGAAGGCCGCCAGCCTGGTGCGCCACTCCGTTGAGATGGCAAGACTGTCCGAGAATGGCTGGCGCGGCGACGACATGGAAAAGGTCATGGAAGCCCTGGGGCAGGACATCGGAGAGAACCCTGCAGCCGTTCGGGACCAGCTCAAGGTGAATGCCGGAGAAGCCGCGCGGGTCGCGGTGTCGCTGGGCATTCCCCAGGTGACCGCGCTGATGCCTGGCAGCCAGGGCAGCTCCGGCGAGGAGGCGGTGCGCGCACCAGAGGTGGACCCCAACCTGCAGTTACAGATTCTCCGCGATCTTACCCACAGCCTTACCGACAAACCGGACATCAACGAAGTCTGTCAGTTGGTCATCGAAGGCATTCACCGGGCAATCGGCATGCAGAGGGTTGTGCTGCTGATGAGCGACCGCAGCGGGCTTGAACTGGTGCCGCGCAAGTTGGGTGGCAGGGGCACCGAAGCCTGGAAGGACAACTTCACCATCCGCAAGGATGGCACCGGTCCTCTCGGGGCGCTCTTACCCCACGCTGATTGCAGTGTCTATCTGCCAAAAACGAAAACCGAAGGCGTTGCCTACGATCGCTGGCTAGGGAAAGTGCCGGCGCTGATCGGCCCCCTGAAAGCCAAGGGGCGACTGGTCGGCCTGTTTTACGCGGACAACGCGGCGGCAGACTATGTGCCCTCTGATGATCAGTTAACGGCGTTCGGACACTTTGTCCAGAACGCCCAGCTGTGCATCACGTTGCTATCGAACCATTAGTCTGCCGAGCCATTAATCCGCACTCAACAATCAGAGCTCATACAGTTTCGCAACGTGCAGTATCGGCCCGGTCGGCTGGCCGGTGGGGGAACCTCCCACCGGCTCCAGGCTGATCGCCAGTGTTCGGCTGTTGCTGAGAAGCGCCCGAGCCTCATCGTCCAGGGTTACCTGATAGGTTCCGCCTACCGGAATAACCCCGAGAGAGAGAGGCTGACCATCCGCCGGCACGATCCACAATTCATAATCCTTGCCCTGCTGGGCCGCCGTCGCGGCAACGGGGCGTAGTTTCAATTGCCTGTCGAGCGATGACTCACTGACCAGCCATAGGGGATCACTCACGTCCGCCTGTACGATGGCCCCCGAAAGACGATCATCCATCTCGGGCTCTGGCTGTTGCACCAGGAAAACGGCCAGAACCAACGCCGCAGCCGTTGCCAGCATGCTCCAGCCCGGCCAGAACCAGCGGCCAGGCGCATCATTGGCCGCGACGGCCGATACGGGTTTATCCTCCCGAGGCCAAAGCCGGCGTTCGATGCCAGCCCAGACCGACGCCGGAGGCTGTTCTTCCTCAATGCGTGCCCCCAAGTGCCCCAGCTTCTCTTCCCAGAACCAGACTTCCTGGCGGACTCGAACCGACTCCATCATCCAGCGCTCGAAACGTCGGCGGGCTGCCCCATGAAGGGAGCCAAGCACGTATTCCGCTGCCAATGCTTCTATTCTTTCCGGTGTCTTTTTCATCGTTCCAGACACCTCTTCAGAGCCATTAATCCGCGCCGAATCCAGCTTTTTACAGTTCCAATGGGAGAACTCAGGGCCTCGGAGAGCTCATCATGGGTAAACCCCCGATAATAAGACAACAGGATACTGTCCCGCTGCGTCTCTGAGAGTTCATCCAGGCACCCGCGAAGCTCGGCGCTACCCGCGACGCGAAGTGATTCGTCCAGCGGGCCGTCACGTTCATCGGCAACACGCTCAAGATGGGCATCGCCGGACGTCGGCCGCGATTTCCTGTTCCTCATAAGATCGAGTGTCCGATAGCGGGCAATCGTCAGCATCCAGCTCAGGGGCGCCCCCCGTTCATTATGATACTCACTGGCGTTGTGCCATATCTGCACAAATGCGTCCTGCACTGCTTCCTCAGCCAGGTCCCGCTGGTTTGCCAGTTTCAGGCATAACCCGAACATCCTGCCGGAGATTCGCTGGTACAGGCGCTGGAACGCCTGTCGATCTTCATGAGCTATGGCCATCAGCAAGCCCATAAGCTCGTCCTGTTCGCTATCAATGTCAGACATGTCCGCTATCCATTCGCCCGTTTGCGGTATTGATACCGTTTCTACGCACATCAGCGCTTGAAAGTTGCACTGTGACAGTAGTTGTAAAATTTTTTTGTGACAACTGCATCTTTCTCCGTACTGGCTACGTAACGTCTTTTGCAACACCAACAATACAAGAGGAAAACGGAATGAATACTTTATTGAAACGCTCCGGCCTCGCCATTGCGGTTGCCGGACTCTGTATCAGTGCCGGCGCAGCAAACGCCTCAAGCCACCGCGAAGCTCCCTTTATTACCGAAACACCAAAAGTAGACGGTACCGACTTCTACATGTTCCGCAGTTATGAGACGGGACGCGAAGGCTTCGTCACCCTCATCGCCAACTACCTGCCACTACAGGATGCCTACGGCGGGCCAAACTATTTCGACCTGGACGACGACGCCATTTACGAAATCCACATCGACAACTCCGGTAACGCCCAGGAAGACCTGACGTTCCGCTTCCAGTTCTCGGACGTGCTGAACGACATTCAGCTTGACGTTGGCGATGCCGGAGCTCAGGAGCAGGTGTCTGTGCCGCTGAAAAACATTGGCGACGCCACGGATCCAGCCAACGTCCAGTTCAGCCAGGAGTATACCGTCTCCGTCGTCCGCGGAGATCGCCGCACTGGCACGGTTGAGACGGCCACCAACGTCGATACCGGCACCGGCACATTTGACAAGCCGTTGGACAATATCGGCGAAAAGTCCTTTGCGGATTACGCCACCTACGCCAATAACCACGTGTTCGAAATGGCAATTCCGGGGTGTGGCACCAACGGCAGGGTGTTCGTTGGCCAGCGCAAAGAGGCCTTTGCGGTGAATCTGGGTGAGATCTTCGACCTGGTGAACACCAATCCTCTCGGCCCGCGCAACGCCGAAACCAATGATCTGGCAGACAAGAACGTCACCTCGCTTGCTTTGGAAGTGCCCACAAGCTGCCTGACTGGCACCGCGGCTAACGCCGATGGCCAGCCCATCATTGGTGGCTGGACTACCGCCAGTGTACGTCAGGCACGGGTGATCAACCCGGCCCCGGCGACAAATGGCAAAGGCGCGACCGTAGAAGGAGGCGCGTATACCCAGGTATCCCGTCTGGGCATGCCGCTGGTCAATGAAGTTGTTATTGGTCTGAAAGACAAGGACCGCTTTAACGCCAGTGAACCGAAGGATGACGCTCAGTTTGCAACCTATGTGACCCATCCGACACTGCCGGAGCTGTTGGAGATCCTGTTCAGTGGCGCTGGTGCGGAAGCACCCAACAACTTTCCACGGACCGACCTGGTCTCTGCCTTCCTGACCGGCGTTCCGGCAAACATGCCGGTAGGCGTGCAGGCATCGGAGATGGTGCGGCTGAATACCGCGGTTGCGCCTACGGCGCTGGATGCGCAAAACGATCTTGGCTTTGTGGCCGGGGATCAAGCCGGCTTCCCGAATGGCCGTCGCCCGTATGACGATGTCGTCGATGTTGCTCTTCGTGTTGCCATGGGTGCGTTGAACCCAGACGCTCCAAACTCGGGCGCTCCGTTCACGGATGGTGTTCAACTGGCAGCGGACCCGACCACACTGTCTGATGAGTACGAGTCCTTCCCTTATCTGATTACGCCCCTTCCGGGTGCCGTAACAAACTAAGAGGAGGTCAGGCATGAAAGTGTTAATTAACCTTGCCGCGCTTTCAGCGCTAACCATCCTGCTGACGGGCTGTTTCAACGGCTCCAGCGGTGGCGGTGGCGGTGACAGGCCAGATCCGGCGGTGGATTTCTCAACCTTTGTGAAGGCTGAGATCGCAAACACCGACGACACCCGTGAAGCCGTTCAGATCAACGACAAGGAGTTCAGCTTCAATGACCAGAATAATGAACAGGCGTTCGACGATCTGTTCATCCAATAGGACCCCTTGCCGGCCTTCAGTACGCCTGAAGCCGGCAAGCACATTCCCTGCCCTTCGGGGCGGGGCTTTTTGTGTCGGGCTGTTGTTGATGGCCAGTTTTCCAAACGTCGCAACCGCTGCACCCGGACCTATCGAGACAGATTTTTCCGACACCGACATTCTTGTTGAACTGCCAGAGCCGGCACTGACCACTTCCGAGCTGCCGGATTCACCCGAGCAGCTGGCAGACACCTTACAAAATCAGATCTCCCGTGCCAGAAGCACCGGAGACCCCCGTTTTTTGGGCTACGCCGACGGGATATTGCAGCGATGGCCCGGAGAGATGACAGACCGGCTGCTCACACTCAGAGCAACGCTGGACCAGAGCCTCCACCGTTTTGACAGCGCCCGGAATGACCTGGAAACCGTGATTGCCCGATCCGGCAGCGCACTCCAGATAAATCAGGCATTGTTGCTACTGGCCAATCTGGAAACCGTTCAGGGCAACTATGAAGACGCACGAAAGCGCTGCAGACAGTTGCAGCAATCCTATCCTGGCCTGATCGCCGACAGTTGCACGGCCCAGGTTAACGCCCGCACAGGTAACCCCAGGGCGGCCTATCAGGCCCTTCAGAAAAAATCAGAAAGCACCAGCACCAATACCACCAGCCGGCTTTGGGCAGAAGGGACCCTGGGGGATATCGCCGCGCAGATGGGCAATCCCGCCGCAGCCGATCACTGGCAGACAATACTCCGCACCAGCCCCGACGATCTCTATACCCGCGCCCAGTTAGCGGACTGGTATCTCGGCCGGAACCAGAATGACAAGGTGCTGGCCCTGACCGATGGCTATGAACAAGTGGATTCGCTGGCCGTTATTCGGGCTATTGCCATGGCTGAGTCCGGGCACCCGAATGCCGAGACGTTGGCGGAAAGCCTCAGGGAACGCTTCGCGGAAGCACGCTGGCGCGGGAACCTGCTGCACCAGCGAGACATGGCGCGCTTCCAGCTTGATGTGGAAGGCGATGCCGATACGGCACTGACCTTTGCGGCAGATAACTGGCGCAGCCAGCGCGAGCCACTCGATACCCGACTTCTTCTGCGTGCTGCCCGTGCAGCGAATGATGCACAGCCAGCCCAAAAAGTAAGAACCTGGCTGGAGAAACACGGGCAATCAGACGCCCGTTATCCGGAGGCTGACTCATGAAGCGCTTCAAACAACGAGTCTGCCTGACTCTATCGCTTCTCATGCTGGCCCTCACCTCCGGCACAGCATGGGCCCATAAAGCCAGCGACAGCTTTATCTACCTGAATCAGGACCGGGGCGAAATACGCATAGACGTGGCGCTCAGAGATCTTGCAGTGGCCTTGCCGCTGGACCAGAACGGGGATCGCCAGCTCAGTGGGGCGGAGCTCCGTGCCGGCCGGGACCAGATTACTCGATGGGTAGAGCAGGGCGTAACCTTGTCCAGCGCCCAGGCCGATTGCCGCCTGACCGGCCAGCAATGGGGGCTTTCCCGCCATAGCGACGGCCCCTATGCCGCCGGTCTCTACACCATTAGCTGCCCCGATGGCGCTGCGCCCGACACGCTGACATACAATCTTCTGTTCTCACAGGACCCGTTGCATCGCGGCCTGATAAGCCTTGAAAGCGACGGCACCAGCACGCTGGGAGTAGTAGGCCCTGACAGTCGCCAACTCTCGCTCTCCGCCGGCGACGCACCGGGAAGCCTGCAGCTGTTCGGAACCTTCCTGTACGAGGGTGTCATCCATCTGCTCATCGGTCTTGACCATATACTGTTTCTGTTAGTGCTGATGCTGCCGGCCACACTGAGAAAAAACGATGGCAGTACGCCGGTGGGGCTGAAGCAGCGACTGTGGGAGCTGACGGGTATCGTGACCGCATTCACGGCGGCCCACTCCGTAACCCTGGCACTGGCAGCCCTTGGTATTGTTCGTCTGCCCATCGCCTGGGTGGAGACCATCATCGCCCTGTCCATAGCGGTGGCAGCCATGAACGTGATGTGGCCGATACTGGGCAGAAAAACCTGGAAGCTGGCCTTTGGATTCGGGCTAATACACGGATTCGGGTTCGCCAGCGTTTTGGGGGATCTCACCAGTGGTGTTTCCCAGACTGTCCTGGCCCTCGCCGGCTTCAACATTGGCGTAGAGCTCGGGCAATTGGGGCTGCTGGTTATTGCCTTCCCGCTGCTTTACCTCTGGGGTAAAACACACCTTTACGGCAGGGCGGTCGTTCCCCTGACACTGATTGCAGTAGGCGCGATCAGCCTGTATTGGGTGGCCGAGAGGGCTATGGCCATCTGAGCCTGGCCCCGGTGCCTTTCGACACCGGGGCTCCCAATGGCCGATTAATCAGTGCAGGGCACGGAGTTGGCGTGGATACAGAGCGGCGCTGACCTCCGGTTCATCCAGCAGGTCCGCCAGTTCCATATCCACCTCGGTTTCCTCGCCTTCATCGGGCAATGGCTCAAACAGGGTGTTCAGCCATGAGGTTACAGACGGTGCTTCGTCACGACCGTATTCGGTGGACAGGGCCTTGATCCGTCGGAAGCCGATAATGCGCTGGTGCTTGGGATCACGGATCTGCTCAAAACCACGCCAGTAAATACGGTCACGTGTATGCAACTGCACAAACAGTGTGTCGATGGGCTCTGCCGGATCTTCGCCACGCACGAGCTGCTCATCGTCGCTGCCTGCCACTGACTGGGTGTCCTCTGACCCTGCCTCGGCTTTCGCTGGTTTCTTGCTGCGGATGGTCGTCCATGCCGGGTACAGCACGGCAACCGCATCGGCTTCCACATGCTCTCGGGCAGCGCGGAGGATCAGTCCCCAGCGGGCCTTGTCGGCATCGGTTTCAAGAGAGTTAATGGGCAAGTCGTAGCTTTGTTCGCTGGACAGTACGATTGCCATCATCGGGGCATCAAGCTCCCCCATGGCTTCGGCCTGTGCTACAGACACCAGTTCGTCGATTGCCATCGGTTGGTTCATAATACGCTCGCCTCCTCGATGCCATCAGGGTCGTTCAGGAAGAATGGGCTCTTCCTGACTCACAGCATAGCCTGTTCCTGCCATAAAGATAAACGTGGATACGTTGATCCTGGATCACAATGCGTTATTTATTGTTTCTTTGCGTGGCTTCAGATCATCGCTTCCAGCAACTCGTAGCGCCCAAACCACGGGTTGGCCTCTTCCAGTTGTGCCGCCAGCTGAAGTAGGGTGCCTTCGTCTCCGTGCGGAGCGCCAAACTGCACCCCCACCGGCAACCCGGCGGCTGTCCAGGCGAGCGGGACAGACATCGCAGGCGTGCCGGTAAGGTTGGCAAGCTGGGTAAAGGGCGTGCGGGCCAGGCTTTCCATAGCCATCTGGTCGACTTGCCCACTGCGGTGTACCAACTTGCCGGCTTTCAGCAGCAACATCAGCCGGGCAGCCATCTGCAGATGGGAAGGGGTATCCAGTTCGCCAATCTTCGCCGGTAACTGGCCAGCCGTCGGGCACAGGTACATGTCGTAACCTTCAAAGAAGGTCCCCAGGGCGCGGGCAAAATCGTTCCACTGCTGGCGACGGCGCACGTAGTCCGGTAGTGGCATGGTCCGCCCCAACATACCAATCAGGCGAGTATCCAGTTCGAAGTCGTCATCGCGGGCTCCAAACTCGGTTTTCGCGCGGTCCATCAGCGTGGACACTTCCCCGAAATACAGCCCCAGATAACAGCGGGCGAGGGCCATGCCGTCGAATTCCGGACGCGCATACTCCACCCGGTGCCCCAGGTTTTCCAGAGTGCGCGCAGTTTCTTCAACGGCATCCACACACTCCCTTGCCACCTCGGTTTCGTAGGGCGATGAGGTAAAAACACCAATCTTGAGACTGCGTGGCGCCCGCTGCATCAGCTTGGCATAAGGGGCAGCTGGCGGGGCGATGGTAAAGGGATCTCCCACCGCAGGGCCAGCCAGCACGTCCAGCATGGCGGCGCTGTCTCGAACCGTGCGGGTGACCACGTGATCGATCGAGGCGCCCGTCCATGCCTCACCCACCGAGGGGCCGGAGGAAATACGACCGCGCGACGGTTTCAGCCCGAACAGCCCGTTGTAGGCCGCCGGAATTCTAATCGAACCGCCACCGTCATTGGCTCCCGCCATGGGTACGATACCCGCCGCCACCGCAGCACCGGAGCCGCCACTGGAACCACCCGGTGTCCGATCCGTATCCCATGGATTACGGCAGGCACCCCAGAGTTTTGATTCGGTGACAGCCTTCAGCCCGAACTCCGGCGTTGCGGTGCGGCCCAGGAATACCAGGCCCGCAGCCCGTGCACGGCGTACAAACTCCGAATCCCGGGACGCGATGTTCTTCTTCAACGCCCGGCTGCCGTAGGTACAGGGCTGACCTTGCTGTTCCTGGGCCAGATCTTTAAGCAGCATAGGAACGCCCGAGAAGGTACTATCCGGTGTAGACGCCTGGCTCAGCGCATCGGAGAACTGAGGGTGGCAGATGGCGTTGAGCTTGCCATTCACCGTGGCCGCACGCTCAATGGCGGCCTCACAGATTTCGCTGGCCGCGACTTCTCCGCGGCGAATCAGGTCGGCAAGCGCTACCGCGTCGTATCGGAGGTATTCGGATTGCTTCATGATCGATTCCGTTTGTTATTCTGTTTTCGGGAGATTGGGGAAACCGGTATTTATGAACATGAGCTTCAAGCGTCACTTTCTTGCTGTCGTTATAATAGTCACATCTGTTATCGCGTCCACTTCGCAAGCGAGTAAAAAACCGCCGGAACCTGCCGAGAACTGGACCAGCGTTGTTCGCAGCTCACCCTACTGGTCAAGCCAGGGGGTTTACCAGAACATCACAACCATCCGCCGCTGGGTATTGAAGGAGTCCGGTTACTGCAGTAACCCCGATCGGCATATCCTGTTCGATATGCGCGGCCAATTCCTTGGCTACATCGACGATGGCTCGGACCGCGAAGCCACCCAGGTTCGTCTGAACGATACCAGAGCCTCTCTGGCAGCCTCTGGGCGCGCTGACGACTGGACCCCGGGCGGCCCCGACAAGACCGGATACCCCTTCGCCCTGTCCTGTCGACAGCCACACGTCAACCTGGATGAAGCCGTGGCACGCTACCTTGGCACCCTGCCTTCGGAACTGATTTGGGGTGCCTGGGACGATCTGTCGTTCGCCTCTCAGGAAGCACCACAGCCACTCCACGAGGCACTGATGTACGTTTATAGCCTGCGTGAGCAGCAGCAACGCCTCGATCTGCCGGTGAGCCTGCCCAAGTACCTCGGCGGCCAGGTATTGATCGAGAGCAGCGGCCAGCAAAGGGCGCACTCTGCCGCCAACGCCAAAGGCATCCTTCAGCTCTCACCCTCGGCGCTTAACGACTGCCGGATCAAACCCGCCAATCACTGGCACCGGTTAGCACAGATTGATTGCGCCCTCAAACTGATGGATCAGAATGCCCGCAACCTCAGGCCGCCCTTCGAGGCGCGCTTCGGTCACCTGCCCGATGATAAAGGGGATCAGCTTTTTACGCTGCTTCTGGTCCAGGCTTATCACGGCGGTGCCAGCCGCGTTCAGTCCCTGCTGGAGGATGAGACACTGTCGAAGCCTGCGATTTATTTTGCCCAGGAGCATGAGCGATTCAGTGCGGGAGACATTGCCTTTGGCATGGTGTTCCACAATTTGGGGCGGGATCGCTTCGGGCTGGCTTCGCTGTATTATGTGGCGGATGTTCAACTCGCCACCGAGGCGCTGTGTAAAACCGCGCGACTCGCTGATACCCGCTTCTGCCAATAAACCCGGAGCCCGCCTTGGAACTGACGTTCATCCCGGAAGGCCTGAACACCGCAACGGCCGTTTTCCTGCTGCTGAGCTCTGTCATTACGTCGATGATTACCGCCAGCCTTGGCGCCGGGGGCGGGGTTCTGCTGCTGGTATTGATGGCGTTCTGGATACCACCGGCGGCGATCATACCGGTTCACGGTATGATCCAGTTGGGTTCCAACGCCGGGCGAGCCACACTGACCTGGCAGCACACCGACTGGAAAGCCATTGCAGCCTTCGCACCAGGGGTACTGGTCGGAGCGGGGCTTGGCGCCTGGTTGCTGATCGACCTGCCGCCCTATCTGTGGCAACTGACCATTGGCGCTTTCGTGCTTTACCTGTGCTGGGGCCCCGCTCTGCCAAAGGGAGCCTTCGGCAGCATCGGGATCTTTCTTGCCTCTGCGTTAACCAGTTTCATTTCCCTGTTTGTGGGCGCAACCGGTCCCCTGGTGGCCTCCTTCATCAAGCAGATGCACACCGAGCGTTTCACCACCGTCGCGACATTCGCCACGGCGATGACGCTCCAGCACGCACCCAAGGCGTTGGTTTTTGGACTCGCTGGTTTCGTTTTCCGCGACTGGCTGATGTTCATACTGGCCATGATCGGCTTTGGTTTTGCCGGCACCTGGCTGGGGCTCCACGTGCTCAAGTCCCTGAGCAATCGGCACTTCAGCCGCGTGTTCAACGTTCTTCTGACCCTGCTCGCTCTACGCTTGCTGTGGCAGGCGGGCAGCTCTGCGGGGTGGTGGTGATCAATCCGGCTTCTGCCGTGACGGTAAGGGCACCGTCACCACACGATTTCGCCCCTGGGCCTTGGCGGCGTAGGTGCCTTCGTCAGCACGCGCAACGACTTCCCGGGGCCCTGTATCCGCGACACCCATCTCGGTCAGGCCGATGCTGGCAGTCACTCCAAACGTCCTGCCGTCCTGCTCTATACGCAAGGCTTCAATACCGGCCCGGATTTTCTCGGCAAGCTCGACAGCGCGCGGCTGACCACAGGCAGGCAGGATAATACCGAATTCATCGCCACCAAGACGTGCCACCGTGTCCGACTGGCGCACGGACTGCGTGAGCAGGTCCGATAGTCGCCCCAGCAAATCATCTCCCAGCAAGTGCCCGCCTTCGTCGTTGACGGGCTTGAAGTAGTCCAGGTCGATCAGCATCAGAACGCTGGCCGCCGTTTTCTTGTTGGTATCCGTCAGGCATTTGACCAGGGAAGAATTGAACGCCCGACGATTGAGCAAGCCCGTCAGGCTGTCGTGGGTCGCTTCCCAGGACAATCGCTCTTCTTCGCGACGGCGGGCGCTGTCGTCCCGGATCACGAATACCATACGGTGATTATGGCTTTCCCGGCGAAGATGAAGCATTGCCAGGTCTATATCGAAGAGTTGGCCCGCCCTGTTTCGCAGGGTGGCATACAGGCTATCCACATCGGCACTGCGCAGAAAATCATCTGCTTCCCAGCGATGGTTCTCGTCTTCAATCGATACCAGCGTGAAAAAATTCTGCTGCTCGCCGTTTTCGGCCAATCCAAGGAACCCGCACGCGGCCTGGTTGGAGTATCGGATAATGCCTTCGGCATCCACCATCAGCACACCTTCCTGCAATACGCCCAGAATACTGTCTGCACGTTTCTGTTGCTCGGCCAGCTCCGCCTCGATCTCCAGTTCGTGGGTGATGTCCCTGACCACGGTGATGGTACCCAGCGAACGTTCCTCCGTCTCAATCACCGACGTCATGGCATCCGCCCAAACCACTTCATCTCCGGAGCGGCTTTTCAGGCGGAATCGCCCTCGGAACACTGTTTTGCTGCGCAGAGCCTCCCGCCACGCTTCAACCGTGCCAGGCCGGTCCTCTTCGTAAACACCTTGAATCAGGGGAGTATGCTGGAGATCATTGGAGCTGACTCCGATGATCCGCTCAAACGCCGGGTTAACGAATTCAATCCTGCCCAGAACATCGGTCTGGATAATGCCGATCGGCGCACTCTGGGTAAGCGAGCGGAAAAACGCCTCGCGCTCGGCCAGGGAAGACAGCACTTCGTCACGCTCTTCCATCACAGTGTTGAAGGTCTCCGCAACCTGACGGATTTCCGTGCCTCCCAGAACGTCCACCGGCTCGGTCCGTATCCCCAGATGGCGCTCACTGATCTGGAACCCCAGATTTCGCATGGGCGCCATCAACCGACGAAACACCACCAGCGCCAAGGGCGCCACGATCAGAATCACGATCAGGAGCGTCTGCGCAAAGCTGTCCGTCAAGCGGCTGAGCGGCGCATAGGCCTCTTTCAAAGGCCACACCGCGGCCACAAACCAGGGCACCTGTGACATTTGGCGTACCGAGGTGATGGTTTCGGTGCCTTCCTGGTCATGCGTCTGCACAGTGCCTTCAAAACCCGCCATGGCCTTCTTGTGGGCCTCGTTTTCAAGCCTGAGCGGCACCATGGTTTCACCGGTACGACCGTGGCCCAGGGTTACACCGGTACGTGTGGCAATGCTGACATAGCCGGTTTTGCCGATACTCACAGCGCTGGTGTCTTCCATGAAGTTGTCGCCGTCGAGAAAAACCGCCCCTCCCAGCACGCCAATAAACCGTTGACGATGATCGAAAATCGGCGCTGTCATCATAACGGCGGGCCGCTCCAGGTAATTCGACACATAAGGGTCACTGATAATGGAGGTGAGTTGGCTTGAGGTCTGTCGAAAATACTCACGGCCGCTGACATCCAACCCCGTCTGCTCGAAGCTTTGCGGATACTCGGCAATGACCTTGCCACTGGCATCAAATACGTAGATCCCGTCGAACATATGTTGCAGCGCAATCTCGCGACGGATGAGAAGGCGGGAGCGGGAACGCAGCACCACCTCTTCCATGGTGAATCCTTCCGCGACATGGGTCAGGGTATCCCGGCGCTGGGCCAGGCGTGCATCAAGATCGCCGGCAACCAGTTCCGCGATGGTCTCCACCTGCTCCCTTGTCTGCCCCGCCAGTTCCGAGCGTCCCACCAGAGAACTGACCACGGCCACCGCCAGAGCAGCCAGCACGATGGCCAGGATGACAAAGGCAACAGCACGATTAACCAGGCTTGCTAGCCAGCGTCTTATCATCACAGCGGAGTGGCTCCCGCTTCATGGACGCAGGATAGGTTCGGGTTGACGTCCCTTAATGCTAAATATCTGTTTTTCACTGGATAACGTGTCGATTACTGGAGGATTTAATATTGGTAAGTCTAACAGAGACTCGGGTTTCAGCAGGTTACAGAACTTGCAATTTCAATGATAATCGTTACTATTTAGACCTATTTTCTTAACTGAGGTTTCCCCAATGTCCGAGTCCCTGCTCGCCGACGCCACCGGAATCAGCGCCGGCCCGGTCAGTCAGCTGCTGGAAATGGGCGGCCCCGTCATGATTGTGTTGCTGGCGATTGCCCTGGCAGGTGTTGTCACCTTTCTTTACCTCATGTTATTCGGCACTTTTTTTGCCCCCAGGTTTACTGCCAAACTTAAAAAGGCCATTACAAAATGGCAACAAAGGCCTGACGGCAACGTGGCGGAAGACCTGCAACGGTCCGCTGGCCGATACGCCCGACTGAACCCACTGCACCACTTGATCGTCAACACCATGAACGCCCGCAATGCCGGCACCGATCCCCAGCAGATTCGGGAGTCCGTCGCCAGGGACGCCCATGAAGCCCTCGAGCCGTTCGAGGCACCGCTCAAAATCATCGAAGTGATTGCCGCGCTGGCACCGTTGTTGGGCCTTTTAGGCACCGTTCTGGGCATGATGGAGGCGTTTGGAGCCATGGCCGCCACCGAAGGGCGCGCCAATGCCTCCCAGCTAAGCGGCGGCATCTACGAAGCACTCACCACAACTGCGGCCGGCCTGGTTATCGCCATTCCGTTTGCCGCACTGGCCGCCTGGATTGAATTCCGCCTGCGGCGTATCCAGAAAACCATCAATAGCGCACTGGTTACCATTCTCTCGGTCCCCGTCGCCACAACGGAAAGCGAATCGGCGTTGGAGACCCACGATGAGTCGGCACCGGCCACCGGCACCAGGACCGGGCGCGTTGTGGAGTATTCCGGGGACGAGCATCAGGGTCGCCTGGCCAATGCAACTGGTTGAACCGCGTCCGGCGCGCCCGATTCCGATCCGCATAACCCCACTGATTGACGTGGTCTTTATCCTGCTGGTGTTCTTCATGCTTACCAGCCGGTTGCTGCCGGTCAGTTTCATGGAGGTGAGTAACAGCACGGGCGACACCCACTCCGTAACGGGCGAGCCGATCCCCGAAGTCGTCATCCAACGCGATGGTCAGGCCCTTTGGCAGGGCGAGACCTACACGATAGAGGCGCTTACCGAGAGGCTCAGGGCCAGCGGTGTGGGTGAGATCAATCTGGCGACGGACGCTGCCACGCAACTGACTGACTTTACCCAGGCCTACAGCCAACTCTCGGACAGTGGCATTACCACCCACTGGAAACGTTCCCCGCAGGCTGCCGCACAACCATGACGGATCTTGTTCCACCACCCGTTACCTCGGGAAAATCCTTGATGGAGCGCCTGGAGGATGCCCTGCTGCCGCTTATCAACCTGGTATTCCTGCTGTTAATGTTCTTTATCGTGGCCGGGCAATTATCAGACACCCCCCTGCCGGACCTTCCCGGCAGTGGAGAGCAGGCAGGCAGCGAGCAGCCGCATGCGGACCTCGTCGTGACGGCGGCGGGGGAGTGGAAAGTGGACGGCCTTACCGTGCCGTCGCAACACCTGCCGAAGGCACTACCCGCGCCGGACGATGAATCCCCGCTGAAAATTGCCGCGGAGCGGGACATTGCCATGTCCGACCTGGAGTCGCTTCTGCGCGTGCTGGAAGAAAGCGGCTACCGTGAAGTGATTCTGCTGACGGAGCCCGCCAGTTGATGGGTGCCAGCAAAACCGTCCGCAGTCTGCTCCTGGTCGCTTCCATCGTCATCACCGCCATCGCGGTGGTCATCGCCGCGCCCGAACGGATCCCGGAACTGAAGCCGCTGGGGGATGCCGCTGTCAATTCCGCTCCAGCCATAAAAATCTCCCTGGCCGGCACTCCAGAGCCCAAACCCAAAGTTCAGGAACAACCTCCTGAGCCGGAGCCAGAACCTGAGCCGGAGCCGGAGCCAGAACCTGAGCCAGAACCCGAACCTGAGCCTGAGCCTGAGCCTGAGCCAAAACCCGAGCCGGTGCCGGAACCCGAGCCAACACCGGAACCCAAACCAGAGCCGGTTACCCAGGTCGATGCTCCCAAGAACGATGAGGTCGCCGAAGACGTCACTGAAAATACCGCCGAGGAAGAAAGCCTAAACAAACAGGTGGAGCTCAGTGCCGGCGAATCCTCCGACGTGGACCGCTACCTCACGGAACTGAGCCGTCACCTGAGCCAGTTCTATGAATACCCACGCCGTGCACGCCGCCTGGGCCAGGAAGGTTCGCCTGTCGTGGTTTTCGAGTTCAGCCGCGACGGCACCCTGGTGCACCACTCCCTGCGTACCTCGTCGGACCACGCACTGCTGGATGACGCCGCCCTGGACATGCTCAAGGATGCCGAACCCCTGCCGGAGGTACCGGAATCCATGAAAGGTAACACCTTCACCTACGCCCTTCCGGTTCGCTTCAACCTGCGCTGAGCAATTTATTGCTCACCCAGCAAAATATCGCCTCGCAGCCAGCAACCAATTGCCCACACAGTCTCTCAACTCTGACAGAAAATCCGTTACTCATTGTTATTTATGAAGTTTATATTTCTGGCACGACGTTTGTTAACTATTAAGTGTCCAGGGAAAACCTGGGGACATTTACTCATTCACACGTCATGGAGCAGACTATGCCAACTCCTTGTTATATCAGCATCGAAGGCCAAACTCAGGGCAACATCACCGCCGGCGCATTCACCTCCGACTCCGTAGGCAACATCTACGTTGAAGGTCACGAAGACGAAGTGCTGGTTCAGGAATTCAGCCA
>TARA_R100000049_G_C1957190_1_pt1 | contig 19361 bp, 11 predicted proteins | sample TARA_R100000049 | Tara Oceans TARA_R100000049 (sample SAMEA2619992) | marine metagenome | biome: marine biome (ENVO:00000447); feature: mesopelagic zone (ENVO:00000213) & marine oxygen minimum zone (ENVO:01000065); material: "saline water (ENVO:00002010), including plankton... | reverse complement strand
GGTCAGTGAAACTTGCTGGCAGCCCATTCAGACTTTCAAGAACGGCTGTTTTTACGCCAGGTTCCGCCAGCGAACGGGCTGGCAGACATTGCAACAGGAAGAATAACGCCTGTTGCCGAAGTAATGTGGCATCCTGCTCAGTGAGGAAATGCATTAGCAAGTCGAAGGTGCACTTGTTCAGGTGTTGTGCCGTGTTATTTACCCCAGCCACTTTGGCCAGCCCGGCGATCGCCTGGTGATGTTGTTCCGGCGAAGTCATGCTCAATGGCAGGGGCACGTCCATAGCCTTATCGCCCATCACCTTGTTGACGTCATACCAGTTCAGGGTCCAGACCACGAAGCCGGCCCGCATTAATGCCTGGCGTTTAAGCAAGTCCTCACTGGCTTTGTCACCGTGGAACTTATAGCCGTCCAGGAAAATAGCGACCGGCAGCAAACCAGAGCGCACTGGCCAGAGCACGAAATCAGGTTTGCTGGCGAACTGAACGCCCTCTGCCATGCCAAGATTTACCTGGGGCTCGATTTCATAGGCGAGATCACCAATCGTCAGCCGGTAACCACTTTTGCCTCGGATAATATCCTTACCTACCCGCACCTTGTGGCTACCCACGCAGTCTTCGCCGGAGAATCGCGCCAGGGCCTCCGGAAAGCGGGCCTCCAGCTCAGAATCTATCCAGGGGTTACCACCCAACGCGCTCAGGCCTTGCTTGTCCTGAACCCACTTGTGATCGCCATCAACGATATCCTTGAGCATTTCCAGCGCCAGCTCCTTGCTGGTGCTTTCCATGCCGTAGGCATTACGGTATTCCAGCAGGCAGCGATAACAGCCATCCATGGTGTTGTCGTAACAATCACAGGCATCCATCACGTCGTAGGCTTTACGGAAGACTTCCTGCATGTTTTCGGCACGGCTGAGCAACTCGTGCAGATAACCTGTGCCGCCCGGAACCGAATCATAAAGAACGATAAAGTGCCGGCGCTCATCGGTTTCGCCAATCGGCTCACTCTGATAAGCCACTCGCAGATGGTCCACCTTGCCCCCGAACCGCCGCTTCAGGCCAAGCTGCAAGGCCGCCACAAACGAATTCACTTGTTCCTCAGTGCCACCGGTAGACAACCTCGGCAAGAGAATTCGCAAGGCCTCGGATGAGAACTGCCGGTACAGGTACAGACAATTTTCCAGCCCGGTATCTTCCTTGCCGCCCGGCAACTTTTTGGGCCCACGAGCATAGCTGCAGGATTTCAGATGTTCCGCTTCTCTCTTGCCCTTGGCTACAGCCTTGGTCTGCACCGAGCCGCATTCGCGGCAGATCGGGAAGCCCGCCCGCTGGATATGCTCACCGGCCACATCGAAGTACATCTCCTCCCCTTCGCGACGGCCAAAATTCACCTCAAGAAAGTTGGCAGAACGAATGAATTCGAAGCCAAACGGCTTGTCTTTATCATCCAGCACCCAGGTAATCGGCACATCAGAGGGCTTGAAGTCGATCAGCATCTGCTTGTTGAAGAACACCGGCTCCCGGTCATCAGAGCGGTCATCCAGAATCGCATCCCTTGCGTTGGTGAACGCATAGACCTGGGTCATCTTCAGCATCTTGGTGCGGGCGCTTTCATCACCCCACTGGTTTGTGTGGCAACGAGGGCAGGTTTTATCGCTGAAGCCCGCTGTCGGGTCATCAGCCGGCGCGGAATAATGGCAGCGAGGGCAAAAGCGCCAGTCTTGAATGTTACGGCCTTTGGAAGTCTCTACCCGGGTCACTTTTACCTTGCGGTTGCCGGCGTAGAACACCGATTCCGGTGCCAACTCCGTTAACGCGGCCTGAGCCGGGCGCTGGTATTCGTACTCGCGCTTCACGAATTCGTGATCTGCTCCGTCACCTCCGCCTTTCTCGGAGCGGAAGATCACCGAATGCAACGTGGCACCCTCCTCCGGAAAAGCGTAATTTGGCAGCAGGCCTTCGTCGGTAAAGAAATTCAGGGTTTCTCGCTTGTTCAAGCGAATTCGCATTCCCCGATAACCGGCGGCTTCGCGTTCCAATTCCAGAATCTCGGCCTGGGTGTGCTCGTCTTGGGGTAGCTTGCGCAACTTCTCCAGCTGCTTGTCCAGATTCTTGATGGTCGTGGCCATGAGATTACGCTCATCCGCCACCAACTTGAGCCGGTTGACGAGGTATAGCTCCAGGCGGTCCTCATCAAACTGCGGCCCACCAAACAAATACTGCCGAAGCAGCTCGAGGTCTTCTCCGCTCAACTCCGTCGCAACATGACTGCTGAAGCCATCCCAGATTTCCTGCATGTTGTGCTTCAGAAATCTGAGCAGCGTGTACGGAAAGCGGTCCTCCTGCGCCTTTTCCACGGCGTCCAGCACCGGCTGCATGGTATGCGGCACCTGGTTATCACCCTTGGCTGAACGGGTCCAGCAATCCATGGTGTAAGCCAGTAACTGCCGGCGCAGTACATGGCGGGCTTTCAGGAACACTGCGGGGGGCTCAACCGGAGTGTCCAGCATCCGTCCCGGATCGGCGTAGAACACCAGATCGTGCGGGCGGCCGTTGGCCACTGTCAGTACAAAGGAGTTGCCGTCGCGGCGGCCACCCCGGCCAACCCGCTGAAGATAATTCGCCTGGGCCGGCGGCACCGAACACAGCAGCACGCTGGAGAGATCACCAATATCGATACCCATTTCCAGGGTTGGCGTGGCCGACAACAGGTTGTATTCCCAGGGTTTGTCACCCTTGATAAAGCTATTCTCCACACGAATACGCTCACTGGCCGCCAGCAACCCGGTGTGCTCGTGGGCAATTACCCGGTGAATTTCACCGTGGCGATACAAATTCCGGTACAGCGTGTTGCGCACAGGTACCACGTTTTCGTACAACAGCTCCGGCCCGGCCGCACTGATCATTGGCAGCCCGAGCCAGCCACGAGCTTTACCTGCCGGCACATGCACCGGGCGGTAGCCTTCACACTCCACCGCCTGAATATCCGTAGCGATAGTCAACACCTCCGGGTTCAGGGCCCAGAGTTTAACGCCACGTTCGTTGGTTTCGGTTTGCACCATGCCGGCGCCGGCTAACGCATCCAGTGCCGCGGCAAGCACGTGTTCCAGTTGCTTGCGGTCCGCCATGGCATCCGGGTTAAGGCAGCTCAGCCAGTTTTCATACCAGGAGCGCGAGGCGTTGTTATGGCTCAACGGCTCATAACCTTCCGCTGTGGCGAGCGCGGGGTATCGGGGCCTGGGCGATGACGGCCCCAAAGGCGGAGCATAATCCACAAACTTGAGCAGGTAACTTTTGCCGGATTTCTCACGGTAAAAGGCCAGGTCTTTCAGCCCGAAAGCGCCCAGATTCACCATGTGCTGAACCAGTCCTGTCATCAGGCCATCAGCCGCTTCTTTATCAATCCGATAACCCAGTGTGTTATCAGCGATCTCGCGCCACGATGCAGCAGCACGGGCCACGGGTTCCACCGGCCAGTCCAGCGCGGCAATACCCAACCGATTAAGAGAACGCCCCACCTGAGACCGCCAGCCCAGATCTTCCAGCACCTGCCACAACATGCGCCCGCGAATCAGCTTGAGCAACCAGGCGGAATCACGCACCTCACCTGTCGTTTCGAAATGTTCGAACTCGGAGGTAAAGCGCTTGTCCGGCGGCATAAACTCGCGCAGGTATTTGGGAAGGTCCAACCGCCCCTGGTGTTCGCCATGGTTTAGCCAGTAAGCCTCAAACAGCTCCGGCAATTGGAGTAACTGAGCCGGTTCCAGCTGGCTTTCAAGAAGCTGCGTCAGCGCCATGCGCACGTTGTTCTGCCAGGTACGCGCCGCGAAGAAACCGGCCCGGTGGGTGGCGTCCTGAACGGAATCACTGAAGGTAAGCAACTTGCGGTCATCGTTATCACGACTGCTGAACAACTGGTGAATGGCCACCGCACTCAAGCTAGCGGCCCGGGCACCAAATACCACCAACGAAGATTTAGCTGAGCAGTACGGGCAATCGTGTTCGTGAACCATCCGATTTACATTGTCCCGCTTCACCTCCTTCAGCTGATGCGGCTTGCTCACTCGCACCAGAGCCTCGTTCCCGGCCTGGCACCCCTTACACTCACCGGAATAATCCGCGGTTGCGGTGCGGCCACAGTCCCGACACACCCGAAAATTATCCAGGTGCATGCCAGCCGGAGATATTCCCGCTCCCTGTTGCCAGGGCAGCAGCAAAGCTGTTTCCTCGTGGTTTCCAAAAAACGCGCTATAGATATTCTGCAGCTCTGTTTCCACCACCTGTTCAGAAACGTGGCTCTTCTCCATGCGAGTCAACCAGGCGGTACCGTGACATTCGCGGCACTGCACCAGCGGCAAGCGAACCTGGCGCTGATCTTTCGGAGGTTTATCATCACCGAACGCCAGCAATGGCGGTAATACCGAAGAGCGCCCGTTTTCAGAGTCGTCGTCGACAAGTCCAAGGGGCTTGGGCTCCCGCAAAGTCCCAACAATACGCCGGAGTTCACGGGACCATAGCTGCAAGCGCAGCTGCACGAAAGGCAGGCCAACATCATTCCGGGCATGGGACAGCAATGCCAGCAGAGCAATCAAAGCCTGCTCCGGCTGGCGCCTGAACAGCGGTGGGATCTGTGAGGCCAGCTTTTCTACCAACTCGCGGAATCGGGGTGTACCCTGCCCCAACTTGAGCTGCCTTAGCAGGTTCGCCAGCTGGCCATGTTGCTTCAGGTCCTTGCCCAGCTGAATCCTTCCTTCTTTAGAATCCAGTGGCACTTCCGGCTGCTTGCTGAAATAAAGCTCGTAGGCCTTCAAAAGATACGCCTGCAGGCCTTCGTTCAACGCCAGGGAAAGATCTTCCGGCCCGATTTCCTTGTTCAAGCCCAGAAACGCCAGATTATCCAGAAACTCCGAATCACTCTGCCGCTGCTCGGCAATCACCGAATCACGCCGGAACGGGCTTGAGAAAATATCCGAAGCATAGGCAAGCAGGCCATTAATGCTGTCATCACCACCCAAGGTGGCGGATGTACCCGCACATACAAGCTGATCAGGCTTCAAATCAAACCGGGCGCGCAACCGGCGGATCAACAACGACAAATCCGTGCCCTGGGCCCCATCAAAGGTATGCAGCTCATCCACCACCAGGTAACGGAGGGTATCCGGCCCGTTATGGGCCCACAGCTTCTGGTCCTGCGGGCGCATCAACAGGTAATCCAGCATCTTGTAGTTGGTGAGCAGCACATCCGGCGGGTTATTGCGCAGGGTTTCCTTGTCGGTGATCACCTGGTCTGGGCCCATGGCCTTGGCGCCCTGGCCATCCCCGCCCACAAACAGCCCGACACGTAAGCCCTTTAATCTCGGCTGCCGATGAATCTCCGCAGCAAAGCGCTTGGCCTGATCCGTTGCCAGAGCGTTCATCGGATAAATTACAATCGCCTTGATACCCGGCGCGGCCGCACGCTGGCAGTGATCAAGAACCGGATACATAAAACACTCGGTCTTACCCGAGCCGGTGCCCGTAGCTACCAGGGTATTTGCAGCACGGCGATCTGAAGCCAACCTCTGCCAGGCCTGCTCCTGATGGGCATAAGGCGGGTGTTCGGTTTCAAAACTTTTGAAGAAATCCTGGCCAGAAGAGCCGGTCAGAAAAGGCAGGCCAACAGAAACATAAGGCCCTTTGATAAACGCCTCACCGTCTTGCTGCTCCTCCACCAGGCGGCGGAACTCCCCCTTGAAGGGATCGGTCTCGGTTTCGTAACCGGTAACAATGAATTCACGCAGGGCTGCTGAAACTTCCGTGGCCAACAAACCGGGGATCATGAGGGCTCCGTGGGTGGTTACTACAAGATAGTAACCTTAGCTTAGATTCAGAAATATGTCTTTGTTTTGAATGAGGTATAGCTGAAGGCTCGGGGCCAAGACAACAACATCTCTATTGCTTCAAAGAGCCTCCAGCCGCTGCAAAGCAAGAGCCCAAGGCAATCTGCGCCCACTATTTTTCATCCGTTGGTAGGCATTTCTGGCCTGATCAATAGTAACCACAGAGTGAATGACCAGTTGCTCGACAACCCACAAGGTTCCATTGACCAATATCGCCTCTTTCTCAGCAGCTTTCCTCAGGGCCATGTCACCTGTCAGCAGTGGACATCTTTCCTGACGGGCCAGTGCCAGTGCAAAGCAATCGTTTCGGCTGGGGCCATTGTATTTGCGGGTGTACTCGAAGGCTGAACGCATTCCCTCTTCATCCAGTTCCCCCAACCCCAACCCAAGCTCTACCAGGTAACCATGCTGGTCTTCCAGCTCCTCGTAGAACAGAATATCCGGCACCCGGAATTCATACGGAAGGCCGAAGAGCTGCTTCAGTAACCCACCCTCTTCAAGGTCAATAAGGATGTTTGCATCACTGATCAGCAACTGCATCAAACGCCTCCAACTTCCGCATCTGATGGAATTGCATCAAGGGAAGTTTGAGAAGCTCTGCAGCCTTTGACTCACCAACAATTCCCTCTGCCAGCGCACGATAAACGAGCTGTTGAAATAGAATGGTGCTCTCTTGAGGCACCTGGTCTCCGGGCTCCTGCTTGCGCCATCCCGCCGCAGAAAATCGTTTGATTAACTTATCAAACAAGCTATCGGAGATAATCTTGAGCACTTTGAGGCGATACAAGCACGCCTGCATGCTGAGACCATACTCATGCTTGAGCATGTAGAGTTCACGAACCTCGATGCTGTGGCGAGATTCTCCTATCTGTTCGCACGCGCTCTCAGCGGGCAAAAGGAACGCAGACGCAAAATAGTTACACGCTTTCTCCTCATCAAGATCTGACGATAACCGTCCCTCCAGAAGTAGATGGCCAAACTCATGTGCCAGCGTGAACCGCTGCCGGTCACCATGCCACTGATTAGAGACGACGATTAATGGCTGCCCGGCTACGGTTGCCTGCAAACCATCAAACTTGCCAGCCACATCAACATCGGTAGTAATCACCAGAATGCCCTTGGACTCCAGAACATCAATGACGTCCGGCAGCGGATTCAGGCCCAGCTTCCAGCTGCGGCGAACCTGGTTGGCAACGCTTTCCAGCTCAGCGTAATCGGTTATTCTCTCAGGCAATCCCTCAACACCCGAAAACCCGGCAACCGGAAACTCGGGCCACAGGTCAGCAAGTTCCTGCCAACGCTCAGCCTGATCGAGAACATCTGCTTCGATTCTCTTGAGCTCTGCTTTAGTCGTGCTGGCACGTTTTCGATACTCGACGCGATTAAGCGATACCCGAACTGGACGGAAGAAGTATTCTGAGCGGACACCGAGGGCACGAGACAAGCGAATAAGCACAGGAGAAGTCGGCATACTATCGTCATGCTCGTACTTCTTGATCATGTTCGCACTTACCCCAACCTGCTCCCCCAAAGCCTTCATTGAAAGGCCAGCAGCAGCCCGGGCGCGTTTCAAGCGGTCACCAATCATAGAATCACCGGTTTACAAAACTAAATTAACTTTAGTAATCGTAAACCTTCCCAGGTGTGATTGCCACCTCAACTAAGACCTCTCCAAAGCCACCTCCAACAACTTAGGCAACTCCACCACCTCCTCAAGGGAGAATAACCGCCAGCCCTGGGCTGCCAGCATTGCACGCTGGGGTGCCCTTTCTGCCGACACCCACACAGCAACCCGCTGATCATCCCACACAAACTCGAACTCACCGGCTACCTCACCGGTATCCATCTGGATCTCAGCGCCGCACTCAGGCGCAGGCAGCTCGCTCTTCAGAATATGGTTCACTACCGGAATAGCAGCCTCTTCAACCTGCTGCGCCCAATCAGGCAGGCCATAATGTAGGTCACCAAGTACCTTACGGGCAGTATGAACCCGGAAGCTCTCGGCATCATCAAACACCTGAAATCCCGCATTAGTCGCCAGTTTAAAGACATCCATCTCCTCATTGAGAATCAATGCAACCGGGTCGGACAACCCCTCCTGCAAACCTTCCGGCCAGGCAAGATCCAGAAAAGCCTTCAGTTCACCTGTATCCGGGTCTCTCAACTCGAACTCCTTATCTCCCGACGGTAGGCCCCGCTCCGTAATCCAGGCATTCACCTCATCCAGAAGCTTCTCCTCCTGCTCATCCGCAATTCCACCCGGAGCAGATTCGCCCTGCTCTACAACCTGATATTCAGGAGCTTCTTCGTCCGATGGCAGGTCATACAAAGTATCCAGAAAACGATTAGCCGCTTCAGCCAGCAGTGCCTGGCGCTGGCGCAGGAACTCCATATAGTTTTCCGGCTTACGTAGCTCCGGATCTTGAGGAATCCACTGACTGGCGAGGGCACCCGGGTGCTGGCCCTCCACTTCGGGGAAATAGTCCCGGGGTGGCCGGTTACTGATCTTCAGGTTGCTGCTCTTGGTCAGAAAGCAGAAGTTGCCCAGGGCGTTGACCGCCTTCTTGTCGTCATGGCCGTTTTTCTTGAGGTAATCCCGCGGGAAAACATGGTGAACTTCCAGGGATGTGTTCTTGCCCAACAACCCTTTTTTCAGCGGAAGGCCCGAGCCCCAGTCCTGTGCTTCGCCAACCCGGGTCAGCATGTAAAGGATGGAATAGAACCGGTTACCACGGCTCCAGCCCGTGAAGTGCTCAGGTCGAATACGCAGGTTGCCTCGCCACAGCTGCAACTCCCGGATGAGCGCGTCCAGCCCTTCCTCCGGCCCGGCGTCCAGCAGGATATTCAGATCTCGGGAGAGCACACTCTCAGTGGAACCGGAATAACGACCCCAGATGGCAGTTTGCACATACCAGAACAGGATCTTGTTCTGAGTTGCATGGCCCTGTGCAGCGCCACCGGCATCATCCAGGAAACGCGCCAGAATCGGGAAAGCGAAGTGGCCGGTCAGCACCTGCTGATGGTCGAGGCCTAACCGGGCGCCGATCAAATCGAGAACTGTGTTGATATGGTTAACAGCGCGCTGCAGGGCCGTGTTAAAAGTCGCGGCATCCAGGTCGTGAAGCGCCACGAAACGCGCATCGCCCGTGGCAATCGTGGTCACACTGCGCAGCAGCCAGTCCAGCGTGAAAGCAAACCCTGCCTCGTTCCAGTCATCCAGGGCCTTGCGCATACGGGAACGGGCATCCGGCTCTACCGAGCAGATCCGGGCCAGGGCGAGATCACCCTTGGACAGCTTGCGACCGCCACTGTTTACCCGGTTGAAGATGTCCACCACCACATCCAGAGTCATTTCCGGGCCGGAGACGTCTTCGATGTGAACATCAATCTCACGGATATCCCGCAGCCGGTTAAGGCGATTGCCACAGTGAGTAGTGCGCTTGAAATCCTGGGTGGACTCCAGAATCTCCTCAAGAATGGTATCCACGCCCTCTTTCATCAGACGCGTCACATCCACCCACAGCGGATTGCCCTGCATCTTCGAAGCCATGTAGAAGGAAAACTCTTCTGTTTCCGCATGGAAATACAGCCCCTTGAAGGCATTGGCATCGCCGTCAAAAAAAGCAGGGGGCTCACCCTTAATAATGCCGTACAACGAGGTCATTCGCTGCTGGCCATCCAACAACATCTTCACCTGTTGCCCAGACGCCAGCGCACTGGTCCCCCTCCCCTGCGCCTCAGAAGAGTCCGTAATCCAGGCGAGCAAGCTGCCCACCGGATAGCGTTTGTACAAAGACCGCACCAGGCCACGAACCTGATCCCGGTTCCAGACGTAGCCTCGCTGAAACTCCGGCAGGGCAATCTGGCCGATTTCGATTTGATCCAGGAGGGTGGAGATTTTCATGTTACATCCCGTGTCAGTTTATTTTGATCAAGAGGTACTCAGCCTGCTTGATCTGAAGAATCATGCTTACCGCTTCTCCCTAAACTCCCGAAGAGCCACCTTAAGCGTCTTGGCCTTCCAGCCCAACCCTTCCAGCACCTTCTTCTCCTCATCATCGGCAACAATGCCATCTTTCGCGTGTGGCCAGGCAATCTCAACTTCCGCCACAACCGCCCCGTTGGCGTCGGTTATCTCATAACCAATTTCCGGCTTACCGCCTCCGGCACCTTTCAGATAACGCAAAAGCCCGTCATAGGGCGGGTCCACCAGTTTGTACAGGTCGTCCCAGTCAGCCGCACTGCCCAGTATGCCCTGCTCTTTCCGGAGTCGCTGGATCAGCGCCATATCCTTGCTCTTGATCGACATATAGTCGTGTAATGGCTGCTTTCGGTGGCAGTCAGCACATAGAGCCTGCAGATTGCTTTCCTGATTATTCCGTTTGTTGCCGTCAATATGATGAGTATGCAGAAGATGCTTGTGTGAACCGAGGTCCAGTCGGCAACTCTCGCAGTGATAGCCTTTGCTGGCCCTGAAGTTCTCCGAGATCTGCGGCCAGTCCGGCGTATAGCCTTCTTTTCGTTCAATAAACGAGCTGGGCAAATAACGAAAAAGCGTGCTGTGTTCGGCGAAGAAATCCTTCAGGCTAAAGCTACGCCGAATCTCTGACTGCCTCCGGGGGTCTGTCACATAGCCCCGGTAATTGAGGTGCTTGAGGCAGTTAATACAAACCTGAAGCCTTGCAGTGCCCTCAACGCTCTTTTGGCTCAGCATTGAAAAGCCGAAAACCTCGAAATCACCGGTCACATTCACAACGGCACGATAGCGCTGAAACCGATTCTTCTGGCGCATCTGTTCCAGAGTTGTGCAGTCTGCCACGTGCACCCTTCTGCCGGTGCTTGCATCCTTTAGCACGCCATCAACATTTCGGCCATGATCCGGAATATAAAGAACAACCTGGGCACCATTACAACTAAGCAGGCCAAACTCGGTATCGACCTCATCAATCGTGACATCAACCCCTTTCTTCGATGTCACGATTTCAGGAAGCGGTGTCTGAATGCGATGATTCAGGGAGTACTCACGCTTGCTGCATCCCATCTTGTTAACCTGAGCCCACAACGCATCAACCGGAAACCGCAGTTTCATCCTTCAATCTCCAGGATCTGCTTTATCCGAATATCAGCATTGGAGATAACCCGAAAAGTCACTCTACGACTTTTCTCAAAGTTCTCGGTGCCTTGAGAATTCAACACAGGCTTTGCAGATGAAAAACCAACAGCCGCCACGTGAGACTTGATCCAGTCCTGATGCGGGCTAACCTCAGCCAGCCGGTAAACATATTCAAGCACGCTCCGCGTTCGCCCCTGAGAGAGCGCCATGTTCAGGAAGTAGGCATCAGTGGGGCTGGTGGAGTTGTTCCAGACACTGCTGGTGTGCCCTTCAATCCGCACCTCATTGATAGAATCTTTGAACTGATTCAGTACTTCCATATACCGCGGGAAAAAGTCGGAAAGTAACTCCTGGTAGTCGTCACTCAGCTCAATCTTTCCCCTCGCGAACAGAACCTCTGGCGAGTTGAACGTAAAAGTGAGGGTATCTTTATCGATCTCCGCGTCCCAGCGAGGAAGGTCATCAGAGAACTCCCCCATCAACGCCTTGTAGATATTCACCTGGGTTTCCTGATAGGCCACCGCCACTTCCTTAATCCGGTCACGCTCAATCAACGCGTCGCGCATCAGGGCAATCGCGATGAACAGAAACACCACCATCAAACCTGCCATCAGGTCCGACACCGAAAGCCAATGGTTCTCTTCCTGTTCGGAAGCCTTGGGTTTCAAAAACTCAGCCATGTCGATTCCTTACGCAGACTGAGTCCGGACAACACGATTCATTTCCTGCACCAGGCCTTGGTAGTCCTCTGTGAACTTACCGGTAATCGAAACCAGCGCCTGCCCCATCTGCTCCATTGAGCGGTTAATCTCGGTTTGCAGAGCCTGATCCAGAATTTCCACACTACCCTCAACAGACTCCGCGCTCTTGCGCATCGCTTCTTCCATGGACTGTTTCAGACCAGCGATCAGCCCCTGAACCTGATTAGCTTGCTGCTCAGCCATCTGCTCCAGGCTGTTAACCAACTGATTGCGCATAGACTCAAGGCCGGTCTCGAAGCTTTCACGACTGCGCGCCGCTTCTTCTACAACCGCTTTGCCAGAATCTCGAAGTGCTTCTGAGATCGATTTGTTCTGCTCGTTCATATCAGCCACGAGGTTTCGGAAGCTGTTATTCAGCTCTTCACTCAGGTCTTTCAACAGCTCACCGGTTTGCTCTGAACTCTTCTGGATAACATCCGACGCGCTGACCAAAGACTGGTTGGCACTGAATGCGCTTTCCTGGAATTCACTCGCACTCTGAGAGATCGACTCCTTGAGAGCCTCACTGGTTTTGGCGATACCATCGGTCAGCATTTTCGAAGCGCTTTCAACGCCTTCAACCGTCAACCCAATCTGCTCCTTCAACTGCGGGACAGCCTCAACCGCCTTGTCCCGAACATCCTTGAACGCATCCAGGTGCCGGCCCAGCTCTTGAATCTGATGCTGGTTCACCGTCATCACCTCACCAAGCCGGTTCATGGATTCCGGAATCTGGCCCGCACTCTCCCGAATACTGGAAACCGCCGTTTGGGTTTCCGTAATCGCAGTAACGCCCTGGGCGTACTGCTGGGTCATGTCATCCAGCTGGCCTTTATAGTTATCCTGCCACTCAACCAGCTTCTCAACCGCTTCATTCAGCTGTTTGAAGTTATCGCCAAACTGCTCGGTCAGATTCTGGTTGAAGTCAGTAATCACCTGGCGGAGCGCATCGATCACCGCCTCAGTCGCGGACTTCGACATCATATCGGCAAAATCCTGAAGCTTGATCCAGAGCTTTTCCTGAAACTCGCTGAATTCCTTGCGGGACTGCTTTTCAGCATCGTTCACATCAGAGCGGAGTAACTTCATCTGGCCGGTCAGGCTGGACTCATCGCCACTGCCAATGGCCTGATTCAGCGCGGAAATACCCTCACGCTGCTCAACCATTACGCCATAAAGTTCTGCGGCACCTATCTGGTCTTCATCGATCTCTTCCGTGGCCGCCACGGTCAGGATCCCTGTGGACACCAGGACTTTGTAAACGATGGACAGGAGCATACCGGCCAAACTGGTGATAAAAGCGGTTTTCATCCCGGACAACAGGCCCTGGATGCTGCCATCAATGTCTTGAACGTCGAAAGCCAGGAGGCCGGCAACAATACCGAAGAAGGTCCCCAAGATACCCAGCGTTGTTAGCAGTGTTGGTGCGTACTGGGTGAAAGGATGATGTTTGTTACCGCGCTTCCAAACACACGACAACAAAAATACAGCCAACAAAAGGCCAAGAAATACATCGGTAACCAGACCAATCTCAACAGACGCTACCGCGTTCTCCAGAGGTGCCGAGAACATAAGAACTCCATATCTTCGAAGTTAGATACAACGCAGCTTCAAATCCTTCGAAACAACATGCTCATCCTGAGCCCAGCAATTCATTCACACACTGAATACCTTTAAGACAACCCTAAATAGCCGGCATTAATACACCCTCATTACCGCGCCTTTCCGGCTCCGGCCGCAAATACTTATCCGGCAACACCACGGAATTAAAAACCTGCACACATAGCGGCTTCACCCTCTCAAACCGAACCTCGGCGCTCTCATAATCACTTTCGAGTGCACCGGCAGAGCACTGCACAGAAATCATGCGGTCGTGATAGAAGAATGAGTATTGCCGCATTTTTTGGTACACAGCCATCCCTGCCCGCTCCATCAGTACATCGAAATCCATGAAGTAACCCGGCAACCCCTCAACCGACACCATACCGTAATCCAGCAAAGCGCCACCTTCCGGAATAAGCCCCTCTATCTCGCCTGATTGCATCATCTCCGCGACATCTGCGCGGGTTACGGAAACACCCTCAGTCCCTCTAACCTGGAGCATAATCAGCTCCATGCCTGTGCCTGCTTCGCTTTTCCATTTGCGTACGATATGCGGACGGTTTCCCTCAAGCTCCTGCCAGGATTTCGGCAACTGCAGGTTTAAAATCACACCAAGAGATTTGCCGGTGCCATCAGTGTGGTATCGCTGGCGAAAACCTTTCGTGTATTCCTGCGCGGGGTTATCGCCAAACCTTATAGCCAGCAGGTATTCCAGTGTGGGGCTGTAAATATCGCCCTTGGCTCGGCGGTTACCCACCTCCTCGAGGAACTGCTCTGCAATCTCCCGTGTTATTTCTTGTTGCCCGTTTATTTGTTCTAACTGAGCGTTCAAATCCGAATGGAATTGTTGGAAAAGCTCCTGGCCCATGAACGCAACCATCTTCGGTCGGAGCTTTCCATGAATATCTCCAAACGTTCGCTCAAACGATAGCCTTGCTAGTAAAGCGTCCCGAGCCAGATCAGGATACTCACGTGCAATGCGTTCCAACGACAGTTTCTGGCCAAGCACAAAGCCATAAGCCTCCGCCAGGCCAGGGAGGTTTCCCTGATTCACTTCAATGGCTTTTAGCGGTGTGGCACATACAAGCAACCACACCATAAGCAGGAAAGTTCTCATGCCCTGTTCCTTACAGGTAGCCAACAATCTGGAAGAACACACCAATATTAGTGAGCACCCCCATCCAACCCAGCACCGTGGCGATCTTCGCCAAAATGGCCCATACCTTCCGGCCCTGGTACCGGGTTGCAGCGCGCCATATACCCAGCAGAACCATCACCTGATAGACAGTCGCTAATGCGAGGACGACAGCAATTGCGCCAATAGATGGCACAATCTGTATGACGACGTTAATAACGATGCCGACCACAACACCGTACAGCCAATAGGTTTTAGCCAGGCCGAAATCGCCGGTAGAGAGTTTGGAGAAAAATCCTTTTTGTTCAGCCGCTTCGGTAATATTGTTCATAGGGATCAATGTCAGTTCCTTTGGTGATTAGTCCTATACTAAAAGTCTTTAACCTGTTTAATCCGAACCCCGCAATCTCCGCATCACTGCCTCCAAAGAAGTACTCTCAAGCCCCTCCGCGTGCTTATCCACCTTGTCCCCAAGCGTTGCATCTGCCTCTCTCAGGCTAGACCTGGCACCAGCGTAACGGGATAACTTGTCCAGGATCACATCGGTATCTGCACGCCCCTGATCTATCCAGGCTTGGATCTTTTCGCCATCAAAACCCAGCATGTCGAGGCTACTATCCGAAATGCGGCTAGCCGGACGCACCTCGAGAATAGTTTCATCAGGGAAGTCATCCGCACTCCACAATGATCCGTCGCTCAAATGCGAAACAATGATTGCATCAAGGCTCTTATCAAGGAGAGGGGTGATAGGCGTGTTTCCCTGAGCCTTCCTGTAATTTCCCTGCCCTCCATCCGAATAAATTTCACCCTCCACCTTCCTTGGAGTAAACAAAACAGGTATTGCAGCTGAAGCCAACAATGCCTCACGCTGATCTACTTCATTCAGTGACTGAATATGCCGAAATACAGATTCACGAGTATCGAATCGTTTAAGAAACTCGCCTTTTAACAAGTCCGTTAGCGCACCGAGGCGCCCCTTGTAGGGGTAAAGTGAGACAAAAAGCGGTTTACCATTGGCCAGATCAGAGGGTGAAAGATAGCGCTCCAGAATTTGGCTTAACGGTGAGGTGGAGAGGATCCCCGAATGATCCGTGGCTCCGTAAATACTCGAAAGAAGACTAGCGCCGATTCTGCCAGGGCCAGTAAGACCTGCTGCTGCGAGCATCATGAGATAACGAGGTATCGCTTTTTTATTGACTTCAAGGACACCCTCTTCCGCAACTAGCGCCCAAACTTCATTCAGCCGCTGCGCTGCTGTAGCGATATCTGGTGCCGAAGCCACAATAGCCCCATTGAGCGAACCAATACTCGCCCCCGAGACCATTGCCACGTCAACGCCATGCCTTGCAAGCGATTGAACCATGCCTACTTGATAGGCGCCTTTAGCACCGCCACCGGATAGCACCAATCCAATCTTCATGCGACCACCCTGTCATCAAAAAACTCTCTAGTGAACTCTCGCCCCAACCGTTCGGCACTGAACAAATGTGGGACCACTAACGAACCTGAATCTTGTGGAAGCGCTTTACAAACCATAGAGACATAGGGCGTCTTGACTGAGTCAGCCCAATCCGACAATAAAGCCACACTATGAGATAAAGGCGGCGCTAACCTTTGCCATCCCACTGCCGTACCAGCAAGCCATTCCTCGCGTGACAACCTTTGCGTAGGCAAGGCATGAATTGTTTCTGCAAGACAGCTTGCAATCCGTAAACGTAAATCCGACAGCAATTGATCCGCATCTTTGCCCGGGAACTGCTGAATGTAGAAGCCGAAATCCCCCCACCAGAGATCTTCGTAAACACTGTAACAGCGCAACAGAAGAGGAAGCTCGGACAAGTTTCCGCCCTTCCATCTCCAAATAACCCGATCCAAGTGATGCGCCGCCCGAACCCGAAAATCAACACGTTCAACAGCTTCCGTTAATATCGCAAAACGCTCGGTTACCCGCGCATCAAGTTCAGTAACACGATCCTTAAGGTTCAGAACTTCAAGGCCGATAACCTCGGTGTGATTCTGGATATTTCGGAGCTCATCATGAACAAGACCCAGGGTACGACTGTTGTTTGCTAAGGACTCCATCACTAGTGACAAGTCCTCAACATTCTGCTCAACAACATCCGTAAGCGATGCATTGATCTGGTTTTGTCGCCTGGTGGTTGCACCTGTAAAGAAGGAAACCAGATCCTTGAAGAAACCTTCGTTTTCTTTTTCTTTATGCACTCGCACCTGTTCACGTGCGACATTTAGTCTGCTGACCAGACGTATCGCACACTTATCTCTTAACGGTGGAAACAGGTCAGCTGCTTTTTGAAATTCAATATTTGTAGTCACTGGACGCGATCCTTGAGCCTACTGTGGGCATCGCTCTGCAGGGCTTCAGAGTCTTCCTGTAACGCAGGTAGATCTCGAACCATCGATTTTAGTGCTGTGAGCAGTTCATCCTGTTCACTTTTACTTTTCTCCTTGTCTGCTACTCCCTGCAAGAGATCTCCGCGCAGACCCTCAACCTTTTTCTCAAGTTCTCCAAAAAAACCTTCCAGAGAGTTATTGATTGGAACCTCTACATCTTCCCTGACCACTTCATGCCAGTTATTTTCCTGTTGCTCCAACAACCGATCGGTAATTGCACTCAAATCATCGAGAGAGACGCGGAAAACTTTAATTCTTGCCTCGTATTCGTCATAACCCCAATCTGTCCCGAAGATGTTGCCAAAAAATCTTTTTACACCCGCACCGGTTGCCGTTTGTCTCCGAAGTCGCGTAACCGACTTTGTGCCGGCCTTAATACCGTCGCTCATATCCAACGTTTTCAAAGCAAAGGCAGACGAGTTGACGGTCGATGGCACCTTCAGCGATATATTGAAGCCGTCCTCACCGAGACGCTTACTGACAGCATTTAAGATTTCACCGGATTTTCTGGCGATTTCGGACTCCAGTTGGCCATTGAAATGCTGGAAGGTAGAGCTCAAAGCCTCCCTCAACTGCTCACTGAGATCACTAATTGGTACCTCAAGAGCCTGTTCAATCTTGGTCAAAAAAGATTTGGCATCGTCAGCACTGGTAAACTCCAGATCCCGATCATTCGGGTCAACAACCTGTTCTTTCGATTTTTCACCTCCAGAGGCCAGAGTACGTTTACCAGCCATCAAATCGCCAAGCGACACTGCGGAACGCTTCTTTTCGTCGGAAACCGTATCAATCCCCAGGCGTTCCCGCTCGGCCTTTGTATGGCTCATGACTTTCTTTTCCCGCGCTACCTGTGCAATCACGCCCTTCTCAAACAAGCTGCGTGTAATGGCCTGACCTTGCTTCTTAGTCTTTGCGAGCGCATCTGAAACTCGCCCCCTAAGATCGCCCAACAAGTCTTCTGCTTCTTTTTCTTTTTCCTCACGCAGCGCTGTGATCCGATGGGCATCTCCCCGAAGGGAGTCAATGTGCTTCTGCAATTCCGCCGCTGTTTTGCTCAACGCTGTATCACGGCTGTTGATAAAGTTGGATATCTGTTCTGACAGATTCACAAGCTTTGAAGCAGTAGAATCCAGCGCATAGTATGCTGCGTTCTGGTGCGCGGTGTGTATTACCCGTTCCAGAGGAATGCCAAAGCCGGACTTTTCCCAGAAATAGTTCGCAGCTCTGGATACCGTATCTAGATCATCCAGCTTGTCTTCCCAGTCCATCCCAAGACAGGTCTGACCAAACTCCTCCACCCACGCATTCTCTGGCTGGTCGGGATCGGGAAGCTGGCCATGTTCCTCCAGACTTCTCTGTGCAAGCTCTGAAATAAAGGCACGATACGCTGAAACTGCGAAGATACTGTCGACAGGAATATCGTTATCAAAACGACGGTTAACCATCGTTTTGATACTGTCTTCATCCGGGTCGTTGCGCCGCTTTTCGTCAAACCGGTTTACAAACGCATACACCCGCCCCTTCGCCAGAGTTGTCACGGCATTGATCTCATCCTGAAGATCCTGATCGCCCTGTGATTTCAGCTGGTTGTAATTGAGCACAGCGATAACGGCCGAAGCTTTTCGCAATTGATCACGGAGCATGACCTTCAGATGCTTCTGGCCTGCCTCGTTAGGTCCTGGTGTGTCAAGCAAAGTTAGTCGGCCAAGTGCGGCTTCCTTATCTGAGAGCGCAGCAAACTCAACCTCAATTACCGGCAGCTCGTGCATTTCGTCGTAGTCGGAAAATGGGAATTCGAGTTCAAGCACCCGACAGATTCTCACCAAATCATTTATCGACTTCAGAAACTCAAAGATTCCCGACTGCCCCTTGTATTCCTGGCTGACGTTCGCACCCAGTGTCACGAATGCCAGGGCTCCTTCAAGCTCGGGGGCTTCCTGAACAATTCGACCAGAGAGCCCGGGGGCATTCGAAAGGGCCTTGTTAATCGTTTCGCAAAGGCTGTTGATAGGTTGGTTATTGTGGAAAAGGAGCTTTGGTTCCTTCATCCCCGGGCTATGGCGTATCAGCGTTGGTATCGCAGTCATCGGCGCATTTCGGTTGGGTAGCACTTCTGCGCCCACGATTGCGTTGATGGTGGTGGACTTGCCCGCCTTCATGGTTCCGACAACCGCCACAACCATATCCATCGCTTCTAACTTGGTTTTCTCACCCTCGAGTATTTCCATCGAATGCTCGAGTATGTCGGAATCCAAGGTCTGCTGTTCTGACGTACCCGCCGTAGACACCAGTCCAGGTGTGGCTGCAACTTTTGACAGCAGCGAGCTTTCAAGTTGAATTAGCCTCACAGCCTCTTTTCTTAAAACTTCCAGATTATCTGCGTGCATATTGATCCTTAAAAACGGTTAACTACGGTGTGCTCAAGACGAAAAAACGTCCCAAGCCACCCGATAATCCTCCTCCCGATCCGGCCGGAAGAAC
>TARA_R100000049_G_C1957194_1_pt1 | contig 19459 bp, 16 predicted proteins | sample TARA_R100000049 | Tara Oceans TARA_R100000049 (sample SAMEA2619992) | marine metagenome | biome: marine biome (ENVO:00000447); feature: mesopelagic zone (ENVO:00000213) & marine oxygen minimum zone (ENVO:01000065); material: "saline water (ENVO:00002010), including plankton... | reverse complement strand
TCCTTCGCGGCACGCGCCAGACGGCCCGCAGCCTGTCCCATCAGCTTCATCAGGTCCCCCTCGAAGGTGCCGACCAGGTTGACCACCGCGTCGCTCCCTTGGACGCAGGCGCGCACGCTCCGCTCGTCGAGGATGTCGCACCGTGCGAACTGCAGCTGGCCCAGTTTCGCCAGCGGCTTGAGCGAGAACGCTTCCTCCGGATTGCGCGCGGCGATTCGCACGCGGGCATTCTGCTGCAGCAAGTCTTCGGCAACGTGGCGGCCGATGAAGCCGCTGCCGCCGAATATCGTCACCACCTTGTCGGCGAGTGGGTTGGTGATGGGCATCGGGTGGGCCTTTCCGAGGGGGCAATTGGGCAATTGATATGGAGCGACGCTTTGCCGGATGGCGACGAGCCTCGCAAGGCTGGCATGCGCCTTCGCTATTTGCGTTGACAGGTAGGGCCTGCCTCGGTTAGTGGCCCGCGCCTACCCGGCGGCCGCGCCTTCGATGACCGGCCTCCCCCGTGTGCCCAGATGGCGGAATTGGTAGACGCACCAGCTTCAGGTGCTGGCGATCGCAAGGTCGTGGAGGTTCGAGTCCTCTTCTGGGCACCATCACCCTGTTCGCGCAAATTCGCGGAAGGGCGTAAGTATCTGAAAAACATACGATAAGCGCCGGTCGATGTCCGTGGCTGCTCGCAGCTGTGTGCCCTCATTCGCATGCCGAGGGGGGTCAGTTTGGGGTCTTTTTTCGGGTCAGGCGTCACTCCGCGCTGCTTCCCTTCAAAGAATCGATCCTGTCGGACCACCATTGCATCATGCGGACGCGCTCATCCCAGTATTGGGTTCGGTTGTAGACGGCACGAACGGCGTTGCCATCCTGGTGCGCGAGCGCACGTTCGATCGCATCGGGGTGGAACTCCCCGCTCTCGTTCAGAAGCGACGAGGCGGTGGTTCGAAAGCCATGGGCTGTCATCACGCCGCCGTATCCGAGCCGCTTCAGAGCGCCATTGACGGCGTTCTCTGAGAGAGACTTCTTGGGGTTGAAGCTTGGGAAAACGTATTCGCTGTAAGCGGCAACGTCCTCCATCGACCTGATGATGTCCAATGCCTGGCGCGAAAGCGGCACCCGGTGCTCACGCCGCATTTTGGTCTCCCCTGCCGGGATCGCCCAGACGGCGGCCTCGAAATCAACGTCTGCCCACTTCATTTGCCGGATTTCGCCAGGCCGTTGAAACAGGTGCGGAGACAACTTCAGGGCAGCGTTGGTCGATGCATGTCCGCCATAAGCGTCAATAGCCCGCAGTAGGTGCCCCAGCTTGTCGGGTTCGATAACAGCCGGATGATTACGAACTGTCGGAGTGGCGAGCGCACCATGGAGTGCAGGTGCCGGATTGTGCTCTGCGCGCCCTTTCGCATTGGCGTATTTGAAGACGCGGCCAACGAAGGAGCGAAGCCTGCGAGCGGTCTCGCGCCGGCCCGAAGATTGGATGTCCTCCAGCACCGTCAAAAGCAGAGGTGCTGTAAGCTCTCGCACCGGAATATGGCCGAGCTTGGGTTCAAGCAGAGATAGTAGCCATTCGTTCTTGCTGCGCGTGGTCTCGGCGATTGCATTGTCGCCATCATTTGCACGCTTCGCGATGAACTCCCGTGCGACCTCGCCGAAGGTGTCAGCGGAGGTCTTCGCAGCTTGAAGCTTCTCTTCTCGCCGTCGCGCTAGTGGATCGATCCCATCGGCGACTAGGGCGCGGGCTTCATCCCGTTTTGAACGAGCTGCCTTCAAGCTCACTTCGGGAAACGGGCCGAAGCTGATCTTCTTCTTCTCGCCGTGGAAGGAGTAGCGAAGGTGCCAGCGCTTCGATCCTCGGGGTGAAACGAGAAGGTATAGACCCCGCTCGTCGGGAAGCTTCCATTCTTTGGATCGCGGTTGGGCGTTTTCGATTTCCTTGACCGTCAGAGGCATCCTTCAGGCACCCTCGGCGGCACAGCGTTCGAGAAGTGCATCGACTGATTCTGCGGTTATCAGCGTGCTCGCGCCGAGCTTGATACGCTTGAGCTCGCCTAGGCTCATCAGCTTGTTGATGGTCGTGGTGCTAAGGCCGAGGGCCTCTGCCACTTCTTTCACTCGGTAGGTTTTGCGGTTCATTTGTATCTTTCCATATAGAACGCTAGGCGCACCATGCGCCACACATGCATTGCATATATCACGCATCAGCAGAGCTATCAACGATTGACACGCATGTGGCTGGCATGCCACACACTATCTATGTCACGAGATGGATACCAATGGGCCGACACAAACGCCGCCCGAATGCTCCACTTCGCCTTGGAGCGAGCGAAGGAGGAAAAGAACCTAAGCGTAAGACAAGCCGCAAAGCAGCTCGGCTACAAACAGGCGGCCGTCTTAAGCCATATGGCAAGCGGACGAGCCCCGATTCCTATCGAAAAAGCAGACGAATTTGCCCGTTTCTTCGAGATGAATTCGGCTGACTTTCTCATGGCCGTTCTCCACCAGCGGCACCCGCAAGTCAGATGGAGCCTCATCACGAACCAGCCGGCAAGAACCGACAGCTTCGCGGCGCAACTCGAAATCATCTTCGATGCGCCGCTCGCTTCGCTGAACTCGGAGCAACGCCGCGTAATTCGTGAGGTAGTCGCCGAGCCGAAGCCGGCCCGGCGTTGGCTTTCAATTCATGAGCTACCTGCCGTCGTGACGATGCGAAAGACGTCCCAAGAGCGATCCGAGAAAGCAGAGCGAGATCGTGAGGTCGACGAGGTCCTCGCCGAACTAGCGGAGGAAGACCGGAAAAGGTCGAACTGATGATGTATTTCGGGCGTCCCGATCCGAGGGGGAAGGGTGAACGACAAAAATTCAATCGGAAGCGAGATCCCAAGTGGCCTCAACGCTCGGTCGTCACCGACGGGAATGGCAATATCACGTCCAGGCCCCGTCAGAAGACGCTCCCATGCTTTGGAGATCCCATTGAATGGCTCATGGGCCGTGGGGACGAACTACACGTCTGGTGTGACAAGGACCCTGAACCCCGCAAGTGTGCTGGCTGCCCGGTTTCGGCATTTTGTGCCATCGTTGCTTGGGAACGCATCCAATCCCAACCTGACATCAGAGCCGCTCACGATCGGTGGGAGGGAGCCAGCTACCATCTGGACTACGTAGAGCGATACAAAACCCCCGAATGGGCGTCGCTCGTAGCTGTGATCAACCAACACGAATGGACGGATGCTAACGACGAAGAGCTCCGGTTGGATCGAGAACGCCGACGGCTTGGGAGCATTGAGAAACAGCGCAAGAAGCCAAAGAAGAGGCCCTCGCGCCCAAAGCCCAAGCCGCTCTCCAAAAAAATGCGTCAAGCCATTCAAGAGTATCGAGACGCTCGGTGCGAGGAATTGCTTCGACTTCGGGATCAGGCGGATGCACCGCTTACCATCAGGAATCGCTCACCAGAGAGACTGGTTCTGATGGCGGATGCATGGCAGGCGCGCGAAGAGTTGATGGAGGAGCGGCGGCCTAGTTCTGGCAGGGCCGTTTTCGATCGGCTTCAGGAAACCGACAAGATACCGAAGGACAGTCCGGTCACCCTCATCAAGAGGATCGAAGAAATCCTCAAGCGGGTCGACGAGTTCGAAGCGGACGGCACTTGGCCGCTTTTCGATCCATTCAATGAGACCGCTCCGAAGCCATACGGCCACGGATTTCACCCCGATGCGATATTCGATCTGACGGACCCCGCCGACTAGACCGAAGCTTCCCCATCTCGCGCCGATGGTCTCAGGATGCTAAGAATTTTGGACGGGGGTTTGAAAGTCCCTAAGCGTCAAAAACCTCCGTCCAAATCGGGCTTTCACCAAATCGGATCCTACCCCACCCCATGACATGGGTAGAGATCAGAAGATGAACGCCGGAGCGAAGCGCAGGCGTAACAGCCGAACTGGAGAGATGTCATGTGAAGCGAGCGAAGCGAGCGGAGCAATGACCTCTCCAGGAGGCAGGCCGCCGCCGCGTAGCGGTGGTGGCAACCCCAAGTGCAGACCCATAAAGAGGCGTCCCTCGCTACGCTCGCTTCGCTCGCAGCGAGGGACAGAGCCACGGCCTCGTGTGCGACGACGCAAAGTTCGTTCGCTACGCTCACTCACCGGCTTTCGCACACTCCGGCGTGTGCTCTTGTTTCTCTCCTGACCGGGAGGTTGAGACATGTTGATGTATCTTGAGCGATAATCGATGAAATTTCTTCTCGACTGCTTTTCACTCATACACTGAGCTCGGAGTGAAACCCGGATCTCTGAGCTCCTGGCTGTCGTCCGCGTTTGCATGTGGCTTGATGCGATAAACCTACTTTGTCGCAAACCGCATTGCCCACCCGACACCCAACCGGCGTGCTTTTAGACCTTGCTGCACCAACCACAGCATAAAGGTCTAAGCACATGAAATTTCGCCTCTACCAATGCATCATCGAGCGGGAGGATCGTGAAGTGCGCGCGCACATCGTCGCGCCTTCGCACGACCGGGCTTGGATGACCGTCGTCGAACACGAGCGGACATTTGGCCGCGAACACAACGATCTGTCACTTACGCGGGTGGACGACACGCTATGCCAAGACCACCGGCGCGGTCTCGATCAGCTTCTACGGACGGCTCCGGTAGGTTTCGCCAGCTACAGCCCGATCGGGTGGATCGCACACACCGCACCCGTAGAGCAGCTCAAGCTCTTCCGGCTGGTCGATGATGGCGGTGGCGACCTCTATGCGGTCGCACCGAATATCGACATAGCCGCGTCGGTGTTCACCGTGGCGTTGGGCGTGCCTACGGACGGCGCGAAGATGCTGAGGATCGCAGACGGTATGGTCGGTCTGCCCGATGATCAGCGGGCCAATCTTCCGCGACTGCTCGAATTCGGTCCGGTCGGTATCGTGGAACTCAACCATTTGAACGGCTGGGCGCATCGATGATCCGCAGGGGCGCCTCTTCTCAATGCCTATTACAGCATCAGGGCAAGGTCCGTCAGTGCAAGCTATTTGAGCGCAAGGTTGGCCCGTCACCTCGGCGTCCCGCTGCCCAAGCATAAGTGAGTCGAACGGAGAGAGCGCGAGGTCGGCATTACCATCACAATTGGTTCTGCCGACAGAGGCCTTCTGAGGGGCGAATAGTCGAGTAAACGATTGGACAGCCACATTAATATGATGCAGGCGCCCACCATAGAAGACAAATTTCCCTATGAGAGTTCGCGCGCGGCTCACATGATACCTCAGGGCTTGTTGGAGGCAAAACAGAAGAGAAAGCTAAGTGTTAGGCAAATTAGTGTAAAATTAGGTTATAAGAACTCAACAGTTCTTCATCACATGGTAAGCGGACGTGCGCCGATCCCAATTGATCGAGCTGAAGAGCTAGCCGAGGCATTGGAGCTTGAATTTAGCGAATTTCTGAGAGCAGTCGTATATCAACGCCATCCGGAAGTAGATTGGAACCTACTTATGCTTGACTGTGCCCCTTCCGCAAAGATTCCTGTAGAGGAGGCACTTGATGCCGTCTTCTCCGCCGATCCGACTATGACGAGGTCCCAACGCTTGGTCCTTAAAGACATAGTTCAAAATCGAGCCACGCCTAAGAGGTGGATCAGCCAAAATGAATTAAAAGTGTTGGAGCTAATCCGCTCGTTACGCCCGGATGCTGCATCTGAGGGCCTTTCAGTCTCTGACCGGGAGAAAATCGAGGCCGCACTTATGTAGCAGGCGCACGTGTAATTCAGTCCTTTAGGACGACTAAGGATTGCTATTTTATGAGTGCCGTTCCCCCAAGGATGGACATGGAAGCCCTAGAATTGGCAGTGCGAATCAACCTGGGTGCTGCCTATCAGCGGGCGATGGAAAAACGGGTGCAATCCACGTGCGACGTCAGCGTGTCTTGCGTTTCCGGCGTTCGGGTCGAGTTCGAGGCTGGCTGACGAACTAAGGCACTCAAGAACTCCTAATCTTCCGTCGTCTCTCCCACGCGCTGACGTTCAAAATCAGTTGCTCATCGTGGCAAATTTTTCTCCTATGAGAATGACGGGGTGAATTCCGACCGAGTAAAGGTGGTGGTATCGCGGTCCTGCAAATTCTCCGCGGTGATCATTGTGCCGTCGGCGAAGTGTCGCTGGAAACGATCTGACGCGCGAGTCATGGCAGGCCCCACCCAGCGAGCACGATCGGACGGGCAGAAGCGCTTGGCGCAAATATTGCGCACGACCCTGAAAATTTTTCTCGCGATCACTAGTCGTTACACGCTAGCCTTCCGGCGTTTTGATCGCCACGCTTGGAGAAGATGCGGAACGGGGATGTTGGCTTTCGGGCAAGTCTGGTCTTGCAGGTGCAGCGCATGTAGCGTGGAGTTTCTCGTGTCGAATCCCGGCACTCGAAGTATTTGAAGTAAAGCGGGGATGAGATGGTCCTTTCCACCGATGTTCGAAAGTCGAAGCTGACGGAGCTCAGCAGAAACGGTTTGCCTCAAGGTAAGCAGAAGCTGTTCTACATGAGTGAGACGACGTCCTTCGATGTCCATCGGATCGACCTCGACCATCTCATCTACAACCGGCACAACGGTCGCATCGAGGCAGAGATGCTAACGTGGGAGCAAGAGAATGCCGCTCCATACGGGACATATGACGACGAACTCCACGGCAAAATCGAAAAGTTGCTGTGGGACTCCAATCAAGGTCGCAATAACGCCACGCTTGAAGATTTAAAGGCAAAGGGCCAGCAGCGTCCCGGTATCGTCAGCCTCGACGGTGTAATCATTGACGGCAACCGTCGTGCAATGCTCCTCCGCAAACTCGAGGAGAAGACCAAGACCAAGCAATACTTCGACGCCATTATTCTGCCTCAGGCCTACGCGGACAATCAGACCGAGATCGTTCGGCTCGAGACCCAGTATCAGTTGGGGGAAGACGCCAAGGTCGACTACGGCCCACTTCAGAAGTATCTCCATGTCCGCCGGCTGCACGAGGACCTCAACATCCCTGAGGCGGAGATCGACAGCTTGATGGGCGAAGCCAAGGGGAATGCCCGAAAGCTGCTCGAGATCATGCAATTGATGGATGACTACCTCGAGCATATCGGCTGCTCAAATCTGTATCTCATGCTGAAGGACGCGGATGGCACCAAGGAGGGAATGTTCGTCGATCTCTATAATGATCTCAAGCGGATCACGACCGGCAAGGCAAAAGTTCCTTGGGCTTTCGACGCAGAAATCGACCCTCTCCAGCTGCGTCTTATTCAGTTCGACTACATCCGCCTCAACGAGTTTGATGATGCCAAGAAGGTCTACCGGGAGATTTCGCATCAGGGGAAGAACAGGAATTTCTTCTCCAACAAGGACATCTGGCAACGCTTCCGAGACACGCACACGAAGGATGTTGATCCCATAACCATGGGCATGGGAACACTCGAAGCGTATATACGGTCTGATCCTGATGCCTATGCAACGAAGCTCGACGCTGCCCGAGCGCGCGATAAGGCGTGGAGAGCGAAGGTTTCGGGCCCTATGCGCGGTAACTTCGGCCAAGCGAGCTACAAGCTCAACCTGGCCAATCAGACGCTCGAGCCTGGCGAGGCGCTCAAGCGCGCCAAGGATCAACTCGAAAAGATCGATGTCGCGGGTGAGGCGGTCTACTCATCGGAGGAAAACCGACTCCTGCTCCTCGATATCGGTCGGATCGTCTTCAGCATCAAGAAGGGCTTCGACCGAAGGAGCAAGGGGGGCGAGAGCTGACACGGCAATGGCGTCGATCGAGTTCAATCCCGCCGACGAGTTGCTTCTGCTTCGCGACCTTGGGCCCTCGGTGGGACACCCGTTGCTCGCCGCGTTCTCCCGGCAGACCGGGGGGCGCGTCAGTGAGGACGGCGTGCTACAGATTCCGACGCGTCAGCCTGAGCTCGCCGCCAGATACCAGACGCTCGTCCGCCTCCTTGGGAAGCTCGGGGTCGAGGTGGACACAGGCGGAAACGTCTCGGATGCATTAGACATAGTCGAGGCCGACGAACGAGCCTTCGCAGGCTTCGCGCAAGCGGCGAGCGAAATCTGGAACGCTAAGATCGACACAGAGGACTTCCGCCGATTCGTCGAGGTCGTCGAATCGTGTTGTCCCGGAAGGGTCTTCTACCGCAAGCAGCTGCTCTCCGCCTTCCACCTGGCCTTCTCGCAGAACGCGTGCAATTTTTCGGTCCCTGGGGCGGGCAAGACTTCAGTCGTATACGCCGCATATGCTTACCTGTGCAGCCTACCGGCGGATGACCCGCGTTCGATCGACCGCTTGCTGATCGTCGGGCCGTTGTCGTCCTTCAAGGCATGGGAGGACGAGTTCGTCTCGATCTTTGGGCGGCGACCGACCTCGCGCCGTATCTCCGGCGCGGTCGCGCCGGCGGTGCGCGTCGATTATCTACGCGGCATCACGCCGGGATCGCGGTCTACCGAGGTCACGCTGACGACCTACCAGACGTTAGCAAAAACAGAGGACGAATTCCGCACGTTTCTGAAGCATGTGTCCCCGAAGTCGATGGTCGTGCTCGATGAGGCCCACTACATAAAGAGCCGCGACGGGATGCAGGCCGCGGCGGTTCTAAGACTCGCCCCCCTTGCAAGGTCGCGCGTAGTCTTGACGGGGACGCCGGCGCCGAACGGCTATGAAGACCTCTCCAACCTCTTCAGGTTCCTATATCCGAACCGGGACGTGGTAGGCTTTCCGGCGGCATCCCTTCGGGCGATGACGGACGGCTCGATGTCGAACGCAATCCCCGAGCTGAAAGCCAAAATCCAACCATTCTATACACGCATCCGCAAGTCCGACCTCTCGCTACCGAGGGCCGACGAGGAGCGCATTGTTGTCCCCATGGCCGAGGACCACCGGAGGATTTACCGAGCCCTAGAGAGTAGGATCGTGCCGCACCTAAGGCAGGCGATCGAGGGTCCACGGGACAACGTCCGCCTTCGCGCTCGGCTGATCAGATTGCGACAGGCGGTAGTGAACCCCGGGCTCCTAATGCGACCGCTGGAGCTTGAGGACGCCGTGTTTGACACGGGAGGTAGCGGGGACCTGAACGTGGCGGAGCTCGAGGTCGCTGACCTCATACGGGGTTTCGACGCCGAGCGAGACTTGGCGCGCCTCGCAGTCTGCCGCTCGCTCGTAGACCGAACGCTCTTAGAGCAGGGCAAAGTGCTGGTCTGGTCTTATTTCCTTGGAAACCTTGAGCTTCTGAAAAACGCTCTCTCTGGCCTTGCACCGTTCGTCGAGGTGCTCACCGGGGCCACTAAGGTGGACGGCGGCGAAGACGAGTCGGCACCTGACCTCGGGACGCGGGAGGAGATCATCGACCGGTTCCACTCGACGCCGGGCAAGGCAATCCTCATCGCTAACCCTCAGGCCGTGGGCGAATCCATATCCCTGCACAAGGCCTGCAGGACCGCAGTCTACTTCGACCGCGACTTCAATGCCGGGCGCTTCATCCAATCGAAGGACCGCATCCATCGCTACAACCCGCTCGGCGGCGGGCCCGTCACTTACTATCACCTCATCACGCCGGACACCGTCGACCAAGATATCGATCTCCGCCTGAAGATGAAGGAATTGCGTATGGCTGATCTAGTCGATTCCGGCGAAGTCCCTCTGCTGACGGCCGCCGACGACGACGCGCCCGGCGATCTGCGTGCGATCTTGGAGGCCTATGAGCGCCGCAAGACCCGGTAGCGGCCTCCTCTCGGCGGCGTCTACGGCCGCGCTGATTGAGCTGCTCTCCGCCAAGCCGCGAGGCATCACCGCCGAGCAGGCAATCCGCGACCTCGTGGCATCAACGCCTGCCCCATGGTCCCGTGCGCGGGCCACGCTCGCGAAGCTGACGGCCTACGGCATCGTGGTCGATGCCCCCGACGGGGGCTTGGTCCTATCCGCCGCCCGGCCGGACGATTGGCATCGGTTCATAGCAGACCGTGTGGCCGGGGAATTGTCGTCAGTGCTCTCCGAGGGCGAATCCTGGTCGTGCGTGCGGATGGATGGCTCGACTGGCGACCTGGTCTTGGACACAATGACGATGCCTGCGATGCCTGACGGACTCGCCATGTGGATCGTCGACTTCGGCGTCGCGCGGCGCCCCGCAGTGGAGAGCCGTTTCTGGATACTCGCGGCGGAGAGGCACCATACATTTCTCGGCGATATCCGCGAGGGGAACGCCAGTCGGCCGCGCAGGGCCCAGTCGCTAGCTGACCTCGCCGCCAAGCAGGAACTACAGGCTGAGCATGGCGAGGCCGCTGAGCGGTGGGTTCTCGACTTTGAGCGGCTGAGGCTTCGCGGCCATCCCTTGCGCGACCAGATTCGGAGGGTGTCCCAAGACGATGTGTCGGCCGGATACGACATCCTGTCGTTCTCGTCGCTGACGTCGCTGCAACACGACCTGTTCATTGAGGTCAAATCGCACGGGACCGCGAAAGTGTTCCACTGGTCTCGGAACGAGATCGCAGTGGCACGGGAATTCGGCGAGTCCTACGCCCTCTACTTGGTCGACCGCACCTGCTGCGAACAGCGGGGATACGTGCCTCAAGTTATAACGGGGCCGACGCCGGAAATGTTCGCGCTCCCCGAAAGCGGGTGGCGCGTTGAGGCGACATCGTTCGAGCACATAGCTGTAACGCGTTAATCAGCAATGCGGTGGTCGCCAAAGAATGCCGTAAATCTTGCAATCTGCTCATCCGCATCGCGCGTTCCGCACTCCCGGATTGTGAGCGTTTGCCACCCCTTTACCCCGGACGCGTGTTCGAGGTGCTCTGCGCGCTCATGGTTGCAAACAACTTGGCCGGCAGAACTCCGTGCGTGTAGTCGGGACGCGCGCCAAACTTTAGCCCTGGGTCGCAAAAAGCAGCCATCCTTCCTGGCGACTGCTAGGTCACGCTAGCAACCTAGACGCGGAACCGATAGCCGGGGTTTAGCAGAAGCCGTCGCACCATTGGTTCGGGGACTTCCTCGTGCCTGCTATGCGCGCGTTTCGCTTGGCGGTTGAGAGCTGGTCGACCATGCATCCGATATACGTTGCCGATTCGATCCGATCATTTCTTTGCCGTCGCGGCGATCATGGGCATTACCGCATGACTTCGGCTTGCCAGTAGGTCATTGATCCTGGAGCCGATCAGGAGTCCCGAGAGGATAAGCGAAGCGTTCCTTTGTAGCTTCGCTACGCCAGGAAGCCGATCCCAATTCTCACCGTGTTCCCATAGGAGCGCCACATCGACCAGCCGTCGGGCCTCGTCGTCGTGTGGTTCTATCGCTTTCCTGACGAGCGCGCCGACCTCGTCGATCTCGTCCAGCAGCATGAATGGCCGCATCCCACCAGGGCCCCTGTGGGTCCAGACCGTCTGCATGCTGGCGATGTCGGCGTTCGTGACAAACCGCCCGATCGCGTCCAAGCCCTCCGCCACGGCCGCGCAGAGCTCGGCAGACATTTGGGCGACGAGTGCCTTGTTCAGAGCGGTATTGAGCTTAATGGCGAGGATCGATTTCGACGTGCCGAAATAGAATGCCATGCTCCAAGAGACCGGATCGTGCGTGGTATCGTTGCGTAGTTCGAACCTGACACCGCTCTTGAGTTGAAGGCTGGGGACAGCAAACCGGAACCTTCTCGATGCGGGATACGTCCCGCCGACACGGTCGGGCGGGGTCTCAATCGGCGTTGGGCCGGGACGTCTCAGACCGGCCGCCACAAGGCGTAGGGGTTCGACGTTCGCGAGGACGTGACCCTGCAGAACGTGCCCCATCAGGTAAGTGAAAGCCGGAGGAACTGCGTTGCCGATCATGCGCAGCTTCTGACTATAGTTCGCACCATAGAACTGGAATGTCACGGGAAAGCCCTGGAGGCTCGCGCGCTCTCGTAGCGTCAGCCTGCGAAACGTCCCGGCATCGCCCTCAACCGGAATCACGATACTCTCGCGCGAGACGCGCGTGCAGGTGGCTGTGATGGTGCGGACGGTTCGATCGAGGCGGTCGGGGAAAGGCATGGTGTTGTAGACGGTGTGGGTGGTCTTGCTTGCCCGGTTGATGCGGACCTCCTCCACGCTTAGGCTCGCCTCCTTGTCGTGCTCGGTTAGTTCCGTCTGGGGTATCGTTAGGCCGAACAGTGGATCGATGACGGGGTCGGCGGCGAGAGCGCCGATCACTTCGCCGAGCGTCGTTTCTGGCGCGTTCCCTCGCTGCGCCTCGAGCAATCCGACGTCGAAGTTGCCCGCGATGCAGCGTTTCCTTCGTTGGGGAAGACCGTATTCCGCCATGTCGACTGTGTGCGTAATGCAGCCTAAGTGAGAAAACTCCTCGAGAAGGCCGCCCTCCGCGAGTTCGGCCTCTATTATTTTGGCGACGCGCGGCACGTTCTCCATCGCCCATACTCGGGGCTTCAGATGATCGACGATCCTCAGGAAGCGGATGATGTCTTGGAGGCCGTCCGCGATATCCCCCCCGCCGCCACGGTTGCTGAATGAGAACTGCGTGCAGGGAGGACTTCCCACAACGATGTCGATGTCCTCGGGAAGGTCCTCGAGCGCGAGCCGCCTGATATCGACCGTCTGGGCGTGGTGGGAGTTATTCTTGAAGTTCGTCTCGTTCGCCGGACCCCAGTGCTCGTAGGACGCGACTACCTCGATGCCTGCCAGGCGCAGGCCGAGCGACCATCCACCGACCCCGGAATATAGGTCGATCGCCCGGGGCCTTCCAACGGTCACTGACTTTCTCCCCTCGATGATTTCGCAAATGGAGAAGCAACTGAATAGATCCTCGGGCGGTTTGGCAAGATTTTTCTGGTGACTCTTCCATCCGGGAGCTCGCTCATGCAAAAGAGATTCTGGCTTCAACCGGCTCACGTGGTCTCAAGTGACCTCGCCCTCGGCTAGGCGGTCTAGGGACCACTACACGGACGATCGGATTGATGATGGCTGCGGCATTTGACCCCTTGATTATCGAGCCTGTCGATCGCCTCGAGCTGGAGCGCGAGATCGCCGCCGCCCTGATTGATCCCGCGTCGCGCATCTTTCTCGACACCAATGTCCTTATGTGGACCTATGGCCTCCATCAAGGCGCGCGAACCGATCTGTGCGCCTGGCTCCAAGCCGGACCGCAAGCTGGGCGGATCCACGTGCCGCGCCGCGCGATCCATGAATTCTCGGCGCATCGCGACGCCAGCGAAAAGCTCTATCCTTTCGGACAGGAGTTCAAGCCGCTCGGCAAGCTGATGGAGCGTTTCGAGCAGATGGCCCCGTTGGTCGCGGACGACGAATGGGCGCTGGCGAACGGCTTCGTGGACCGGGCCAGCTATCTCCGACAAATTGCCAATGCGCGTGCGGAGGTGCGCCGGCTGGTCGGCCCGGTGACCAAGGGCGAGAAGCTGGAGAAACTGCACCAGCAGCTGCTCCCCGTTTTCAATGCGCTCGCACTCGACGGTGATATATTCTCTAATATGTCGGCCCTGCACGAGGCATATGAGGCGCGCGCCGAGCTCCGCGTGCCCCCCGGCTACAAGGACTTGCGCAAGGGGAAGGGGGCGCAGGCGGCAAATCTGGCCGCGGGTGTGCCGGCGATGTCAGGCGCCAATCGCTTCGGCGATCTGGCGATCTGGGACGAGATTCTAAGGTTCGTGGAGTTCGAGGCGCCCGAGACTACGGCTGTCATCATCATCACCCACGACATCAAGCCCGACTGGTCCTACACCCCAAGTCGAATCGTGGACAGTGATGGTCGCACTAAGCCCAATCCCCAGAGTGGTCCCGCGCAGCTTACCGTGGCCCAGCCGATGCTGGTGCACGAGCTCCGTAAGCGGACCGGCGCCATGTTGCTATATATCGCGACAGTCCCGCAACTGGCCGTTGTGGCGAACAATCACGAAGTGGGCTTCAAGTTCTCCGAACTTGCGCGCGCGGTGCAGGTGGGAGCCGAGGAGGAGGAGGCGACCGACGAGCAGACGGCGATCTCAGACGATGCGGTCGCCAGCGAGAATGAAAGCGAGGGCGCGGCCGGATTCCTGAACGGGCACGCCGCGCCAAATGCTGAGCCGGAAGCCGTCGCCATCGAGTGGGTTGAACCTGTTGAGGGCGCAGCGCTCGCGGCCTTCCTCGCGGCACCGCCGGCGGAGGCGCTCGCCGATCGCACCTATGTCGCCGACCGGGAGGGGCCCGTCGACTTCGACGCGGCGATCAAGGGGCTTCGTTCGAGCAACTGGTATCTTCAGAACCCCGCAGTTCGGGAAGGAATGGCCCTCCTCTCCGAAGGCCGGGCCACGCTGCTGCAAGCGTTCATCTTTGGTCGCAACCTCTATCAGGCGGCGGTCGGGACCGCGGCGGACGCGATGCGGCTTCTTGAGGACTTCTCGTCGCGCGTGGCCCATTGTCCACCGCCGCTCGCCGCCGCCGTTTATGCTGGAGCTTTGTTTGAGCTCTATTTCGATGGGGAGGGTTCGCTGCGCCTGGTTCCCAAGGACGGCCAGATTGGCCCACTCCTAAAGCACCAGCAGACGGAAGATTTAGCGCCCGCGATCGGGTTTATCCGGGAACGCTTAGGGGATGCCCACCTCCTTGTCCGGCCTTCCGCGGATGCACCGACGGTCCAACTGAATCTCTCGTTCGACGGGGAGACCGTCACTGGAGTGGCACTCGGCGAGGTCCAATTGACCGAGCCACACGATGATGCTGATTTCGGCGTGAGCCCGCTGCCTGAGAGCGCGAGTTGGCGGCGACTGCGTAGTCTGGTCGCCGATTACTTCGCCGCGCCGGAAGAGCAGATCGAACTCGAACCGGTCTTTGAGGGGACGCGGTTCTTAGCAGACCTTCAGTTCATCCATTGGAACCCGGTGGACGGCCCGGGTTTCGATTGATTCAGCCCGCGCGACCTACTGGCCGGCGGCTGGTGCCAATGAGGGACGCAAGCGCACTGTGGAGGTTGATCAGGTGCGCTTTCTCAGCGATCAGGTTCTGGGGGCGACTGACAAATGCAACGAAGCTCGGGATCGCACGAGCGAGCATATATCGAGCGCTCAAGGCCCCATGGTCGTGAAGACATGGTCGTTACCTTTCAAATGCAAGAAGTCCTACCCCCTGCCGGTGTGCTCGACCCTGAAGCTGCCTATCAGGCGGCGCTCCGCTGTGTGGTCCATCCACCTAGGATGAAGCGTCCGCTAATGGGGCTCCGACTGATTGGCTTATTGGGATTAGGTGTGGCCGTTCCTACTGCTACAAAAGTCATCCGAGGTCGGGATATATCTGACGAGCGCCTTGGCGAGCGACGGCGCCAGTTTCCTTTTCTTCAGCGAAGGTCATCAACGAAAGATCAAGCGGCTTACCGAGTGCATCAACGTCAATCATCCCGCGTAACAAGTCGGCCTGTTCAGCTGAGCGACAAAGGATCAGCACATCGATGTCGGCGGCATCGGACGTATCAACATCGACCGAACCGAACAGATACCAGACACTCCCATCAGCCGCCCTACCCAAGTGAGTGGCGAGATCACGGAGCTCCGAGGCGTATCGCTGACGGATCATTGCGCTAGGCGGCGCATTAGATCGCGGAATTTCATTGCCTCGGCCCCAATGGACTCTGCAGCTTCTGTGGCAGCTGTCGTAACGCTTCCATAGCTCGACATCTTAAGCGCGATATCGAACTCCCCGAATTTCTCTCGGGCATTGCGAACGTCCTCAGCGGTCATGTTGTAGGCATCAACGAGTGCGATCGTCAGCGCTCGACCTGAATAACGGTCCGCTAGAAAGACCGCATCATAGAGGCGGGTCAGCTGACGAACGTTTGAGTGCTGACCGATCGCTCGCTCGAAGAAACCAAATTCCTTATTGCGATATCCCGATAAGTCGCCCGAGCGCGCAGCTCGCCCCAAGTCGCCTAATGTGCCAAAGCCGGCCGGCGCGGCGTGCACCATAGAAATTGCCGGCCCACTCCAAGTTGCGCTCGATGGGATGTTTACGACGAACGCGGGTTTTCTAGTGTGTGCCAGCACTGGCGCCACGTCGGCGGGCATCACGACCGGCTTCGCACCAACTACAGCGACAGGGTAGGTCCGCCCGTCACGGTCTTCTATTAAAAGAAAGTCTTCGGCGGTGCGGTTGACAAGTTTGAAGCCAGCATTGGGATCGATATGGTCCGCGACCCAGTCGGTGACACTTCCGCCTGCCATTAGCAGCCCTCCAGAATTGTCTGCATTTCAACAGGGAATTGCGCGGCATCGTAGCGCTCGCCGGTGATATGCACTGTCTCAAGATCGTCGATATGCTGCCGGAAATCCTCAAGCACACGGAGTTCGATATCCGTGAGAAGCGCTTTATTCGCATCAAGCTGCGCGAGCATGCGATTGCTATTGGGAAGGATTCTTGTCAGCATCTTGCGCTGCCAGATCTCCGCCGCGCCACTTTCTGGGTCTCGTGCGGCCTCGATATGCGGTCCATAGCGCTCGAAGATGGCACGGTTCTCGTTCAGGAGCGCTGCGATTACGACACGTGCCGCTGCCCGATCAACGAAAATTGTGACGCCGAACACAGCTTGCAAACGTTTGTAGTGGTCGCGTTTCCAGTCGAGCATCATCGCATCGGGAAAAGCTTCGGCCGCTTTGTCTACCATTGTGTGACAATTGGCGCAAAGTAGGATGAGATTTTCGAATGAACCGCGCTCTGCTTTGCTCATCGCCGGGTTAGCGCGAGGCCCGGATTCGCTTGCCGCGAAGACATGCGCCATTTCACCAACGTGGATTGACTGGCCGGCGGCATCGACGAAGAGATGACGCGAGCAACCGGGATTCTGGCAATAGCCTCCCGATGCCGCGAACAACCGTTTTTGTGTGTGAGCGTCTGGCGACGCGGCACCTCGGGAACAGGCCAATCGACACCCCTTGCGCCGCTTCAAGGCGGCTATTTGACATGCAATCGATCAATCTGGGTGTTAATGTCTGAATTTCAAAGCGGATCACCATCAGAACAGCTTCGAGAGGTGTTCTTAGCGACCACTTCGCGCCTGGGGGCAAGATTGGGGGTCACTATCTCGATAAAGCGATAATAATCGCTATAGTTCAGGACATTGCATCAAGGATTCGAGTCCTCTTCTGGCACCATTACTTCGGATTGCAGACGCTTTTTCCAATCTGGGGAGGAGCGTCGGGTTCGCGTCCCTTCATACGGGCCATTCTGGTCTTTTCCCCGACTTTTGCTCCGCCTTCGGAACGGGGGGATCCGCGCGCTGCGCGGACTGACCGAGGCAGGCCGCGGGAAAGAGCGATGCTGTCGCCCTCTTGACCAGGCACCTGCCAAGCGCGCCCTGCTCCATCGTTGGGAAAGGGCGGGCATGCTAATTGCGACCTCAACCTCCGAACAGCCGGGCCATCGCCGCGATCACGGCGTCAGTGTCGAGGCGATATTCGCGATAGAGGTCGACCAGATCGCCGGTCTGGCCAAAGCGATCCACGCCCAGCGGCGAGACGCGGCGTCCGTCGACCCCGCCCAGCCAGGAGAGTGCGCCCGGTGACCCGTCGAGCATAGTGACGAGATGCGCACTGAGCGGAAGCTGCGACAGCAGCCTCTCGATATGGGAAGGCTCAGCACCATCCTGCGCCATGCGCGCGCTCCATTCGCGGTGCAGCAGGTCGGGCGATGTCACCACCAGCAGGCCCAGGCCGGGTAGGTCGTCCGCCATCGCATCGCAGGCCGCGATCGCCTCCGGCGTGATCGCGCCCATGGCCACGATCGCGGCCTCGGCCCCTTCGCCCGGCTCGCGCAGCCAGTAAGCGCCCTTCTTCGCCCCCTCGCGCCATCCATCGTCGATCCGCTCGACCTGGGGGGTCGAGCGGGTGGTGAGGCGGAAATAGATCGATTCCCCATCGGGCACCTGCATCAGGGCGAACGCCTCTTCCATCAGCAGCGCCAGTTCGTCGACGAAGGCGGGCTCGTAATGGCGCAGGCCCGGCTGGCCCATCGCGATCAGCGGCGGATTGATCGACTGGTGTGCGCCGCCTTCCGGCCCCAGCGTGACACCGGCCGGGGTCGCGACGAGGATGAACCGCGCATCCTGATAACAGCCGTAATTGAGCGCATCGAGGCCGCGCGCGATGAAGGGATCATAGACCGTCCCGATCGGTAGCAGCCTTTCCCCGAACACCGCGCCCGACAGCCCCATCGCGGCCAGAGCGAGGAACAGGTTGTTCTCCGCAATGCCCAGTTCCAGATGCTGGCCCGCTGTATCGCCCTCCCATTTCTGGGCGGAGGGGATGCGCGCCTTGCGGAACACGTCCTCCATCTGCTGCCGCCGGAAAAGTCCGCGCTGATTGACCCATGCGCCGAGGTTGGTCGATACGGTCACATCGGGCGAGGTGGTGATGATGCGGTCGGCGAGCGGCGAACCGCCCTTGGCCAGATCGAGCAGGATCTTGCCGAAGGCGGTCTGCGTTGCCTGCTCGCTGCCTTCTGGCGCGGCGATCGGGGGCACATCGAAAGTGGCGGCATGTGCGTCCGCCTTCTCGCGCGCGATCTGCGTCCCTTCGACCAGATCGCGCAGCGCGGATTCGATATTATCGCCGATGCCGGCGTAGGGTTCCCACTCGCTACCCTCGGCGATGCCTTGCTGGTCGCGCAGCGCCTCGATCTGGCTGGTGTTCATCAGGCCGGCATGGTTGTCCTTGTGCCCCGCGAACGGCAGGCCGTAGCCCTTGATGGTGTAGGCGATGAACAGCGTCGGTGTGTCGTCGTTGGCTGCGTCGAACGCTTCTGTGAGGCTTCCCATGCAATGGCCGCCGAGGTTGGTCATCAGCCGTGCCAGCGCTTCGTTGTCGCGGCGCTCCAGCAGTGCCACCACGCCCGGCTTTTTGCCGATGTCGCTGGTCAGCCGCTCGCGCCATTGCTCCCCGCCCTGGTACGTGAGCGCCGCATAGTCCGCGTTGGAGGTGCTATCGATCCACTCGCGCAGCGCCTCGCCACCCGGCTCGTCGAAGGCCTGCTCCATCAGCTTGCCGTATTTGAGCGTGACGACCCGCCAGCCGCAGGTGCGGAAGATGTCGTCGAACCGGCGGAACATGCGGTCGGCCGTGGTGTGGTCGAGCGACTGGCGGTTGTAGTCGACGATCCACCAGCAATTGCGCACGTCGTGCTTGTAGCCTTCAATCAGGCATTCGTAGATATTGCCCTCGTCGAGTTCGGCATCGCCCATCAGCGCGACCATCCGCCCGGTCTTCTCAGGCTCCAGCGCGCCATGGGCGACCAGATAATCCTGCACTAGGCTGGCAAAGGCAGTCACCGCCACGCCCAGTCCGACCGAGCCGGTCGAGAAATCGACCGGAATCTGGTCCTTGGTCCGGCTGGGATAGCTCTGCGCGCCGCCGAAGCCGCGAAACGCCTCCAGCTGTTCGCGCGACTGGCTGCCGAGCAGGTAGTGGATGGCGTGCAGCACCGGCCCCGCGTGGGGCTTCACCGCGACCTTGTC
>TARA_R100000049_G_scaffold3896_1_pt1 | contig 19472 bp, 14 predicted proteins | sample TARA_R100000049 | Tara Oceans TARA_R100000049 (sample SAMEA2619992) | marine metagenome | biome: marine biome (ENVO:00000447); feature: mesopelagic zone (ENVO:00000213) & marine oxygen minimum zone (ENVO:01000065); material: "saline water (ENVO:00002010), including plankton... | reverse complement strand
GCCCCCGCGTTTCGCCTTTTACAGAAGTTCGGGATGCCGGAGCGTTGCTTCAAAGGGCAGGGCTGGCCTTGCCGGTGACAGACACAGAGATGATCACACTAAAGTACGAACATCCGTTCGCTCTTATGCGTGAATTGCGCGGAATGGGTGAGGCAAATGCCCTCATGGCGCGCCAGAAAAATTTCACCGGCAGCAAAGTCCTGATGCGCGCGGCGGAATTATATCTGGATCGCTATGCCGACGAGGACGGTCGAGTGCCCGCGACATTCCAGATAATATACATGACGGGTTGGTCACCCCATGACAGCCAGCAACAGCCGTTGCGGCGTGGCAGCGCAAGGCATAGTATGAGCGATTTTCTCGAAAAATAATGTCTATTGCCGCAATGAGGTCGCGAAGAAAACCAAGCACATCATCGGCAAAACACAGGGTCGGCTCAAGAAAATTATGAACCGAAATCTGTGCTTAGAATAAAAGTAGTTGATCTAAAGCAGTTTTTGGTTTGTAATTTCTAATGTAGACTTGACGAATGTCGAGGCATCTGGTGCCTGCCTTAATTTCGAGCTCAAGATATTGAGATATGGTCTACATGGGCCGGCCTTTGGATGAGGAGAAAGTCCAAATGCCGGCCTTTTTAGTTTAGAACATTTTACTTGGAGGCTTTCTGCTACAGCAGGTCGCGGAGCATGGCGATCAGGGGTATATCGGCCGGAGGCATCGCAAAATCCCCAAGTCTTTTCACGCGCACCCATTTGAGGGTTTGGCCTTCAATCGGGCGAGGTGATCCGCTCCAACGTCGACAGACGTAAAGTGGCATCAATAGATGGAACTTTTCATATGTGTGGCTCGCAAACGTAAAAGGCGCAAGACAGGCCTCCGTCACATCGATGGCGAGTTCCTCTTTCAGCTCCCTTATAAGGGCAGCTTCCGGTGTTTCTCCTGCCTCGACCTTGCCGCCCGGAAATTCCCAGAGCCCGGCCATGCTTTTTCCTTCGGGACGCTGGGCAATCAGGACGCGGTTGTCGTCATCAACGAGCGCAACGGCAGCAACAAGAACAGTCGGAAAAGACATCACAGGGCTCTTAACTTCGGTAATCGGCATTAATCTCGATATAGCCATGCGTCAGATCACAGGTCCAGGCAAAAGCGGAACCCTTTCCAACTGCGACATCCACCTCAATCAGGATCTCCTTGCCCTGCATATGCGGCATGACATCCGCTTCGCGGTAAGAGGGTGCACGGACGCCATTCTCGGCGATCAGGATACCGCCCATCCGGAGGTTCATTTTGTCACGATCCGCCTTTTCGCCTGATTTACCGACGGCCATAACAACCCGGCCCCAGTTTGCATCCTCCCCGGCAATCGCCGTTTTCACAAGCGGGGAATTCGCAATGGCAAGCGCGATAGTCTTTGCCGAGGCATCACTTGCTGCACCACTCACTTTAACCGTGATGAACTTGCTCGCGCCTTCCCCATCGCGGGCGACCTGCTGCGCCAGGTCCGTCATAATCTCCAATAATGCGCGTTTGAAATCATCGAGGAGAGGGTTTGCTGTTTGTTGCGAAGAATCATTTTCAGCGGCGCCGGTCGCAAAAAGAATGACAGTGTCACTGGTGGATGTATCTGAATCCACAGTAACGCAATTAAAGCTTTTCTCATTCGCTTCCGATAATAATTCCTGCAGGACATCTGCGGGGATCACCGCATCTGTAAACAGGAAGGCAAGCATGGTCGCCATGTCCGGCGCGATCATTCCGGATCCCTTTGCAAAACCTGCAAGCCAGACTTTTTTCCCTCCGATGGTGGCCCGTGCGACGGCCCCCTTGGCGAAGGTATCGGTAGTCATGATGGCTTTTGCTGCCGCTTCACCCGCTGCAGAAGATAAGTCTTCGGCAAGGCGAGGAAGAAGTTCAGTGATTTTCTCCGTCGGGACGGGTTCGCCAATCACGCCGGTAGACGCGATATAAATCTGCTCCGGTTTGGCGTTGAGCAGTCCGGCTGTTGTCGTTGCCGTTTCTTCCACCGTTTTACGACCCGCCGTGCCGGTAAAGACATTTGCTATACCGGCATTGACGACAAGTCCCCGTGCGGTGCCTGTGGACAGGATCTCACGGTCCCAGTCAACCGGGGCGCCCGGCATGGAGTTCTTTGTGAAAACGCCGGCGACGGTTGTCCTGTCAGAGAATTCAGCCAGCATGACGTCATCGCGGCCTTTATAGCGCATACCTGAATTACCGGCGGCAAATCGCACGCCTTTGATTTCCGGAAAATCGGGAAACGCAGCAGGGGCAAGCGGTGACGGTTTCAGTGACATGTCAGTTCTCATTACATCTAAAAGCTACCCAATAGGGCAAATTGATCGGTGCGGTCAATTCGGTTTTAGCGTGATTATGCGGGTTTTGCAGCAGCAAGTAGATAATTGATGCTGAGATCCTTGCTGATATGCCATCGATCTTCGAACGGGTTATAAGTCGCGCCGGCAATATCCTTGACCGTGAGATCATTGCCACGAACAAGGCGGGCGACTTCCGAAGGTTTCAAGAATTTTCTCCAGCTGTGGGTCCCCTTGGGCAGCCATCGGAGAACATATTCTGCGCCGACAATCGCAAAGGCGAAGCTTTTAGCTGTGCGATTCAATGTTGCCACAAACATGATGCCGCCGGGTTTGAGCATGGTGGCGCAGGCCTCAATAAAGCCTTCAATATCGGCGACATGCTCAATAACCTCCATGTTTAGGATAACATCGAATTTCTCTCCTGATGCGGCGAGTTCCTCTGCCGTCGTATGGCGATAGTCGATATCAAGACCGTTTTTTTCGGCATGGAGCGCCGCAATCTGTATATTTTTCCGGGAGGCATCCGCGGCGATTACGTCCGCACCCAATCGCGCCATCGGTTCAGACAGCAATCCGCCACCGCAGCCAATGTCCAGAACTTTCAATCCGGTAAAAGGCTTCAGCTTGACCACCGCATCACCTGTTTGCAGGCCAAAATGAGCAACGACCGTATCGCGAACGTAACCAATTCGAATCGGATTGAATTTATGCAGGGGCTTGAATTTGCCGTTCTCATCCCACCATTCTTCGGCCATGGCCTCGAAGTTGGCAATTTCATCTGGATCTACCGATTTTGCCTTCACTGCGTCGTTCATAATTGCCTCTTCATCGGACGCCATAAAAATGTCAGCCTTATTGTATTAAATTCGCCGCGGAGCTTGCCCCGCAGGCCTCCTTAAGTATATGTATACGCTGCTTTGGAGCCAAAGGGCAAATGTGACTACATACATCTTTTTTTGAACCCTTGCCATGGGGCAGGGGGAGGGGTAATGCGGCCATGGCGCGGCTGGTGATGAAATTCGGGGGGACCTCGGTCGGCACGGTAGAGCGGATCAAGAATGTTGCCCACAAGGTAAAAAGGGAAGTTGATGCCGGTCATGAGGTGGCGGTTGTCGTATCCGCGATGTCCGGTGATACGAACCGGCTGGTTGATCTCGTCTCTGATATCTCTGTTTTGCACGATGCTCGGGAATATGATGTCGTTGTCTCCAGCGGCGAGCAGGTAACTGTTGGCCTTCTGTCGCTTGCCCTTCAGGGGCTTGGCATATCGGCACGATCATGGCTGGGTTGGCAGGTCCCGGTTAAGACGAATGCCGTTCATAGCGCCGCTCGGATCGAAAGCATAGATTGTACAGAGATTATCAAGCGATTTGAGGATCAGCAGGTGGCCGTCTGTGCCGGTTTCCAGGGGATTGGCTCGGACAACCGGATCACGACGTTGGGCCGGGGCGGTTCCGACACTTCCGCTGTTGCGCTGGCCGCAGCTCTTAAGGCGGATCGTTGTGATATTTACACGGATGTGGACGGTATTTATACCGCCGATCCACGGATCGCGACAAAAGCCGCCAAACTTGATAAAATTACCTATGAGGAAATGCTGGAGTTGGCGTCCCTCGGCGCCAAGGTCCTTCAAACCCGCTCCGTCGAGATGGCAATGAAGCACCGGGTGAAGCTGCAGGTACTCTCAAGTTTCGAAGATTTACCGGGAACATTGGTTGTAGATGAGGAAGATATCGTGGAACAACAGGTTGTGAGTGGCGTTACCTACACCCGTGATGAAGCCAAGGTGACATTGCAACAGGTCGCAGACCGACCGGGGATGGCAGCGCTTGTCTTTGGCGCGCTGGCAGACGCAAATGTCAATGTGGACATGATCGTTCAGAATGTCTCCGAAGATGGCAAGGCCACGGATCTTACCTTTACTGTTGGTCGCAAGGAAATGAACCAGGCGCTTGCCGTTCTGGACCAGCTGAAAGATAAGGCCGCGTGCAAAGCCATTGTTCCCGATCCGAATGTTGTGAAAGTGTCTATCGTCGGAATGGGGATGCGTAGTCACTCTGGTGTGGCCAAGACCATGTTTTCTGCGCTTGCGGAAAAAGGGATTAATATTCAGGTGATTTCAACCTCTGAAATCAAGGTCAGCGTGCTGTTGGCTGAAGAATATACGGAACTTGCAGTGCGAACTCTTCATACTGCCTTTGGACTGGATGCGGCGTAAGATGGACAAGATGATGAAGAACGGGCCTCAGACGATCGAGATGGCCTGGAAGCGAGGTTGTGATTTCCTTGGGACTAAATACGCGATTATGGGCGGGGCGATGTCCTGGGTTTCGGAGCGTAATCTGGTCGCCGCAATTTCAAACGCCGGGGGATTTGGGGTTATTGCCTGTGGAGCGATGACGCCAGAATTGCTTGATGCCGAAATCAAGGGAACGCAAGCCCTTACGAAAAAGCCGTTCGGTGTAAATCTGATCACCATGCACCCCGATCTCGACAAACTCGTTGACACCTGCCTCGCTAACGATATTGGACATGTGGTGCTTGCGGGCGGCGTCCCGTCGAAGGAAACCATTTCCAAAATCAAGGAGGGTGGGGCCAAGACCATTTGTTTTGCGCCAATATTGGCGCTTGCCAAGAAGCTGATCCGCACGGGCGCAGATGCTCTGGTCATTGAAGGGATGGAAGCCGGCGGGCATATCGGGCCAGTCTCGACCAGTGTGTTGGCGCAGGAAATCCTGCCGCATATTACGGAAGTGCCTGTTTTCGTGGCGGGCGGCATTGGCCGCGGTGAAGCGATCGCAAATTATCTGCGGATGGGGGCATCCGGCTGTCAGTTGGGCACAATGTTTGTGTGCGCACATGAATCCATTGCCCATCCAGATTTCAAAAAAGCGTTTATTCGTGCGAATGCCCGTGACGCGGTCACAACGGTTCAGGTGGACCCCTTGTTTCCGGTTATCCCCGTGCGTGCTCTCAATAATGAAGGTGGCAAGAAATTCATTGAGACACAGCATGCGGTGATTGCGAAGTATAAGTCCGGTGAGTTGGATCTTGAAGCTGCACAGCTGGAAATTGAGCATTTCTGGGCAGGTGCATTGCGTCGGGCCGTTATTGATGGCGATGTTGAATTCGGCTCTGTCATGGCGGGTCAAAGCGTGGGCATGGTCAAGAAAGAGCAATCAACGACGGAGATCGTCGAGGAACTGGTTGCGCAGGCCCGTGCAGCGCTTGCGGGTTCTGAAGTGGAGAGGAATACCTCATAAATGAGTGGCCTCGGCATCAGCGCGCCCAGATTGCTTCTACGCAAGCTCCACCAGGTTATGGCGGGGCATGGCGATGCGGAACAACGGCTGAGTGAGATTGTCCGCCTGATTGCAGGTAACATGATTGCCGAGGTCTGTTCTTGCTATCTCAGGCGAGCTGGCGACGTACTGGAGTTGTACGCAACTGAAGGCCTTAAAAAGAATTCTGTACATCAGACCCGACTTCGCTTTGGAGAAGGTCTGGTAGGTGACATCGCCGCCCGGGCCCGACCGCTTAATCTTTCGGACGCACAATCCCATCCGCAGTTTGCCTACCGCCCGGAAACAGGCGAAGAAGAATACCATTCCCTGCTTGGCACACCAATATTACGTGGAGGACGGGTAATCGGAGTTCTGGTAGTCCAGAACCGCACCCGCCGTATCTATACAGATGAGGAAGTGGAGGCCCTACAGACCGTTGCGATGGTTGTCGCGGAACTCGTCAGTTCCGAAGAGATGGTCGCATCGACGGAATTTTCCGACACCGCCGGCAACGCGACATTGCCGCATCACGTCAGCGGGAAGGTTCTAGCAGAAGGGTTGGCGGCAGGCTATGCGATGCTGCATGAACCCAGAATAGAAGTGCTGCGGACCATTTCTCAAGATCGGGCAAAAGAGCTGAACCGTTTGACTTCCGCTATAAGCGCCCTGCAAAGTTCGGTTGACAAGCTATTGCTGGCGACCAACACAATATTGACGGACGAATCAAAGGATATCTTTGAAGCCTATAAGATGTTTGCCCATGACAAGGGCTGGCTAAAAAAATTACATGATGCGGTTGGGACCGGTCTTACCGTCGAAGCTGCGATCAAGCGTGTACAGGATGATACGCGGGCCCGGATGAAGGAAATCAATGACCCTTATCTACGGGAACGGCTGTCAGAACTCGATGATCTAGCTAACCGCCTATACCTGCATCTTGATGGAAGGGTTCAGATCGACCGCCGCAACCTTACCAAGGACACGGTGGTGATTGCGGCTAATATGGGAGCTGCGGAATTGCTTGACTATGACCGTCGGCATCTGAAAGCAGTAGTATTGGAAGCCGGTACGCGGGCCAGCCACGCCGCAATTGTCGCCCGAGCTCTCGGGGTGCCGGTAATCGGTCAATGTGCGAGCATTCGTGAGAATGTGGAGCAGGGAGATTTTGTCCTTGTTGATGCGGAACATGGTCAGGTTTTCCTGCGCCCGGGTGAAGATGTCCAGGAAGCCTTTTCAAGAAGTCAGAATCAGCGCGAGCAGCGTCAGGCAAAATATGCGGCGCTCCGTGACAAACCTAATATATCAAAGGACAACATACCGCTTAGCCTGAACGTCAATGCAGGGTTACTGCTCGACATTGATCACTTTCCGGAATTTGGCGCGGATGGTATTGGACTTTTCAGAACGGAGCTGCAATTCATGGTGCGCTCCCAGATGCCGAAAGTAGATGAGCAGACTGAGTTGTATGCGCGTGTGCTGGACAAGATGGAAGGAAAGCCAGTCATCTTTCGGACACTGGATATCGGCGGTGACAAAATGCTGCCATATCTTAAAACTAAGGTGGAGGAAAACCCCGCGTTAGGATGGCGGGCTATTCGCATTGGTCTTGACCGACCAGCGTTGCTCCGGAGTCAGCTTCGGGCGTTGGTCCGAGCGGCGGCAGGACGGGACTTGTCCTTGATGTTTCCAATGATTGCGGAAGTGTCGGAGTTTTTGGAAGCAAAGGCTATCTTGAACAAGGAGATCGAGCGGGCGAAGCAAAAAGCGGGCGGCGCGCCGCTAAGTGTGAGAGTAGGCACCATGATCGAGGTGCCCTCAATTGTTTGGCAGCTGCCGCAACTTTTAAATGAGGTTGATTTTATCTCGGTCGGATCAAATGATTTGATGCAGTTCTTTTTCGCCGTTGATCGGGGAAACCCAAAAATCAGTGATCGGTATGACACATTGAGTCCGACCCTTTTGGCATTGTTCCGGAATATTGCCGAACAATGTGAAAAAGCAGATAAACCGTTCTCGATTTGCGGCGATATTGCAGGTCGGCCGTTGGAGGCGATGGCGCTATTGGGATTGGGTTACCGGAATTTTTCCATGTCCTCAGAGGCATTGGGGCGGATCAAGGAAATGGTGCTTAGTACAGATATCGGCAAATTGGAAAATTATGTTCGCAGTCTTTGTCTGTCGCGGGACCATTCCGTGAGGGATCAATTGCGGTCATTTGCCCGGGATCACTCAATCATTATATAAGAGATTGAAGTTTACCTAATTTTGCCGATAATGTCGGCAAAGCTGTTGTGACGAAATAGAAAACTGTATGTTTGGCGTTCGATTATGGCGAGAGACAGCAAGCGACGAGATGTCGTGACACAACCTAACTTGTTCGGCAGAAATGCGTCCAAGGGAAATAGGGTGTCATTTCAAAAAGCGGAGGAAATTATTGAACCGGAAGATGAAGCTCCCCTGACCGTTGGTGCACGGCTACGGGAAGCGAGGGAAGCGAGAGGGCTGTCGTTGCACCAGGTTGCGGATATCCTTCGCTTGCGCGCAAGTCAGGTCCACGCGCTGGAGGAGGGAAACTTTAACAGCCTTCCCGGGCAAACATTTGTAACCGGTTTCCTGCGATCTTATGCCAATTTGCTGGATCTTGATGCCGTTGCGATCGTAGAGTTGTATAAGCATGAAGAAGGCGATGGCCTCCGTGTTCCCTCACTTGCGTTTCCTGAACCTTCGACAGGGGGGCGAATGCCAGGTGCGGGTATATTGCTTGGAACGCTCGTTTTCGCTTTGATATTGTTGGCAGGATGGTTTTTTTATCAGGAAAGCGAAAGCCTCGATTTTGAGCGGGTTGCGGAATTGCCGGAACATCTGGCAAGCAAAATCCGTGATTTGGAGGTGATGGAGTCGGATGAAACCGCTGCCACTGCCAACGCGGTTTCAGAGAATGAGACTCCGAAGAACATGGCGGAGATTCTGCAGACCTCGCCGACCACTGAAGCCCCGGTAATTAATGATGAGAATGCGACAGTCCAGGCGGACAATGGAAATCGTGTGGCGGGAAACCCCGACGATATGACGCAGCAGCCGGAAGCGAGTTCTGAAGTAAATATGGAGTCGGATACCAATACCACTGTTGCGACAGAGCTTTCTCAGGATAATATGGATGCTGACGTTGCCACGACTGAAGAGACGGTAGTTCCGGCGTCTTCAGACTCAGTTTCCGCGGATACGACCGAAGTCACTGAAACTGCGCCCGCCGCAGAAAATGTGGAGAGCGAAACGGAGACGGCGGCAACGGTGTCTGATCCAGATGAGGGGGCTGAAACCCAGACAACGTCACCTCAGCAGACTGAAGTGACCACCGCCTATCCTCAGGATACATTGCAAACAGCAACACCCGGAGAGCCCGCAACGGCGACGGAGGGATCACCGGCGAGCCCGATGCCGCGGACATTCGGTGTTGAGAATACGGATGCCCGCGTTGTTCTACGCGCAACGGAAGAAAGCTGGGTTGAAGTGAAGGCAGAAGATGATAATCCGGTGTTATCACGGGTCCTTAATCCCGGTGACACCTATATGGCGCCGAATACGCCTGATCTTAAGCTGACAACCGGTAATGCCGGCGGACTTGAAATACGGGTTGATGGCAAGGAAATCAAATCGCTTGGCGGAACGGGCTCGATTATACGGGAAATACCGTTGGCGGCGGAGAGCCTGCTAGAAAACAACGGTTTGCAATAGCTATTGCTGTCTGCGAGTAGAGAATGAAACAATGGAATAACTTGTATTTTCCATCGTAAACAGCCATTTTAGGCGAAAATAGCGACTGCAGCATTTTTTGACGCCATTTTATAAAGTATGATCCCATGAGCATCAGACCTTACAGAGAGATAAACCGCCGGAAATCTCGCCAAATTTATGTTGGCGATGTTCCCGTTGGTGGTGATGCACCGATTACGGTGCAGTCGATGACCAATACGCTGACATCGGACGCCAAGGCGACGATTGCACAAATTCATGCGTTGGAAGAGGCAGGGGCGGACATTGTCCGGGTTTCCTGTCCGGATGAGGCAAGCACCGCAGCGCTCAAAGAGATTATCCGGGAGACGCGAGTTCCGATTATCGCGGATATTCACTTTCATTATAAGCGTGGTATCGAAGCAGCGGAGGCAGGCGCGGCCTGTCTCAGGATCAATCCCGGAAATATTGGTTCGCCTGATCGTGTGCGCGATGTGGTAAAAGCGGCGGTGGATCATAATTGTTCCATGCGGATCGGCGTGAACGCGGGCAGCCTTGAACGTGAACTTCTGGAAAAATACGGCGAGCCCTGCCCGGAAGCGATGGTGGAATCGGCGTTGAGCCACGCCCGTATTCTTGAGGACAATGATTTTTTCAACTTCAAGATCAGTGTGAAGGCGTCCGATGTCTTTCTTTCTGTTGCTGCCTATCAGGGGCTGGCTGACGCTTGTGACTATCCGCTTCATCTTGGCATTACGGAAGCTGGCGGGCTGTCATCCGGCACGGTAAAATCTTCTATCGGCCTTGGCATGCTGCTCTGGTCGGGGATTGGCGATACAATCCGGGTATCTCTCTCTGCAGACCCGGTGGAAGAGATAAAGGCTGGCTATGAAATTCTGAAGAGCCTGGGGTTACGACGCCGGGGCGTCACAATTATTTCCTGCCCGTCCTGTGCGCGGCAGGCCTTTCCCGTAATCAAGACCGTGGAACTGCTGGAACAGCGACTGGCGCATATCCAGACACCACTCACCCTTTCGATCATCGGCTGCGTCGTCAACGGCCCCGGTGAAGCGCGGGAGACTGATATCGGCCTGACCGGCGGCGGCAAGGACAATCATATGGTTTACTTGAGCGGTGTTACGGATCATAAAGTGGCAACCGGCGATATGGTGGACCATATTGTAGAATTGGTCGAAGCGAAAGCTGCTGAACTGGAAGCTTTGAATGCGGACGGTAATGTGGCTGAATCCCATGCCGTCCAGCGTATCGCCTGATCCTGCCTCGAAAGTATTTACTAAACGGAGAAAAGACGTGTCACTACCCCAGCCAGTCCGCGGCACCCATGACCTGTTGCCCGAGGATTTCGTACGTCACGTCCATGTGATCGGCACAGCGCGGGATGTGGCGGCGCGATTTGGCTATGCGGAGATGGCAACGCCGATTTTTGAGTTCACCGAGGTTTTCGCACGGACGATGGGTGAGAGCTCGGATGTTGTGTCGAAGGAAATGTATTCCTTTGAAAGCCGCAGCGGGGAAAGCATGACGTTGCGGCCTGAATATACCGCCGGGATTTGCCGTGCTTTCATCAGCAACGGCCTGCAACAGAATGTGCCCTTCAAAGTGTTCGCGGCCGGTCCGATGTTCCGATATGAACGCCCGCAAAAAGGTCGGCAGCGGCAGTTCCATCAGATTGATGTGGAATGCATCGGCGCTCCGGAGGCCAAGGCGGACATTGAGGTGATTGCTATCGGAGCGTCGATCCTGACGGCGCTTGGAGTGATGAAGGATTGCTCGCTTGAGATCAATACACTTGGCGATCAGGAAAGCAGACAAACTTATCGCGCTGCTCTCGTTGAGTACTTCAGCGACCATAAATCTGACCTGTCGAAGGACAGCCTAGATCGGCTCGGGCGTAATCCCCTTCGTATTCTCGACAGCAAGGATAAAGGTGATCGGGTTATTGTTGAGAAAGCGCCGTTATTCAATGACTATCTCAACAACTTCTCTAGTGAATTTTTCGATGAAGTGCTGGAGGGGTTATCACTGCTTGGGATTGACTACACGCTAAATCGGCGACTGGTGCGGGGCCTAGACTATTATACCCATACTGCCTTCGAATTTGTGACAACCGCGCTCGGGGCGCAAGGGGCAGTGATCGCCGGTGGACGCTATGACGGACTCATAGAGACGCTCGGGGGCAAACCAACTCCCGGAATCGGTTGGGCCGGCGGGATTGAACGTCTTGCTATGCTTATTGAGGATGTCCCGGCTTCCGTCCGTCCCATTGCCATTATTCCGGTCGGGGATGCGGCGGAGGCTATCGCGGCGAAACTCGCGTATCAATTGCGGCAGGACGGCCTTAATATTGAAATGGCGTTCAAGGGCAATGTTGGCAAGCGCATGAAGCGGACAAATAAGCTGAATGCCCGTGCAGCTGTCCTGATCGGTGAGGATGAACTTGCCCGCGACGTTTGTACTCTTCGCGATCTCGATCAGGGTGAGCAGCGTGAAGTTGCACTCTTGGATATATCAGCTGCGCTCAGCGCTCTCGATTAAGGTTAGGCAATGCTTCCCGAAGATAAGCTCAAAATGATCCAGTCCCGCTCCGAAGAGCTGGAAGCCACCATGTCTGGTGAAATGGGAGAGGTCGCGCCGGATGATTTCGTTCGGATGAGCCGGGAGTATGCCGAAATCAAACCTCTTGTGGAATGCATCCAGAAGTTTCAGGCAACCCGCGATGAACTATCCGGGCTACAGGAAATGCTGGATAGTCCGGACATCGATGCAGAAATGAAAGAGATGGCAGAGCTGGAGCAGGAGGAGTTGAAGGCGCTACTCCCTGATCTGGAGCATTCCATCAAGCTTCAACTATTACCCAAAGACGACGCCGATGAGAAAAATGCCATTCTTGAAATTCGGGCAGGAACGGGCGGTGAAGAAGCCGCACTTTTCGCGGGTGATCTTTACAGGATGTATCAACGATATGCGGAGAGTGAGGGCTGGAGCTGCGAGACTATGTCGCTATCGGAATCGGATCTTGGCGGTATCAAGGAAGTGATCGTAAAGGTCACCGGGCGTAACGTCTTTGCCAATCTCAAGTTTGAATCCGGGGTGCATCGTGTTCAGCGGGTACCAGAAACCGAAACCGGAGGGCGTATTCATACATCCGCGGCGACGGTTGCGGTGCTGCCGGAAGCCGAGGAGGTGGACGTACAAATCGCGGACAGTGATATTCGCGTGGATATTTTCCGGGCCTCCGGACCGGGCGGGCAATCGGTGAATACGACGGATTCTGCTGTTCGTATTACTCATATCCCGACGGGCATTGTTGTGCAGCAGCAGGATGAGAAATCACAGCACAAGAATAAGGCCAAGGCCATGAGTGTTTTGCGTTCCCGCATTTATGAAGCGGAGCGTGCGGCGAAAGCGGCAGAGCGTTCAGCCACACGCAAGGGCCAAGTAGGGTCGGGAGATCGCTCGGAGCGAATTCGCACTTATAACTTTCCACAAGGTCGCCTGACGGATCACCGGATAAACCTGACTCTTTACAAGTTGGACAAGGTTCTCGCGGGCGAGGCACTGGATGAAGTCATTGACGCGTTGATCTCCGAAGATCAGGCGTCGCTCCTTGCCGAGATTGAAGGCGGCAACTGAGGGATGACCGAGAATGCGCTTGGCGCTGTTAAATCTGCTGCTGACGTCCTGAGGGCAGCTGGAGTGACGAATGCAAAGCGAGAAGCAACCTTGCTGCTCGCACATGCAATCGGTGAAGATTCAGGCTTTTTGCATAGGGAGCCGGAACGCCACCTGACAGTGCAGCAGAAAGAAACATTTGACCGTTTAGTCGAGCGACGTTCGAAGCGCGAGCCTCTATCACATTTGACTGGGCATCGGGAATTCTGGAGCCTTGATTTTCTTGTCACGGCGGATGTGCTGGATCCCAGAGCGGACAGTGAAACACTGATTGAATCGGCACTGGCACGTTGCGAAGATACTTTTAAACCGCGACGGATCCTCGACCTTGGAACGGGGAGTGGCTGTCTCCTTTTGTCGCTATTGAGTGAACTGCCCAAGGCAACCGGGATAGGTATTGATAAAAGCGATGCGGCGCTTGCAGTTGCGCGTAAAAATGCGGTTCGTCTTGGCCTGGATGCGCAAGCAGAATTTTTTTTCGGAAACTGGGCCCGCGGCAGGGATGAAAAATTCGATCTTGTCGTTAGCAACCCTCCCTACATCCCGAGTGGGGAGATCGAGGGACTGCAACCGGAGGTACGTGACTATGAGCCACACGCTGCCCTGACGGGAGGAACTGACGGGCTTGATTGCTATCGACAAATTCTTTTCGATGTTCATAAGGTTCTCCGACCCGGTGGTCTCTTGATATTCGAAGTGGGGGCGGGGCAGGCGTCGGATGTAGGCCGGATGATGCAGCAAGCAGGCTTTTCCCAACTGAAATATCACCGGGATCTTGCGTCAATTGAACGCTGCGTATCCGGCTTTCTTGCAGATTAGTGCGATTTTTTGAAAAAAACGTTGGATTATTAGAGAAACAGAGGGTAGGGTTTATTCAGATCATACGTGAACAACAAGACCTAATCTTAAGGTCCGTGATCAATATTTAATTCAAAATCAGGCCTGAGCTTCCTGGATGACGGAACATCTTGGAAATGCGAGTGGGAATTAAGTGGGTGCCTGAATTGAATCATCTTTACACTGACGTGAAATTTGAACTCTAGATTGACGGAATCATTGCGATTATGAGAGTAAGTAGTAACAGGCGTCCTCGCGGCGGACGGACGAATTCTGGGGGTAATCGGCCTGGGTCAGGCAATAATCGCCGACCAGGTGGTGGAAACCGTAATTATGACAGTAATGGGCCCGATGGCAAAATTCGCGGAACTGCGCAGCAGGTCTATGACAAGTATGTTGCGCATGGCTCCGATGCCCAGACGTCAGGAGATCGTGTTGCGGCCGAAAATTACTTTCAGCATGCTGAGCATTACTTCAGAATAATTGCGGCCAATACGGCGATACCGAAGGAAAAGTCGGCATCGGAAAATTCGGATAACACGGGCAGCTCAGAGAGCGCGGATAATCAGGGGAATTCAAATAATGCCGAGAACTCCGCGGCACCGTCAGAAAATGAAAACAATAAACGACCACAACGCAAACCAAGGAGTCGTGCCCGGGATGAGGCCGTTTCCGGAGATGACGAAAAAAGAAGCGACGATATCAGTAAGGCGGAGATTGATCTTAGCACGGCAGAACAACCGGTTGTCGATATGACAGCTGACGGAGCGGTATCGGGGCTTTCTCCTGTCGCCGAAGGTGAAGGTGACGAGGCGAAACCGAAACGAAAGGTGAGCCGTACACGGACCCTGCGCCGCCGGACATCAAGCCGGAACGTCGATGAAAATGACGCTGAGGAAGCGAACACGACGGAATAGCCCCGGTTTCTTTTTTAGCACCTGATAAACTTATAGAAGAAAAAGGGAAGCGGTATGTTGCTTCCCTTTTTATTTTTGGCGTGCGAAATTTTGTCGCAACAGTCGAACCATTACCGGCTTGAAATCAATCACAGATCGCCCACATATAAACCAGAAATGAAGCCGTTGGCGGGCTTGCAGAATGGTTGCCTTTAAGGGATCATGGGAAGTCGCGCAAGGAAACAACGGTCTATGTGTCGAGGACGAGCATGGATATAGAAAAATATACAGATCGGTCGAAAGGTTTCATCCAGTCGGCCCAAACTTTGGCGTTACGTGAAAACCACCAGAGACTGACGCCAGAACATCTCTTAAAAGTACTTCTTGATGACAAGGAAGGACTGGCAAGCGGCTTGATCGCCAAGGCTGGCGGTGATGCCGCCATGGCGCGTCAGGGTGTGAATGATGCCATCGCGAAAATGCCGCAGGTTACGGGCAGTGGTGCCGGGCAAGTCAATCTGACCCCCGAGCTGGCAAGATTGTTCGCATCCGCCGAGAAGCTGGCGGATAAGGCTGGCGACAGTTTTGTGACAGCGGAACGACTGCTGCTGGCTCTGGCTTTGGAAAAGGGAACCGACTCTGCCAAGATCCTGAACAACGCCAACGTAACGGCGAATAGCCTTAATGAGGCTATTAACGATTTGCGCAAAGGCCGTACAGCGGATAGCAGCGGTGCGGAATCCGGCTACGATGCGCTTAATAAATACGCGCGGGATCTGACGGAAGCAGCCCGGAAAGGCAAGCTCGATCCGGTGATTGGCCGGGACGAGGAAATCCGCCGCACCATACAGGTGTTGTCACGCCGCACCAAAAACAATCCGGTCCTGATTGGGGAGCCGGGTGTCGGTAAAACGGCTATCATCGAAGGCTTGGCGCTCAGGATTGTGAATGGCGACGTACCGGAAAGCCTGAAAGACAAGAAATTGATGAGCCTTGATCTCGGCCAGTTGATTGCAGGTGCCAAATATCGCGGCGAATTTGAGGAACGGTTGAAAGCCGTCTTATCGGACATTTCTTCAACAGACGGTGAGATTGTGCTCTTTATCGATGAGTTGCATACGCTTGTTGGTGCGGGTGCTGCGGAAGGATCGATGGATGCCTCTAATCTTCTGAAACCGGCGCTTGCGCGCGGTGAGCTTCACTGTGTTGGTGCAACGACCCTTGATGAATACCGTAAGTATATCGAGAAGGATGCGGCGCTTGCCCGCCGGTTCCAGTCTGTCTTTGTCTCTGAGCCGACGGTTGAGGATACCATTTCAATCCTGCGTGGACTGAAAGAAAAATATGAAGTTCATCATGGCGTGCAAATCTCCGACAGTGCGTTGGTCGCAGCGGCCACCTTGTCGAACCGCTACATTACGGATCGGTTCCTGCCTGATAAGGCCATCGACTTGATGGATGAGGCCGCCAGCCGACGCCGTATGGAAGTAGACAGCAAGCCAGAAGAAGTAGACGAGCTTGATCGCAAGATATTGCAGATGAAAATTGAGAGCTCTGCCCTTGAAAAAGAAACAGACAAAGCCTCTAAAGAACGTCTTGAAAAACTCAAAACCGAGCTGGTGGAGCTTGAAAAGCAATCTGCTGACCTGACGGAAAGCTGGCAGATGGAGAAGGAAAAGCTGAACCGTGCCCAGCATGTGAAGGAACAGCTGGATGCGGCGCGAAACGAACTGGCGACAGTTCAGCGTCAGGGGAACCTGCAACGCGCCGGTGAGCTGGCCTATGGGGCAATTCCGGAGCTTGAAAAGCAGCTCGCCGAAGCGGAGGAGGCTGAAGGCTCCTCCATCGGACGGGATAGTGTGAAGGAAGAAGATATCGCGGGTGTCGTTTCACGTTGGACCGGCATCCCGGTGGACAAGATGCTTTCCGGTGAGCGTGAGAAACTGCTCAATATGGAAAATGAACTCCGTAAGCGCGTTGTCGGGCAGGAGGAGGCACTTGTTGCCGTCTCAAATGCCGTTCGTCGCTCGCGTGCGGGGCTACAGGATCCGAACCAGCCGATTGGCTCCTTCCTGTTCCTTGGGCCAACCGGCGTGGGTAAAACAGAATTGACCAAAGCGCTAGCCGGGTTCCTGTTCGATGATGAACATGCGTTGCTGCGTGTTGATATGTCCGAATATATGGAAAAGCACAGTGTCGCCCGTCTCATCGGTGCGCCTCCCGGGTATGTTGGTTATGATCAGGGCGGTGTCATCACTGAAGCTGTCCGCCGTCGTCCCTATCAGGTGATCCTGTTCGATGAGGTTGAAAAAGCGCATCCGGATGTCTTTAACATCCTGTTGCAGGTTCTTGACGATGGCCGTCTGACGGATGGTCAGGGCCGGACCGTGGATTTCAAAAACACCCTGATCGTGCTGACCTCCAATCTGGGCAGCGAACACCTCTCTAGTGGGGATGATGTCGATGATGAACTGGTCCGTCACAAAGTCATGGAAACAGTGCGTGCTGCGTTCCGGCCGGAGTTTCTGAACCGGCTGGATGAGCAGATTGTATTCCATCGGTTGAGCCGTGAGAATATGAATGCCATTGTGGATATTCAATTGGGGTATCTGCAGAAGCTGCTGTCCGAGCGGCGGATTGGGCTGGAGCTGGATCCTTCTGCCTATGAATGGATCGCAAATCGTGGTTATGATCCGGTATACGGGGCCCGGCCGTTGAAGCGGGTGATCCAGCGTTACCTGCAAAACCCGTTGGCAACGCAAATTCTCGAAGGGGTTATTGCGGATGGTGCCACAGTCAAGGTTTCAGGCAGTGACGATGGTCTCCTGATAAATAATGAACTGGCTGATGCGGCATAAGAGCATCAGATTGTGAAAAAGAAAAAGCGGCTTGCCGACAGGCAGCCGCTTTTTTTTCATATTGAAGTATTCTTGTCATGCCCCTATGCGCGGTTATTCTGCCTTTATACTCGCCAACTGCGTTTCCAGTTCAACCCCTGCAACTTCCTGGCGGATGACGTTCGTATGTGACTGGAATGCGGCGAGTATTTTACCGCCGAGTTTACGGCCTGCGGGCAATTTAACCGAGAGCGGATTGATCTGCTTACTGTTTCTGTGCACTTCGTAATGCAGATGCGGACCCGTAGAGCGGCCCGTAGAACCAACGTAGCCGATTATCTGACCCTGCTTGACACGGGAGCCCTTGCGGATCCCCTTTCCGAATTTTTTCATATGGGCATAAGCCGTTTTATATTCATTGTTATGGCGGATGCGGACGTAATTACCATAACCACCGTTGCGCGCGGCCATCTCAACAATTCCATTGCCGGCCGCCATGATCGGTGTTCCGCTCCGGGCACCAAAATCAACACCACGATGCATCTTGGTGTAACCGAGTGTCGGGTGTTTGCGCTTGCCAAAACCGGAGGTCAGGCGCGCGCCGTCAATTGGTGTACGCATCAGGGTTTTTTTAACGCTTTGGCCCTGTGCATTATAATAATCCGTAAATCCGTCGTCACTTGTTCTGAAACGATATACGGAGTACTCCTTGCCGCTTAACGTCATCGATGCCCAGAGAATGGCGCCGTCTTTCAGGACCCGCCCATCCTCGTCTGCAAATCGCTCAAAATAGACCTCAAAACTATCGCCAGGCTGGATCTCGCGCTGAAAATCCACGTCGTAGCTGAATATCCGGATCAGGTCGACAATGGTTTTTGTGGGGATGCCGGCCTGTGCTGCGGATAAAAAGAGAGAACTCTGGATGACTCCGCCCGCTCTCACTGTTTTCCTGTCGAGTTCCAGAATAGTTTCTTGCGCTGTGAAGCCTTCACCGGGGGTGCGGACTGCGGCAAGTTGCCGGTCAACGTCTTCCTTCAGGGATACGCGAACGAGCCCCGGTGTCGCGGTGCTATTTGACGGGTCAACGTCAGTGGTTGCAAAATAGAGCGTCACATCCTGCCCGATTTTCAGGCTGCGCGGATCAAAAATTTCGTTGAGGGCCGTAATTGCTTCATGGCTTTCCGTGCGATCGGCTCCGGCCCGGGTCAAAACCGCCATTAATGTATCGCCTTTGTTGACGGATACAGTCTTGGTCAGTTCATTCAGGCTTTCCGATGTGGATGGTGCATAGGCGGCGACCGTCACTTCAGAATTGTTTTCCAGAACTTCAGTCGTATCAATATCAACATCGATATCTTGCTTTACGGAAGCGGCGGCTTCTTGCACAATGGCCGGCGCAGCCTGTTCTTGCTCCGCGCTGGCGATCTGGGCTGGGGGTTCATCAGAACCGGATAAAAATATGGATACCAGCAAAGCGCCAGCGGCGCCCCCGGCAATCATTGTTATGACAGGTATCAGCAATGATTTGCTGACCAACCCTGATTTGGCGCCTGATTTCATTTTCTTCAGCACTCGTTGAACCACCAGAAATAATATGTTGATTTAAAACCTGTTAACCATAATGACGCGTCGAAAGATGCTGTCAGATTGCAATTTTGTCAAGTATTCCTCAATTTTTCCTTAAGTTATGTGGAGAGCGCGATTCTGCGAATTACGTGAGGAATTTCGCATTGTTTGGAATAAGACCCGCCTCCTGTTGTCAGCATATTCCTCTAAGAGGGTGCTTGCTCTGTACCACAACTCGGGAATTTCGGTTTCTAGAGAGAATTTGCGGCATAAACATGGCGCTTGTAAATT
>TARA_R100000049_G_C1957196_1_pt1 | contig 19500 bp, 19 predicted proteins | sample TARA_R100000049 | Tara Oceans TARA_R100000049 (sample SAMEA2619992) | marine metagenome | biome: marine biome (ENVO:00000447); feature: mesopelagic zone (ENVO:00000213) & marine oxygen minimum zone (ENVO:01000065); material: "saline water (ENVO:00002010), including plankton... | reverse complement strand
AAAAGCGGCTGTTGGCCTGTTGCAAACGACGCTGCAAAGTCCGGCCGGATGTATCAAGCGCATTGGCAACATCTTCAATCGTCCAGCTGCGCCCGATATCATGTTCAAGCACAGCGCAAAGCTTTTGCACGACCGGCCGACTGTTCCCGACGGTCGGCGCCGTTCCGGGCATATTCGCCATAAACGGATAGCCCGATGAAATCGCGACATAGCTTTGCCAACTGATGCGAAAACGTAAAGCACGCCCGGCAAAATCGAGTTTCTTGATCAGTTTTCCATTTCGGATTACCGGAATGGAAGGACCATGGCTGGGCAGGATTGCGCTGCTGACATTTTCGACACCGACCGCTTCGAGCAGACCAACCATGAAACCATGCATTAAAAGGTTTTCGACCCGTGCGGGCGGCTGGCCACGGACAGCAGCACGATGCAGGGTCAATGATTTGCCGGCTGCCTGATAATCGGTGCGACTGCGGGCATGGGAATAACCTTCAAGCCGATGCCAGCGATCCGCGATCAATTCGGGCGTTGCCCCCTGGCGCAACATGGTCAAAACAGGTTGCTGTTCCTTAAGCGCCAGATGACGCCCCAGCCGCACCAATACCGAAGGCCCGTTAGCTTCTTCAAGAGCAAGCAGAATGCTGCGCAGGCGAGCACTGGTGATGACCGTGCCTTCCGGCACAAGATCATATCCCTTTGGCAACCACGCCAGCTGCCGGATCAGGGCGATATGCAAACCAAACGAAACGAATTCCTGCATTACCAATCACATTCTTGAACCACCACTTGGCGCGATCATACAAACATATGAGATGGCTGTCAGCTTATCGTAGAAAATGTCACGAAGCTGTTACATTGATCATTTGGTGTTTCGCGCAGTTACCGTAGATATCATTGCGCCGAAGGCACCGAATGTGCCAGTCTGGCAAGGTCCCGACTCAACGGAAAGCCATATCGTGATTAAAGTTCTGTTTGTCTGTACCGGCAATATATGCCGTTCTCCCACCGCCGATGGCATTTTCAAGACCATGGTCAGCAAAGCAGGGATGGATGATGCCATCAAAGTCGATAGCTGCGGCCTTTCGGGATATCACGCCGGTGAACAGGCTGATCCGCGATCACGCGAAATGGCCGCCAGTCGCGGTTATGACCTGTCCCTGATCCGATCTCGTAAAATCACTTCAAGTGATTACAGCGAGTTTGATTACATCCTTGCAATGGATGACGGACATCTGGCCGATATGCAAAACCAATGTCCCTCCCAGTATCGCGATAAGCTGGAACTGTTTTTGGATTACCACCCGAACCGTAAAGGACAAAGCGTTCCTGATCCCTATTATGGTGGGGCAAACGGCTTCAAATCGGTTTTTGATATGATTGAGGAAACGTCAGGTGCCTTGCTAATCCACATCAGGGAAAAGCATGGAATTTGAGCGATGGCATCGCCGGTGATTACACAACGGATTAAAGACATTACCGGAAGCGAGGTTGCGGCCTATCACCAGCTTTCGGGAGGGTGCGTTTCCGATGTGAAGCGGGCCGATCTTCGCGATGGTCGCAAACTCGTCATCAAACAGGGCGGTGAGGCAAATCTGGAAATTGAAGGCCGGATGCTTGACTATCTGGGCACTCATTCCCCCATTCCATTTCCGGCCGTGTTACATGCCGAGCCCGGATTGCTGATCATGCATTTCATAGAAAATGATGGTCACATGAACGGTCAGGTTCAAAGTGACCTTGCCGTTCTATTGACCAGGCAACATCAGGTTACACAAGGCCGGTTTGGGTTGTCCTTTGACACACTTATTGGCGGCCTTGAGCAGCCCAATCCCCTTACGGTCGACTGGATCACCTTCTTTCGCGATCACCGTCTGCTTTACATGGCCCAGCAGGCAGCAAATTGCGGACGACTGCCAGGGCATTTTTTATCACGGATCGAAATCCTGTCGGCCAAACTTGGTGGTCTTTTGCCATCAGGCTGCAAACCATCCTTGCTGCATGGCGATCTGTGGGGTGGCAACATTCTGTGCCAACAGGGAAAGATCGCCGGATTGGTTGATCCGGCAGTTTATTTTGGTGATCGGGAGATCGAGCTTTCCTTTGGCACGTTGTTTGGTGACCTTACACCTGCATTCTTTGATCGGTATTCGGAAATTTTCCCGATCCTGCCAGGCTTCTTTGAAGAACGCCGTGAACTTTACAAACTTTACCCCCTTCTGGTGCATGTTCGTCTTTTCGGTGGGTCTTATGTCGGTTCCGTGGATCGTATTCTCGCCCGTTTTGGGGTATGACGGATAAAATCAGCCGCCATGCAGGATCGGCTTTTACGGAACTGTTTCCAAGTGGCAGCGACGATGCTGGTCAGTTTAACGATGCATTCCGCAACGTGCTGCAAACCTGCAAATCCTGCCATCAGCAGTTTCGTGCCGACTGAACATAACCGTGCATATGACAAAGGCCACCCCGAAAGGCGGCCTCTATTCATTATATTCGAAACAAACCCTATCGACCGATCATCGCGAAAAACTCGCGCCGGGTGATCGGATCATCGCGAAACGCCCCAAGCATCCGGCTGGTCACCATCGACACCCCGGTCTTGTGAATGCCGCGTGTGCTCATGCATTGATGGTTGGCGTCAATCACGACGGCAACACCCAGCGGATCAAGTTCTTCCTGAATGGTATTGGCGACCTGTGCGGTCATTTTTTCCTGAATCTGCAGGCGCTTTGCGTAAACTTCGACGACACGGGCCAGCTTGGAAATACCAACGACCCGGCGACGCGGCAGATAGGCGACATGCGCAACACCGATAATCGGCACCATGTGATGTTCACAATAAGACTCAACACGGATATCACGCAGCACGACCATCTCGTCATAGCCGTCGGTTTCCTCGAAGGTGCGACGTAAAATTTCTGCCGGATCCTGCTGGTAACCTGCGAAAAATTCACCGTAAGACCTCACAACACGGTCTGGCGTTCCGCGCAGCCCTTCACGATCAGGATCATCTCCTGCCCAACGAAGCAGGGTACGAACGGCTTCTTCTGCTTCTTCTTGCGATGGGCGTTTAACGGCGCTGGTTTCGCTGCACATTTGGCTTCCTCTTTATAATTCTGTCCTGTGGGTCATGTGCTCCCGACCCTGATCTTGGTTCGTTTAATTAAGTGTGCGCTTGCTATGCGGACTGTCGAGCGAAAATGCCGGGATTTCAATATCAAACCGGTTTCCATCCATGTCAGTCATTTCATATGTCCCAACCATGAAACCGCTTGGCGTCGCCAATGGCGCGCCGCTTGTGTAATTGAAACTTTCGCCACTTGCCAGAACCGGCTGCTCGCCGACCACACCTGATCCCCGGACTTCCTGGGTTGATCCCCGGGAATCGGTAATACGCCAGTAACGGTTCAAAAGTTGTACTGTTTTCGGGCCATGATTTTCGATGACAACCCGATAGGCCCAGACATAACGGTGGGTGTCCGGGTCTGACTGTTCGTCAAGGAACACAGGTTGCACGGATACTTTTATGTCTCGGGTCACGGATGAATACATGCAAAACTCCAGGCCAATTCTTATTGCGTTCCTTCTGCCAAGGGCGTTGCGCTTTTTTGCTTTACCTAGGTCATATTTAGACAGTCAATGCCCCAAGTACCAGATGTCTGCCACCAATTTGCCATCCCGATCACGTATTTTCTCGGCTAAGCAAAAGGCGGCCCGTGCAGATACGGACCGCCTGACATAGGCATATCGCCGAACCTGCTTACTGTTATACGCGCAACGCGGCAGACAGATCTTCTTTCAGATCATCAATATCTTCGAGACCGACAGACAATCGCAGCATGCCCTCGGTAATGCCCATAGTGATCTTGTCTTCAGCCGGAACACGTTGGTGGGTCGTGGTCCACGGATGGGTCGCAAGGCTTTTGGCATCACCAAGATTGTTCGAAATATCAATAAGCTGAAGATTATCGAGCAACGAAAAAGCAGCCGACTTTCCCCCGGCAAGCTCGATCGCGATCAATCCCCCACCACGCCCCGACATCTGTTTCATCGCCAGTTCATGTTGCGGATGACTTTCGAGCCCTGGATAGATAACGCGCGATACCTGCGGCTGTTCCGAAAGGAACCCGGCAAGTGCTGTTGCATTGCGAATATGCTGATCAACACGCAGACCAAGCGTTTCGAGACCTTTAAGCAGAACCCATGCGTTGAAGGGGCTCATACTGGGACCGGTGTGGCGCAGGAACGTTGTCAGGTGGTTATCGTGCCATTCCTTGTCATTGAAAAGGATCGCGCCACCAAGACAGCGTCCCTGACCATCGATATGCTTGGTCGCGGAATAGACAACAATGTCAGCGCCCAATTCCATCGGCTTTTGTAGGATCGGTGTCGCAAAAACGTTATCAACAACAACCTTGGCACCGGCCTTATGCGCCAGATCGGCAACAAATGCGATATCGATGACTTCCAATGTCGGGTTGGACGGCGTTTCAAGGAAAACGGCATCAGCCGGTTTCGACAATGCCTTTTCCCACGCAGCATGGTTTGTGCCGTCCACCAGTTCGGTTTCAACCCCGAACCGGGGCAAAAGGGTCGTCAGGATAAACTCGCACGAACCGAAAAGTGCCCGCGAACCGACAACACGGCCGCCTGCCTTTGTGCACGCGATCAGGGCATTCCAAACAGCAGACATGCCAGATGCGGTTGCACGGCAATATGCAGCACCTTCGAGCAGCGCCAGACGTTCTTCGAACATCCCCACCGTCGGGTTGGCAAAACGCGAATACACAAAGCGTTCCGGGCCGGTACCATCAAAAGATGCTTCAGCCTCGGCAGCACTGTCATAGACATAGCCGGAATTCATAAAAATGGCTTCGGAGGTTTCGTTAAACCCGCTGCGCGCCGTGCCGCCCCGAACTGCACGGGTGGCCGCACGCCATTTAGCAGAAGCCTTTTTTTCGGTTGTCATCGTCTTGCTCCTATATGCCCGGTCATATTGGGATGACCCGGACACAAAAAAACCCTGACCGGCACGATGGGTCAGGGCCGAAGCCACGATTACCCTCTTTAGCGATTTTTTACGTGGTCGCAAGCCGGTCGACAAATCCCACGAAGAAATCCGACGATACGACTTGGTTTCCCCGACGTCAAGCATCACGCACCCGACAATCATACCTATCCGTCTTTGAATCCATATGGGAGTTTCCCAGTGGCCTCACGCAATGGTGAAAGCAGTTCATAAGCATCTCGTACTTTTTCGCTCTATTGTTCAGCCAAGACATGCAATCCTTTGAAAGCCGCTTCCCTCAGAGAGGCGGTTAAGACAGTAAAATCAATGACCAAGACACATTCAATGACGTCAGAGCACACGACCAAAGATCATTCCAAGTCCGGGCAAGCCACCAGCGTCAGAACGCCACTTTGGCGCAAATTTCTGCCGGTCTCGATCCTGTTTGCCGGATTGGTGCTCGCGTGGCTATTTGGTGCGGTGGATTATTTATCGTTCGAAACCCTGCGCGAGAATCGCGATATTTTGCAGAATTTCGTCGCAGATAATCCGGTTCTGAGCGTTGCTACCTTTATGGCGGGCTACGCCATTGCCGTTGCCCTGTCGCTTCCGGTGGGGTCGATACTGACCATTGTTGGCGGGTTTCTGTTCGGGGCGTGGCTGGGCACGGGTTATGTCGTGATTGCCGCGACTATTGGCGCAACAGTCGTTTATCTTGCCGCGCGCTATGCCTTTTATGACCTCATGCGTGCCAAGGCCGGAAGTGCGATCCGTAAAATGGAAGCTGGCTTTGCCGAAAACGCATTCAGCTACCTTATGGTCCTGCGGCTTGTACCGTTGTTTCCGTTCTGGCTGGTTAATCTGGTCCCGGCTCTGCTGGGGGTAAAATTTCGGTCATTTGTTGTGGGTACGGCGGTTGGAATTATCCCGGGCACCTTTGTGTATGTTTCAATCGGGGATGGTTTGGGTGCATTGTTTGATCAGGGCAAGACGCCCGATCTTGGCATTATTTTTGAACCCCGCATTCTAACCCCGATCATCGGCCTGGCTGTGCTGGCAATGATCCCGGTGGCCTATAAAAAATTCCGTAACCGCAATAGCGGGGCAAACACCCGATGAGTGATATAATCAAAACAGACATCTGTATCATTGGCGCCGGATCAGGCGGGCTTTCGGTTGCTGCCGGTGCGGTCCAGATGGGTGCCGATGTTGTCCTGATAGAAAAGGGCAAGATGGGCGGCGACTGCCTGAATACCGGTTGCGTTCCGTCCAAGGCATTGCTGGCTGCGGCACACGCGGCCGAGAATGCCCGGACAGCATTTCAATTTGGTGTCGACACCGGCCCGGTGGCAATCGACTTTCCGCGCGCCATGGATCATGTCCATTCGGTCATCGCCGGTATTGCACCGCATGACTCGGTTGAAAGATTTGAAAAACTCGGCTGTCGGGTTATCGAGGCCAAAGCACATTTTACCGGCCCGAACGAGGTCATCGCCGACGGCAAACGCATTCACGCCAAACGGTTTGTGATTGCGACCGGGTCACGTGCAGCCGTTCCACCAATCGACGGGATTGACGCCGTCCCGTATTTTACCAACGAAACCATCTTTAAGAACCGGATTTGCCCTGATCACCTGCTCATCATTGGCGGTGGCCCCATCGGCCTTGAAATGGCACAGGCACACCAGCAGCTTGGCGCAAAAGTCACCGTAATCGAAATGGCAACGATCCTGCCAAAGGACGATCCCGATCTTGTGGCTGTGGTTCGCGATATGATCGAGTCTTCTGGCATAAGCCTGTATGAAAAGATCAAAACCAAGCGGGTGGAGACACATGACGATCAGATACGCGTTATCATCGAGCATAACGGTGCAGATATCACCATCGAAGGCAGCCACCTTCTGATTGCAACAGGACGAAAACCGACTGTCGATGATCTTGGCCTCGACGCGGCCGGGGTGACATACAGCGCGCGCGGGATCAACGTCGACAAACGATTACGCACCAGCAATTCCAAAATCTTTGCCATTGGCGATGTCACCGGTGGCCTGCAATTTACCCATATGGCGGGTTACGATGCTGGCATTGTCATTCGCAACGCCCTGTTCCGGTTGCCTGCAAAGATCGATTACAAAGCCGTTCCATGGGTGACTTATACCAATCCAGAACTGGCACAGGTTGGCTTGAGCGAAACCGCAGCACGCGAAAAATTTGGCGATGCAATCAGGGTCGTTACCTGGCAATACGCGGAAAATGATCGCGCGCGGGCCGAAGCCCGAACCAAAGGCTTTATCAAAATCGTGACCACAACACGCGGTAAAATCCTTGGTGCCGGTATTGTTGGTCACCAAGCCGGGGAACTTATCGGCCTCTGGTCGCTGGCCATATCACAGAAAATGAAAATCGGAGCGACTGCCGGAATGATCGCGCCTTATCCGACTCTTGGCGAATTGTCCAAACGCGTTGCCGGGGCATGGTACACACCCAGCCTGTTTAGCGAAAAGACTCGCAAGATCGTCCGCTTCCTGCTGAAATTCGGCTAGGACGGTCAAAGTGGGGGCAAGCTTCTGAAACACTGTACATTTTTCCCCGTCTCTGGCTAACATTTGTCATGGAACGCCCGCATCTCAAACTGCCCCCATGGGCCAAATCGCTGTCGGCACGGTTGCTCGTGCTGACTGTGGGGTTTGTGATGCTTGCCGAAATTTTCGTCTTTGCACCGTCTGTTGCCCGATATCGGGTCGACTGGCTTAAGGCGCACCTTGATTCCGGTTACCTGGCGGCACTAGCACTGGAAGCCACACCCGATCAGATGATCCCCGATGATCTGGAAAAGGAACTGTTGTCCAATGCCGGGATAGAAGCGGTTATTTTACGCCGAGATGATCGCAAATTGCTGCTTCAGCGCGATGATATGCCCGCAAAGGTCGATCATGACGTCGATCTGACGACCTTTTCCATCCTGATGGCATTGTATGAAGGTCTTTCGACCCTGACCCAGCCGCATGATCGCATGTTGCGTGTGGTTGGCATGCCATCCATGGCACCGGACTTCGAAATTGAAATACTGGTTCATGAACACGGTCTGGCAGAAGACATGCGCAATTTCGGCTGGCGGGTGATGGGGTTATCGCTGGTGATCTCTTTCTTTACCGCTGGGCTGGTTTATTTTGCGTTGAACCGGCTTTTGGTCCGGCCGATGCGAACATTAACCAGCGACATGATCCGTTTTCGCGAAAATCCGCAGGATCAGGGATCAGTCATCGTGCCAGATGATCGTGACGATGAAATTGGCATCGCCCGGCACGAACTGGCCAATATGCAGCACGATTTACAGGCAATGTTAAACCAACGTCGTCGTCTTGCGGCTCTTGGAACCGCGGCAACAAAAATCAGCCACGACCTGCGCAATGCATTGGCAACCTCAATGCTGATGACCGAGAAGCTCGCCCAAAGCGAGGATCAGGAAGTCCGTGCCGTCGTCCCCCGCCTGTTATCATCGATGGAGCGTGCGGTTTATATCAGCGAACAAACGCTGTCTTTTGCCCGTGAAGCACCACCAACACTTGATATCGCACGATTTACCCTGATCGAATTGATCGAGGAAGTGCGCGATCAGGTGCTGTTGCAGAATGGTGGTGAAAGTCTTCTGGCGCCGGAAAGCCTCGATACGGCCAAGGAACCCTGCAAGGCCAAAATCCATATCGAGCTGCCGCCGGAACTGATGATTGAAGCCGATTATGATCAGCTTTTTCGTGCCTTCAGCAACCTGATCCGCAATCCGTTAGATGCCGGGGCAACTGAGGTGACCATCAAACTGGCACCTGCAAATGATCAGAATAAAGAGGACGCGTTTGCTGAAATCCTGATCATGGATAACGGGCCCGGCTTACCTGAAAAGGCAATCAAAAATCTATTTGTCCCGTTCGCCGCAACCGGCAGGAAAGGCGGAACCGGTCTTGGCCTTGCCATCGCAAGGGAACTGATTCTGGCCCATGAAGGGGACCTTCGCCTGAGCGCAACAGGACCGGATGGCGCCACGTTTTGCGTGCAGCTCCGGGTCATAATGTGAAGTTGTCGGCTTCCGCTAAAGAATCAACAATAATAGATTTTTTCTATCAAATTTAAATTTACATTCGATTTTACCAAATGAATTTCATTTGGCATTGTTGGGTCAAGGCGATGCTGGACCAATATCCCGATCCCCGATCCGCTCCTGACCCTAGGTCTGGCATCGCCACCTTCTCTAGAATCACGGCCGTTCAAATTCCCGGCGCGCAGCATCGATTACCGGTCGCATAAAGCATCCTTCTGCATGATCGTTAATCAAGCCCATTGCCTGCATAAAGGCATAGACGGTCGTTGGGCCAACAAACTTCCAACCCCGTTTTTTCAGATCCTTTGAAAGTGCGACCGAAATTTCAGACATGGATGCAGTCTGCGGCTTTGCAACAGAATCCTCCCTTGGCTCGAACTGCCAGAAGTAAGCGGCAAGCGATCCTTCTAGTGCCACCATTTCACGCGCACGTTTGGCGTTGTTGATGATGGCTTCGATCTTGCCACGGTGGCGAATAATGCCCGCATCCCGAAGCAGCCGCTCAGCATCACGATCTGTAAACTCAGCAACAAGATCAAAATCGAAGTTATGGAATACGGTGCGGAAATTCTCGCGTTTGGTCAGAATCGTACGCCAACTAAGGCCGGACTGAAAACCTTCCAGACAGATCTTTTCAAATAACCGGCGATCATCACCAACAGGAAAGCCCCATTCCGTATCGTGATAGACATCAAATTCTGGTGCTGCATCACACCATTTACAGCGTGTTTTGCCGTCTGCGCTGATCGTTGTGGTTCCCATACAGCCCCCTCTTTTCTTAGTCCCGGAGATATCACGCCTTCAGGAATTCCAAACGTTCATCCATTCTGGCCGGGGTGATTTCAATGATTTCGGCCTCGACGATTTTTTCGATAACAAACGGATCGGCATTCAGACGTTCCGTTAACTCTTCCATGGTCGTATTGTACGCAAGAATTCCCCCTCCCCGACTGGGTTGGAGATTGCCGACCACCAGAAACACGCCCTCATCAAACCCCTGGCTTATCCATCGTTTATGGCCCTCCATAAACTGCGATGCCTTCGCTCGATTCTCCGAAAACGTCAGTAAAATGGTGAACATTGCTCTTATCCCTGATCATTTGGTTGCTGCATGGTTGTTCCGGGTACGAAGCGACCGCATTTGTCCATCCAACCAGTCACACATCTGATCGACTTCGTACTGGACGAATTTTTCATCACCAAACGCATTGGCAAGCGCCGCCACACCCTGACTGCGCGCAAGCAAATGCATTGCCATACCGTCCGATCGTTCTGCAAAGCCAAGTCGTGTGAACTGCCGACCTAGCCAGACGCGAAAAAGGGTAAAAAGTCCCGCCGCGTCACTTTGCGCAGCATGATTGAGCTTTGCCAGTTCGGCAGAAAGTGTTCCGACCGGGCATCCGTAGCGTCGGATTTTTTCCCCGTTCACGATCAGAATATGAATGAAACTTCGAATGCGGGCGACCGGGTCTTCTCCGGTGGCTTCCCAGTGATCAAGCATCTGTTCGGTATTGGTCAGGCGCCGATTGATCACGGCATCAAGAATCTCGTCCTTGGTTTTGAAGTGATAATAGAAATTGCCACGCGATATGCCGACCTTGGCCGCAATATCCGCAAAGGAGGTCGGCTCGAACCCCTGTTGATAAAACAGCTGATCCGCAGCTTCGACAATCCGTTCGCGCGTGCCCTGTTCCACGATCATGTCTGTTCAACCTGAATGATGGGTGCTTGAAACCCGACTAGGACAATTGCCCTATTTGAGATTTAGGACAAATGACCTAATCTGTCAATCAATCAAATCGCAACGGGTTTCGCTGACAATCAACTTAGAAAGAAAAAGAAAACCCCGCACAAAGGCGGGGTATCATGGCAGGCTGGAAGAGTAAAATCAGTCGCGCCAGAAAGCCGGGAACAGCAGCACCAGAACGGTGAAGACCTCCAACCGGCCAATCAGCATACCGATCGACATCAACCACTTTGCCCCGTCTGGCAGGGTTGCGAAGTTACCGGACGGACCGACAATCGGACCAAGTCCGGGACCGACATTGGCAATCGCTGTACCGGCACTTGAAACCGCCGTAATGAAATCAAGCCCCATTGCGCCAAGAGCCGCCGCCAGAACCACAAAGCAGAAGACGAACAGGAAGAAAAAGCTGAGCACCGATTCCGTAACGTCTTCGGAAAGCGGTTTCCGGTTATAATAAGCAATGAAAACACCGTGAGGCCGCAGCATATGAGAAAGCTGAACCTTGGCTATTTCGTAAAGTACCTGCAGGCGGAATATCTTGACCCCGCAGGTCGTTGAGCCGGCACAGCCGCCGATAAACATCACAAAAAAGAATACCGTAACGGCAAATGGCCCCCAAAGGCCATAATCGGTTGTGGCGTAGCCAGTCCCTGTCATCACGGAAATGATATTAAACGACGTGTATCGAAGCGCATTCAGGAAGGCGACTTCGTTTGTTTGCGAATGCCAGATGGTCAGACCCAGAATGATCGAACTGGCAATCGCAACGAACCAGCGAACCTGACCATCCATAAAAAGCGCCAAGGTCCTGCCACGCAGCATTTGAAGGTAAAGGATAAAGGGCAATGCGCCCGTTGCCATACCCAATGTGATGATCACATCAACTGCGGCATTATCAAAATGCCCGACCGATGCGTCCTTGGTCGAAAAGCCACCGGTCGCAATCGTCGTCATCGCATGGGCAATCGCATCAAATCCGGGCATACCCGCCCACCACAAAAGAAACGCCCAAATTATGGTAAAGCCCAGATACAAACTGGCGATACCAATGGCGATCTGGGTTGCACGCGGAAAAGCCTTATCGGACTTGTCAGAGTTTTCCATCCGGAAAAGCTGCATACCGCCAACACGCAGCATCGGCATGACGGCAATTGCCATCACAATGATTCCAATCCCACCAAGCCACTGCAAAAGTGCGCGCCATAGCAAAATGCCTGGTGGGGCAGTATCAAGTCCGACGATCACGGTCGAACCGGTCGTCGAAATCCCCGACATCGCTTCAAAGAACGCGTCCGTGTAGCTCATATCAAGGTCGGAAAACGCAAAGGGCAATGCCGATACGGCAGTCAGAACAAGCCAGCTTGTTGTGGTCAGGATAAAAGCCTGTCGCGATGTGATTTTGAGATTCTCGGTCCGGTTCATCATCACTAGCGCACCGCCGATGAACAGCGATACGGCCGACGCGGCTGAAAACACCAACCAATCCCGTTGCCCGTAATACATATCAACCAAGGCAGGGATGAACATCCCGATCGACAGGGTGCACAGCAAAATGCCGATAATGAAAAGGATTGGACGAAAATCGATCAATGAAAAGCCCCGTACCATGTTTTACGCCCGTTCCCATTGAACCGGGCATGACATGTCTTCGCGATTATCCCGACAAGCTGCACTGCATAACCGAAAAACCGGTTCGTTTGCATCATCTTCCGGCAAACGAAGCGGAATTCTTCGCACATGCCCTGCCAATGTCCAGCTTTTAAACGTGTGGCTCCTTGCTTGATCGTAATTTCATGCCTTCAATCATAGAGCTATGCGTATTAGGTCTATCAGCGTTGGCAGAGCTTGTTTAACGCCAATTCCGGGTTGGCACGGCCTGCCAACGCCGGTATATCGCATGCAGGTCAAAATTCATAAACCGAAAGACAAAGCGGAAATGTCCGAACTCGCCAAAACCTTCATCCTGACGATCACCTGCCCGGATACGTTCGGGATCGTCGCCGGTGTCACCAGCTTCCTTGCCGAAGAAGGCGCGTTCGTCAACAAGCTGGAGCAATTCGGCGACCCGCAGAGCAATCGCTTTTTCATGCGCGTGAAATTCGATGCCGGTCGTGCCCTACGCACAAAGGCCGAATTTGCCGATAAATTCGCCACCATCGCAGAAAAATTCACGATGCAGTGGGAACTTCACGATTTCCATCGGAAGCCAAAAGTGTTGCTGATGGTGTCAAAGTTTGGCCACTGCCTGAACGATCTGCTGCACCGGGTTGCCTCAAACAATGTGCATATCGAAATCCCGGCCATTGTTTCAAACCACGAAGACATGCGTGGAATCGTCGAATGGTACGGAATTCCTTACTATCACCTCCCGGTGACCAAAGAAACCAAAGCAACCCAGGAAGCCAAACTGCTTGATATCGTCGACGAACACGATGCCGATCTGGTTGGTTTGGCGCGCTATATGCAGGTTCTTTCAACCGATCTGTGCCGCGAACTTGAAGGTCGCTGCATCAATATTCATCACTCCTTCCTGCCAAGCTTCAAGGGTGCCAAACCTTATCATCAGGCGCATTCGCGGGGCGTGAAACTGATCGGGGCAACTGCGCACTATGTCACAGCCGACCTTGATGAAGGACCGATCATCCATCAGGCCATCGAACATGTCGATCATACGATGACGGCCGAAGACATGGTTGAAATCGGGCGCGATATTGAATCCGTCGTCTTCTCGCGCGCAATTCAGATGCATTGCGAACATCGTGTTTTCCGCAATGGCAGCAAGACCGTCGTCTTCCGTCGATAAAACACAGACGCGAAACCACAATCTCTCATCAAACCGCCAGCTTTAATGACTGGCGGTTTATTTTTTGATATAATTTACTACCTATGAAAGTAATTCGTTAATTCGGCGAAATGGCCGATAGAAAACATGAAAATTATCGAATAAATTATACTTGGGAAAATAAAATTCCCAAAATAACAATAACTTGCAACGAATATCGTTGCCCTGAAACTATTTTGGGGGCTTTCCGTGCCGGGAAAGAAAATCTATTTCGCCGTCGTCTTATGCATTTTGCTCGTTGTCGGATTTCTGACCACGAGTTTTGTCAGCTTCTATGTCGCACGACAATCGCTGGAACAGCAGATTTCCGAGAGCACCCTGCCACTCACCAGTGACAACATCTATTCGGAAATCCAGCGCGACCTGTTGCAACCGATCTTTATTTCGTCACTGATGGCGCAGGACACCTTTGTCCGCGACTGGACGCTTGGCGGGGAAAATGATCCCGAACAAATCATTCGCTATCTCAGCGAAATCCAGATGCGCTATGACACGGTCACAGCTTATTTCATCTCGGATAAAACCCGGAACTATTATCACCCGACCGGCATGATCAAGCAGGTATCCAGAGATGATCCGGCTGATTTCTGGTATTTTCAGGCCCGCGACAATCAAAAACCTTATGAAATCAATGTTGATCACGATACCGCAGACCGGTCGCGCCTGGCCGTTTTCGTCAATTATCAGGTGCGCGATTATGATGGCAATGTCATCGGCATTACCGGTGTTGGCCTATCCGTCAACTCTGTGACCCGCCTGATAGAAACCTATCAGAAACGGTATGGCCGGACGATTTACTTTGTTGATCAGGAAGGCCGCATCACCCTGCACGGCAGTGGCTTTGGCACGTCCGAAACATTGCATGATCGCGATGGCATTCGTATTCATGCGACGCAGATTCTGACGTCTCCGGGCTCTTCGATCACCTACGAGGACCATGGTGAAACCTATTTCGTCAACAGTCGCCTTGTTCCCGAATTCGGCTGGCTGTTGCTGGTTGAACAAAAGGAACACATCGGTGATCAGCAGATTGAAACCACCTTCCTGATCAATATCGCCATATCCCTTCTGATCACGGCAATTGTCGGCATTGCCGCATATCTGACGATCCGCAATTATCAGAACCGCCTGGAAGAACTGGCATCGCGCGATAAGCTGACCGGTGCGTGCAATCGACAGGTTTTTGATCTGGTATTTGAAGGTGTGGCCAAATCCTGCAAACGCCGGGCAGAACCGCTTGGCATCGTCTGTATTGATCTTGATGAATTCAAAGAGGTCAACGATACCTTCGGCCATCCGGGAGGCGACGCAACGCTTAAGGAAGTTGCCACCACCATTCGCCATCATTCGCGGGAATCAGATACGCTATGCCGTTGGGGTGGTGATGAATTCGTTCTTCTTCTGCCCGGACTCAACCGGCAGGAAGCCATGACCAAGGCACGCGAAATTGCTGATGCCATTCGCGAACATCCGATACGTTTCGGGCGGGATAACATTCTGGTCACAGTCAGCGCCGGCATCACGGAATATCGTGATGGCGAGGAGTTTGAAACGCTAATCACACGTGTTGATAATGCGCTTTATACCGCCAAAAATACCGGACGGGATCACATCTCTGTTGCCTGAATACGGTGATTTCACAAACAAAAACGGCCCCCGAAATCGGGGCCGTTTTCATTTAGCATCCGTTATATCGCTTAATCCGCGATATAGGCTTCAGCGATCTGGACTGCGTTCAACGCGGCACCTTTAAGCAACTGGTCACCGGCAACGAACAGTTCCAGACCATGATCACCAAAGATCAGGTTTGACCGGATACGACCGACTTCGACGTCATACTGCTTGGTCGCGTTGATCGGCATCGGATAGACATTGTTTGCCGGGTCATCGACCAGTTTAACGCCCTTGGCATTCGCCAGCGCCTCACGCGCGGCCGCCGGGGTCACAGCCTTTTCGGTTTCGATCACGATGGATTCCGAATGGGTACGCTCGGTCGGAATACGCACAGCCGTGCACGATACTGGCAGGTTCGGCGTACCAAAGATTTTGCGGGTTTCCCAAGTAACCTTCATCTCTTCGCGGGTATAGCCATTTTCCTGGAAGCTATCGATATGCGGGATAACGTTGAAAGCCAGCGGATGAGCAAAAACCTCGGCCGGGACCGGCTTGCCTTCAAGACCTGCGGCCAAACCTTCACGCAGTTCGTTCATGCCCGGCTGCCCCGCACCAGACGCCGCCTGATAGGTGGATACAAACACCTTTTTCAGACCAAATGCCTTGTGCAGCGGCCAAAGAGCCACGGCAGCAATCGCAGTGGTGCAGTTCGGATTGGCAATAAGCTTGGCAGTCTTGGCAAGATCACCATTGATTTCCGGCACGATCAACGGCACATCGTCATTCAGACGGAAGGCTGAAGAATTGTCGATCACCAGCGCGCCCTCGGCAATCTGCGGGGCAAATTCCTTCGCGAAATCACCGGAAACTGCAAGGAAGACAATGTCACACTGCTTGGCTTCTTCAACCGAAAACAGTGCGATGGTCTTAGTACCGTACTTAGTCTCCACGGTCTTGCCTGCAGAACGCTCGGATGCGAACAGGGTGAGTTCACCCACAGGGAAGTTGCGATCAAACATAACATTGATCAGCTCGACGCCAACCGCACCGGTTGCGCCGATCACACCGACATGGAGATTTTCGGCACTCATAATAATTGTCTAACCTCGTATAAAAATTGTTGTCATTCTCGACTTACGCGATTGCTCGCGGGCCGCGCATTATAGGGATTTCTCGTGCGTTGGCAAATGCAGCTTGCTGCATCACACGCATACGCGGCAATCTTGGAACTCAAACGCCACTCTAAACGAGTTGTTCCATTCATTTTTATTCGGGTTTTACGCAAAATTCTGCCCTTTGGCCTTTTTCCCGACATGCGGCAGCCAAAGGGCATCATTAGAGGATGTCGGGCCGAAGCCCCCCATTGCAACAGGGAATCGAAGATCAGAAAACGCAATGCTTGGCGAAATCTGTTGCCTCGTTGGCCGTCCAGTCGCCTTTTGGCTTTGCTTTCATTTCCTCGCACCACTCCTTGCTGCCAACGTCTGGCGAACAGGCACCGAGCGCCCCGGCCACCATCAAAACCGACAAGCCAAGAACGAGTTTACGACCGGGAATGTTCCATTTTGCCATTTGCGTGTCCTTCATTGATTTGTTCCGATGAAAACGACTGCCCGTATCGGGCAAAACCGCGGCAATGCTGCGGGCATTCGTCATAAATGACCGAAATCAGTCCCGCCAGAAGGCTGGCATCAGAAGCACAAGAAATGTTTCAAATTCCAGCCGCCCAAGCACCATCGCGATATCAAGAATCCATTTTGCCGCATCAGGCAATGACTGGAAGTTCCCTGCCGGACCGACAATCGGGCCAAGGCCCGGACCAACGTTGGCAAGTGACGTCGCCGCAGCACTCATCGAGGTCACCAGATCAAGCCCGGTAAAAGCCAATGCGACACTGATCGCGATATAGCTGATCGTTAGCAGAAAGACGTAGACCGTTACCGCATTATAGATATCAGAAGTGATTTCATGTTTATCGATCCGGCTTACTATTACTGCCGAAGGACTGCGAAGCCGCATAAAATGGGCTTTAAGTCCGGTGAACACGACATAAAGCCGGAACATCTTGAATCCGCCGGCCGTAGAGCCGGAACACCCGCCGATAAATGTCGCAAAGAAGAACAGCATGATCGCCGCTGGTCCCCATTGCAGATAGTCGCCCGACGCGTAACCGGTTGTCGTGATCACCGAAACAAGGTTAAACGCAGCCATGGTCAGCGACCTGAAAAAGCCGTCATCAGAAATATGCATCAGCCTCAGTGTCAGAAGCCCGGTGAAAACGGCAATGACAAGCAGGAAAAGCCTTATTTGCTGATTACTTATTATCGCGCTGATATCGCGTTTGCGAATCAGAACCGCATAGGCCGTAAAAGGCAGGGCACCAGCAAACATGAAAATGATGCCGACCCAGTGCAGCGCCAAACTGGAATCGAATTTGGCAAATGAGAGATCGGATGTTGAATAACCGCCAGTCGCCAGAGTCGACATGCCATGATTGATCGCATCAAACCAGGTCATGCCAAAAATCCGGTACAACACCATGCAGATGACGCTAAGGCCGACATAAATCATCACGATTTGCAGGCACATGTCACGAATGCGCGGACTCAGCTTTTCCGAACGGTCCGAACTTTCCATCTGAAAGAGCTGCATTCCGCCAACCCGCATCATAGGCAACAATGCAAGCGCTGTAACAATAATCCCGATGCCGCCCAGCCACTGCAGAATCGACCGCCAAAGCAACAACCCGGGCGGCATATCATCCAGCCCGGACAAAATTGTCGATCCGGTTGTCGTCAGCCCCGAAACAGTCTCGAAGACCGCATCGCAGAAACTGATATCAAGAGATGAAAACCAAAGGGGCAATGCCCCGGTCAGACTGATCGCGACCCATGAAAAAACTGTCAGGACATATCCCTGCCGGGCTGTCACACGCGGGCCCATTTCAGACCGGCAGGCAAGACAAGCCATACCACCAAGCCCGATACTGGTCATCGACGCCTGCGCGAAGATTTTCCAATCCGGGTTGCCGTAATACAAATCGACCGCAGCCGGGATCATCATCGACACACCGATGATGATGACCATGATACCTACGACGAAAAAGATGGGTTGCAGTCGAAACAAGAACAGTGTCCGTGCCTAACTCGGAAAATCCGCTTTTACAGCCAAACGACAACGATTGCATCCTGTTATCGCAGATGCACCTTCACAGAAGGAATCAGAGCCGCAAATTTCCCGATATTGGGGGTCAGTATTTTGCCGTTGTTTTCGGCTGTCCTTATCAAAGTCATTTATGCCATTCTGTATCTCGATTGCATCGCCTCTGTCCAATCACCAAACCATCGAGGTCACTTTGAACCGCTTTTTCCGCCTGATTATCCTGCTTGCCATTCCTGTTGCTTTTTCACTTGCCGTCTATTTGCAGGACAAACCGGTTCAAGCGGCCGGGGGTGACAAGCAAAAAAGCGATCAAATGGTGCTGGAGGCAGAAGGACGCGATGTTCTGGTCATTGACGGTGATACAATCATGATTGATGGCGTCGTTGCCGATATTGCCGGGATCGATGCACCGGAACTTGGACAGCAATGCCTGCATAACGGTAGTTTTTGGGATTGCGGCATGTCATCGGCCATGCAGCTTCGCAAATATTTCGCCATGGCCCCCTTCACGGTGCGCTGCTGGCCCGGTGATCAGCAACATTCTGGCAAAGGTGACGATTTCCCGATTGTCGAATGCGGCATTGGCGAACGCGATGTGGCCGCAGCGATGGTCAGTGACGGCGAAGCCTTTCCGATCGAAGTATATTCCCACCGATATGACGGTCTTTCGAAAGAAGCCGATAATGCAGGAATAGGCATTCAGGGCGGTGATATGATACCGCCATCCGAATGGAGATCAGGCAAACGGCTTGATGGTGAAAGCGGACGCTGTCTTTTCGCCACAGTGGCTAATGGACACTATGTCAGCACCTTGGACCCCCGCTATGAGGAGCTCGTCACGGATAAGGCAAAACTTCTGTGTAGCGATGAACAAGCCCGCAAACAGAACCTTTCTTACGCGCCGATGGAAAAGTAAGCCGATCTGACCGAACGGTTTCTTTAAGTAACCGGCCTTGCACGGCAATCTGGCATCGAAATATTTGGAAAGCTTGGAGCGGGTGAAGGGAATCGAACCCTCGTATGCAGCTTGGGAA
>TARA_R100000049_G_scaffold5155_1_pt1 | contig 19533 bp, 21 predicted proteins | sample TARA_R100000049 | Tara Oceans TARA_R100000049 (sample SAMEA2619992) | marine metagenome | biome: marine biome (ENVO:00000447); feature: mesopelagic zone (ENVO:00000213) & marine oxygen minimum zone (ENVO:01000065); material: "saline water (ENVO:00002010), including plankton... | reverse complement strand
TTTTTGGCATTGGCAGTAAATGGCGTAACCGTTTTTTAAGGATAACAACCATGAAGCCACATATCAGCTTGACCCAATTTATTATTGAGCAACAACGCAGCATCCCCAACGCATCTGGCGATTTCACCATGCTGCTTAGTGATATTGCCAGTGCTTGCAAGCGTATTACTCATGCCGTCAGTCGTGGTGCAATGACGGGTCAGCTTGGCAGTGCCGAAAGTGAAAATGTGCAAGGTGAAACCCAAAAGCAGTTGGATATTATTACCAACGACATCATGGTTGATGCTCTGGAGTGGACCGGCCATCTTAGTGGCATGGTCTCTGAAGAAATCGATGAGCCGATTGTCATACCTGGGCACTTCCCCAAGGGAAAATATCTCGCTCTGTTTGACCCATTGGATGGTTCATCAAATATTGATATCAACCTGACCGTAGGCACTATCTTTTCAATATTAAAGGGCCGCGAAGGTCGTAATGCCAGCCTGGAAGATTTTCTGCAACCAGGCAACCATCAGGTTTGTGCGGGGTTTGTTTTATATGGTCCTTCAACCTTGATGATTCTCACCACAGGGCATGGTGTTAATGGCTTTACTTTGGATCCGGATATCGGGGAGTTTGTGCTGACCCATCGCAATATGACCATTCCCGAAGATTCGCAGGAATTTGCCATCAATATGTCCAATCAGCGTTTCTGGGAAGCGCCTGTGCAACGTTACATTGATGAATGCATGCGAGGCAGACAAGGCCCTCGCGGCAAGGATTTTAATATGCGCTGGGTCGCTTCTATGGTCGCTGAAGCGTATCGAATTCTGACCCGAGGCGGCATCTTCCTTTACCCACTTGATCAGCGTGAGCCAGACAAAGGTGGCAAGTTGCGTTTGATGTACGAAGCCAATCCAATCGGCTTTATTATTGAGCAGGCCGGAGGTCTTTGCTCCACTGGCCGACAACGCATTCTGGATATTCAGCCTGAGAGTATTCATCAACGTATACCGGTCATTCTCGGCTCAAAAAATGAAGTTGAACGGGTGGTTGATTACCATCAGCAAGCGTAAACAGTACCAGTGATCCAAACCGTTTTATCTAAGGTGTAAACATTATGCGTAAACCATTGGTGGCCGGAAATTGGAAAATGAACAATCCAACCGAAAGCCCACGAACATTACTCCAGAATATTTTACACAGCGCCCATATGCTTGACAGCATCCTGTCCAGCAGTGAAAACGCCCTACCAATAGATATCGCTCTGTTTCCGCCATCAGTGTATCTCAGAGAAGCACAGGAAGTGCTGTCCGGTTCCAGACTTCAATGGGGCACCCAAAATGTCTCTGCCTATGATGAAGGACCTTATACCGGTGAGATTTCGGCTTCGATGATTAAAGGCTTTGGCTGTCACTACGTTTTAATTGGCCACTCAGAACGTCGTTGCCTGTATGAAAAGCTGGAACTCGATCAGTATGTTTTAGATCAAATTGTCGCTGAAAAATATGCCCAGGCAATCAACAATGATCTCACTCCAATTATCTGCATCGGCGAAACAGAAGATGACTATGAATCAGGCAAGACGGAGGAAGTGATTGCTCGCTTACTGGATATTTTAATTGCTCATAAAGGGCCAAAAGCATTAGCCAATGTAGTGCTGGCCTATGAACCTGTATGGGCTATCGGCTCCGGCAAATCTGCTACACCGGAATGGGCTCAGAGTGTACACAGCTTTATGCGTCAGCGAATTGCCAAACATGACCAGGCCAGCAGTGAAACTGTTCGAATTATTTATGGTGGTAGCGTCAAAGCCCATAATGCTGCGGCAATCTTCTGCCAAGCAGATGTTGACGGCGGCCTTATCGGTGGCGCTTCACTCGACGCCGAGGAATTTATCCAAATCTGTTTTGGTGCGACTCAATCCTACACTTGCCAGCCTGGCCATATGAATATCCCACCAGAACTCGAAGCTGGGACTAACAAGGGATTATGAACTTGAGAATAAAGCTTCTGGAATCCTGTTTTAAGGTGGGTTTTCCCAAAACCTCTCGTAATAAGTAACAGTGTTGTGGTCTATTAGTGAAATAACACCATAAATTTGACTCTTCTTGCTATGGATTACAGTAATTACAGCAGGCTGGATTTCCATTTAAATTTTTAAGCTCTGACTCACTGTAACCACATGATTTGCAACAACTCACCAGCGCCTTGACTTCATTGGTAGGCTGGCCGCATAACGCACAAGTCGGTCCAAATTCTCTAACGTCAGGCCAAAAATCCATTTCTGCACAATTCGGACATTTACTCTGTAGCCGCTCTGCGAGGTTTAAAGCAGCTTTTTGCAGCATAATCTGTCTGAGTGGAGAATTCATTGCTCTGAGATCAGGTGTCAGATAAACAGGCCATTCTGTATAGGGTGTTTGATGTATAGCAATAACTTCGGTGTCTGAGAGTCCTTTCAAAATGCCATCCGGGCAGGTAAGTATCCATTTCTGTCTCTCAAAGTCAGCCAATTTTTGTTTCAAATCTTCTAATGACTCTGCAGTTAGCTCCCTAAGTGGTGTCGGCCCCTCAGCTTGGGCAAAAATTATCAGTTCTGGTTCTTTCTGAAACAGGCAAATTATTTCCTGATTCCAGCTCATAAAGCCCTCCAGCGGACCACCACCAAAGCTGCCTTCGCTACCGAGTCCAACGTTAATACCACTCAGTTCTACTGCTTTTTTGGCTTTTACTAAGGCACATTCTCTGGGAGATAATTTTCTGGGTATTTCCCCAGAGAAAGTGCCAAGCTGATCGGTATCAAAAAAGTCGATTTCTACCAGTTCGATACCAATCTCATACAAAACCGGTGCCAGTTGTTGAGATTTACGATGTTTGGTTAGAAGAGCTACCGTTTTCAAAAATAACCCTCCTGCTTTTTTCTCTCCATAGAGTTGGCCTGATCTTTATCCAGCATTCTGCCCTGCCGCTCACTGGTTCGTGAGTTCATCATTTCAATAATGATATCGCCCACTGTTTCAGACCGACTTTCAACCGCCCCGGTCTGGGGGTAACAACCGAGCGTTCGGAAGCGTATCCAGCGTTCTTCTATGCTGGCTTTTTCTGAGTCCGTGAGATAAGGCAAGACACGTTGATCATCAAGTCCCAGAATCTGGCCGGTTCCCTCATCCACCCATGAAAGTCTGGGTTTGGCGAAATAGAGTGGAACGATATCGATGTTTTCTTTGAAGATGTACATCCAGATATCCAGCTCAGTCCAGTTAGATAAGGGGAAAACCCGTACCGTTTCTTTGGAATTGATCCTGGTGTTGTAAATGTTCCAGAGCTCGGGACGCTGCGATTTCGGATCCCACCGATGTGAAGTGTTTCTGATTGAGAAGATTCTTTCTTTAGCTCTGGAGCGCTCTTCATCACGGCGAGCTCCGCCTAGTGCTGCATCAAAACCATGCTTATCCAGTGCCTGCTTGAGGGCGACCGTTTTCATCAAATCATTATAGATCACAGAACCAGAGGCAATCGGATGAACACCTTCGGCCAAAGCAGCCTCATTGATATGCACGATGAGATCCAGATCATGCTTATCAATCAGTCGATCACGGAAACTGGCCATTTCAGCGAATTCCCAGGTCGTATCAATATGTAACAGCGTAAATGGTACTTTGCCGGGTGCAAATGCTTTACGGGCGAGGTGCAGCATGACAGTTGAATCCTTACCGATTGAATAAAACATGCAGGGGTTTTCAAAACCAGCAGCCACTTCACGCATGATATGAATGCTTTCGGCTTCCAGTTGCTGTAGGTGGTTGAGTGTTTTCATTACACCAGCTCCCAGTAATCGGGACGATAACGTTCAATGCTGTTGTCATCATTCCAGCAAAACAGAAATAACCAGTTGTTATCCACTAGCTGTCGAACTGTTTCATGTGAGGCGATAACGTTTTCTATCGCCGCTTTTGGAGCAGCAATGTAAACGCAGAGTCTGAGTGGTTGATGACGCCATTCATTCCCGTCGTGGATTGACTGGAAAGGCAAGCCAATCCGCAAATCCCCGCCATTCCCCTCAAAAACCCCGATATGCTGATTCACTGCATTGTGAAGCAGCTTGTTACCACTACCGAAGAAGTCGTTATCAACCACGGACAAGTTGTATTGCATGTTTATCCAGTGCGTCACCACCATCGGTGCAGTCATGATCTGCTCCAGTAACGCGGCATCCGGATCCTGATGCCAGTCGTAATCATGCAGGAATGCTCGCCCATCAAGTGGCAATGCTCGAGTCCTGTCACGTGGTGCCACAATAAACACGGCGTTGTTGGCTAGTCCCCATTCAGGGCGGACTTCTGACCAGTCTCTGGCACGATTTGACAGCGCTTTCTCCAGTTTCTTGTCATCAAGCTCCTGCAGTCCCGCCTCTATCGTCGCTGCGCGTTCACGACGCGTAGCGTTGGAAGCCTGTTTCAACCAAGCCTCGATATCAGTGTCGATTTCCCCGAAGCAACTCACTTCATCCGTAGTTGTGTTATGCAAACCGGCAACAAAACGTGTCTTTTTGGGAATCTGAATGCCCTCTTCTACCAGCTTCTGTCTTATTGACGCGTCATTGAGCAGACTCGCCAGTACTCGCACATTGACCTCACCGGTCTGCCCGCCACAGGCACCGCAATCGAGACCCGAGGCATGGAGATTATTGCGCGTCTCACTGCCATGACCTAGCAAGAGTACGGTCGGAGCAAACTGCCGGGTAAGCCCCATGCCTTTCAGTACGCCACTGACCAGACTGGTTTTCTCTTCAAGACTGAGGGGCTGGTCCTGGCTCAGTAGTTCCCAGTCATGATGGTGACTGAGTGAATCAATCAGGTTCTCTTTTTTCTTGCGGAGAAAATTGTCCTTAAGTAGCTTGAACGCATATGTCCAGCCCACAGTTTCGACCATGGTGAACGCCGATACGGAGGAGTTGCCCCAACTCTTCCAGTGGCTCAGCGTGTATAGGTTGTGAAGCTGATCCTGACGCGCTTTTTTCTCACTGACCTTGATGGCCGGTGCAACCAGACCGGGTAACTGAGGACGCACTGTCGGTGTGTCTGCAGGCTGATAACTGATTGGCAGCCCATAGAATCCGGCAAAGCCGATGGTCTGAATTGCCTGACTCTGATTTTCAAGTGATCTTCTGAAACGTTCGGAACGAACGTCAATGCAGAATGCTGCCTGCAACACTGGGGTAGCCTGACCGGGCCGTGCTGGAGTTTTCAAAATCTTGTGCAGCTTTTTCTGGTATTCCAGTTCCGCTGCATGCATCCAAACCCAAAAAAAACGAAGATGCTCTACATGCTCATCAATGAGTTCGTTGATTTGGAACTTCTGTTGTACCCATCGTGCCTTCAGTGTACGAAAGTCTGTTTTCGTCTCTTTATTTTTTAACTGACGCCATACGATAAGATCCCAGGCCATTCTGATGGCAAGTAGAGACTCCACATACTGGCTTTCCTGTCTCAGTAATGTCTTTTCCCAACGCTGCCATGAGAAGTAACTGGCCCAGCCGTTGATACTTAGCAACAGCATATGTGCGTAAAGCTCCAGTTCGTAGGGGCCGAGTTCAAATTCAGCCGCAACTTCTGCAAACAGGCTTTCAAAATCACCAGGCAGGTCTAAAAACGCTTCCCGAAGATGTTTTTCGCCCATCAGCAAGGACATTCCGTAATCATGCGTGGTGAAATCAAGCCAGCGGGAATAAAGGCTTTCCAGGTTATCTGTATGTTGATTAATAAATTCGCCACAAAACTGACTGATTTGATGCACCGTTTCATCCTGCCAGCGCATCTTGTGGTGATCTCGACTCAAATCTGCAATTTCAGCAATACTTAGCCAGACATCAGGCCCGGGCTGTTTCAAACCCGCTTTCAGTGATTCGATATCGGTTGTTGTTTTATAGGCTTTTGCCGCTGTCGTCAGCGATGAGTCCGAAATCTCGCCCTTGTCATAACGGGTTAGTAATTCATCTGCAGACAAGGTCGTTTTGACGTCAGCCAGAGCCGCGAGCCTGGCGGAAACCAACTCTATGGGATGATGACGACATTCCCATAAGGCATTAACAGCGATGAAACGATCTAAAGGCCAGCTGGGCGCAATCAGGGCGCAGGCATTGTGGATGGCTGAAAGTTGTTCACTACTCGCTTCATTGACCGACTCTGCTTTTGCTTCAATCATACCCATGACTCCTCTATAGATTGTTGTTCCGTCTTGCTTTGCTTGATTTTGGGACGCAGTACGACCGGCCAGAGCTGAAGGGTCAGCCGCGTCATCATTTCATCCAGATATAAGCCGGAAAATAACCAGCGATAGAGGGTTTGTGTCTGTTTGGCCTGAGGAAAAAGCCTTATCTGCACGGTCAGCGCAAACAGGCACAAGAACAAGATCATCAGCCAGATATCCATGGCTGAGAACATGTTGGTGTGAGTTAATGATGAAAACATATTCCCGAGCAAAGACTTCCCAGCCAAATAGAAACCCAACAAACCAGCAGCGATGACCAGCGCCGGTAACCAAGCCCGTTTATTGCTTTGGTTAAACGCCGAAACCAGATACAGAGCTAGCGCTGTATTGACCAGCAGCCAGACACTGAGTGGCCCGTCATAGCTTGTTAACAATGGAATAGCGGCCGTAACGGCGACGGCCAGAGAGAGACAGATAACAGCACTTTCAAAACTGACCTTTTTCTGCGGTGCCAACTGCTTGAGACCAAAGTCATGGACTGCTTCGCCGGTGCTCAGGAAAGCATAGGCCTTGTACAGTGAGTGTGTAATCAAGTGCAGTAATGCCAGTTCATAAAGACCCAGCGCGCATTCAATCAGCATCAGTCCCATCTGGGCACAGGTAGACCAGGCAAGCCGGACTTTGATGCTGATTCTGGTCACCATCACCAGTGCACTTATCAACGTGCTCAGGCCAGCAACAATAATTAGCGTCCACTGGGCGACCGGTGCCAGTGCCATCAGTGGCGCAAAACTGATAAGCAGAAAACCACCCAGATTAATAATACCGGCATGTAAAAGCGCACTGATAGGCGTCGGTGCTTCAACAACCTGTATCAGCCAGCCATGCAGAGGCAGCTGAGCACACTTGATTAAGGCGGTTTGTGCAATCAGAAAAGCGGCCAGCTTTTCAATAAAACTCAACTCATATGTCGTCGCCAACCCCTGGTAATGGTCAAGTATGACGTTCAGCTGGAAAGTACCATGATGAGAATATAGCAGGAGGACAGCCCCCAGAAGACATGCCTCAGCCAGCCGCGCGAGAATGAATTTTTTATGTGCAGCAAAAACAGCACGTGGTCTATCAGGATAAAACAATAGCAAGCGATGGAAACATAGACTGATTGAGACCCACCCTAACCATAACAACAACAGATTATTACTCAGCACAACAACAGACACCGATGTCAGGCTCAGTAATAACCAGCGCCAGAACTTATGAGATTGCTTTTCTGAACGCATATAACCTTCAGAAAATTTAATAAGAATGATGGCCATGAAGCTGACCAGAAACAACACGGTAAGATTGATGGCATTAAGCCTTAAAAGATATTCTGAGTTTTGTTCCGTAATTCTAAAGAAAGCAATAGCCACCAGAATTGTGGATATACCTAAAGCAATTGAAATAGCTCGCAATAATATTTGCCGCTTGATTTCAGTCAGCCTAGGGTTACCTGCAATCAAGGCCCCTGCCGCTAAAACCAACGGAATAAGAATGGAAAAGAATTGATTCATAAACATACCTCCTTAGCTGGCGGAAGTATGTCAAACGCGATAACATAAATAAAATAGATATTTATTAATTAATTGATAAGTTTAACTTAACTATGGCTAAAATTAACTATCACCATCTCTTTTATTTTTGGCGTATCGCGCTATCAGGCAGTATCACGCAAACTGCCAATGAATGTCATGTCTCACAGTCGGCGCTATCGCAACAAATTAAACAGCTTGAGAACACTATGGATGTCCAGTTATTTGACCGAGTTGGCAGACAACTCGTGCTAACTGATATGGGTAGAAAAGTACTGAACTATGCAGATGAAATTTTTACCACAGGTGAAGAGCTGCAATCATTCCTGAATAAAGGAGATTCATTCACACAGCGTCATATCAACATTGGCGTATTAACGACTCTCTCGAGAAACTTTACCGAAACTTTTATCAGCCCCTTACTGAAGGAATCCAATGTCAGCTTCACCTTATCGACGAGAGGGATGACAAACTTGCTTAATGGATTGACCAGTCACGAACTTGACTTGGTACTCACCAATCGTTCGGTAAACGAGCAAAATGATGATGCCATCTGGCAAAATCAACTGGTTTCACGACAGTCAGTTTCAATCATTGGGCCGGCCGAACACAAACCGAAGACTAGCTTTCCGCATGGTTACGATGCCTTGAAATGGGTTTTACCAACGGAGATCACAGAAATCCGTTCTGGATTCAATGCTTATTGTTCCGCTTTAGGTTATAAACCCGAAATCATTGCAGAAGCCGATGATATGGCAATGTTACGATTATTGGTTCGGGATAGTGGTGCCGTTACAGCCCTACCTAGTGTCGTTGTCAAAGACGAAATTAGCAGTGGTCGACTAGCTGAATATCAAATTTTGCCTAATGTTTTCGAAAACTTTTATGCCATAACCATCCGCCGCACTTATATGCCAGATATCGTCAAAAGGCTGCTTCACAGTAATATTATAGCCAAATAATTTTAGGGCTAGATTATCCGAAGTGTCATAGAGAACTTCCGGTTAATCCCATGCAAAAAACCCGCAGACAAAAAAGCGGTTAACCGAAAATCGACTAACCGCTTAGTGTAATTGGTGCCCCCCCAGGACTCGAACCTGGGACCATGGGATTATCAGTTTTGAAATACAACATTAAGCTAATGTTTTTATTAAACTTTACTGATGCACTCGTTGCGTATTTTGCACCACAACGCATAACTTTTGATAACTTATCCCCGCAAAATTCCCGCAGAGCATCACTATTCAAAAAAGTTAAAAAGTAGGTGGTTTTATTTCAGGTTTTACAGTTTTCCTGCATCAAGAACGCACCAAAAAATTGAAATGCCACATTACTATTAAGACTAAACTTTAAGTAGAACGCAGCGTTTTTATCTCATCCAATAGTTCAAGTGCCAGTGCGGCACCCGCCAAATTCACCTCAAGGTCACGCTGCAGTCGAGTGGCAATATTTACCCGCACGATACTACTACTATTAAACTCCCAACGGATGTGACTTGTTTGAAAATTCAATGGCTCGATAACGCCATACTCTACCATTGTTAAAATTTCCTCTACCGACAAATCACAACAGTGACTCAGCTTAATCAATGACACCGGTTCGCCGTCATCTACAATGATCCCAGTATATGATTCAATAACATCATTATTCATCTTATACCCCCTAACTTATAACGAGGATTGAAATTGGACGATGCTTTTTTGAGCTCCTGATATAAAGACTTTTCTTTGTCACTCAATTGTTCAGGCATGGCAATTTCTAAAATGACATAAAAATCACCAGGAGATTTGCTTGGAATGCCTCTCCCCTTAAGACGCATCCGTTTACCGCTGGACGATCCTTCTGGGATCTTGAGTTCAACATTGCCCCCAGGTGTCGGTAGATTTATTTTACTGCCAAGCGCTGCTTCCCAAGGTGTAATTGGTAATTCCAGCGTGACATCTGAACCATCTACTTGATAGTGAGAGTGTGGATTGAATTCTATTTCCAGATATAAATCGCCCGATGAACCGCCACCAGTGCCAACACTGCCTTGTCCTTGCAACCTGATGTACTGTCCTTGCTTAACCCCTTTGGGTATTTTGACATTGAGCGTACGATTTTTTAATTCAGGGTGACCATTTTTATCGAGTACCGTCGATTTTATGGTGAGACTCCGGGAAGCGCCTCGGTAGGCGTCTTCAATGTCGATAAACACTTTGGCGTGAGTATCTCGTCCCCTAGCTTGATATGCGGAACGTCCATGACCACTCGCGTTGTATTGATGCCTGGCCCCAGCTTGTCCAAATAGATTTTCAAAAAAGTCACTGAAATCAGCATCTCCAAAAGTATTTCCACCTGAACCACCACCATGAAACTCAAAGCCTGCATTCCAGTCAGGCGGAGGCTCAAAGCCAGTTTGCCCAGCTTGCCAGCCAGCAGCACTTAATTGATCATAAGCTGCACGCTTCTCAGGATCTTTTAAGACCTCGTAAGCTTCACCAACTTCTTTGAATTTCTCCTCAGCATCTTTTTCTTTACTGACATCAGGATGATATTTACGCGCTAACTTACGATAGGTACGTTTGATTTCTTCTTGGGACGCATCTTTAGACAGGCCCATAATTTTGTAATAGTCCTTGTACTCCATGCTCATCCCTCTTGTTTTGATTAAAAAGCATTAACTTATAGTGAGCACTTTTGTTCTTAAATCACACAGTTCCAAGTATCTGCTTCGAAATAAAAGCTGTCCAGCCAATCCGTAGCGACTCAAGAAATAGAAAATTAAAGCCTTATGGATGGACGTGCTTCTCTAAATTCAACGAGATTGATGAAACCTTTGCTCCGGATAGCTGAGGCTGCTAATTGAAGCATTAATTTCTTCACGAACGTAAAACACGGAGTTTGTCTACATGAAATAAAAACAAAAAAGCCTCAGCGCTAAAATTAGCACTAAGGCTTTGATTTATATGGTGGGCCCACCAGGACTCGAACCTGGGACCAAGGGATTATGAGAATTATGGGCCTAAATTTGAAATTCTTTGATAGTCTTTTAATATCATTAACTTATCTAACTTTCGCATGTAATCGAGTTTGACATTTTTTGCATAAAATCGCTATTATTTGAGCGCTACTGTCTACATAGTGTCTACATGGGGCCCATAGGGATTTTTTACAAAGACTAGGATTCAAACACGTGCAAAAACCTTCATACACAAGCCATATCTTATTGTTTTTAAATGAAAACATCTCATGTAGACACTCATGAGGATCACAAAATCATTTGTAGACAAGACGCTTCCACCCACTCCAAAACCTGGCCAAGTGTCTACACAGAGCTTCTATCGAGACGATTCTATTCCTGGCTTTGCTCTGAGAATTACCAGTAATGGGGCTAAATCCTTCATCGTTGAAAAACGCATTAATGGCCGTGTTAAACGCATTACGCTAGGTCGCTACGGTAATTTAACCGTTGAACAAGCTCGTACCCAAGCGATGAACATTTTAGGGCAAGTCGCCACAGGCAGAGATCCCCTCTCAGAAAAACGGGAAAAGAATGCTCGTTCCATTACCTTGATAGAAGTCTTTCGAGATTACTTAGCCACTCGAAAAGATCTCAGTGAAAGCACTATTCACGATTACACCCGACACATAGATACATCATTTGCTGACTGGCAGAAAAAACCCATTGCTGAAATCACTAAAGATATGGTGGAAAAACGGCATAGAGAGTTAGGCAAAAAAAGCCATGCTAGAGCTGACGGATCTATGAGAGTGTTAAAAGCCTTTATCAACCATGCCAAAAACAAATTTGAAGATGCTAATGGCAATCCGATCATTTTGGTTAATCCGGTTGAACGGCTGAGCCAAATTCGAGCATGGTATAAAGTTGAGAGACGTAAAACGCTGATTAAACCACATCAGCTTTCAGCCTGGTATCAAGCCACACTTCAATTGAATTATGAAACAACCAGAGATTATCTGCATTTCCTGTTATTTACAGGCTTAAGACGATCGGAAGCAGCAAAGCTACAATGGCACCAAATTGATTTTGAAGATCTGACATTCACTATTGAAGAAACAAAGAATGGAGAAGCTCACACCCTCCCCTTATCTGATTTTTTAGAATCATTACTTCGAAGAAGATACGAATCCAGACAAGGTTATTATGTATTTCCAAGTGACTCGAAAACAGGTTACATACAAGATCCACGTAAGTCTTTACTTCGAGTTTACGAGTTATCAGGCGTAGAGTTTAAACTTCACGACCTCAGAAGAACTTTTTTGACAATTGCAGAAAGTATCGATATTCCTGCTTATGCTTTAAAACGGTTAGTAAATCATAAAGATCCAAGAGATGTTACAGCGGGCTATATAATCAGTAATGTTGATAGACTAAGAGAGCCCATGCAAAAAATAACTAACTTCATCAAACAAGCTGCCTCAATAGATTAAAGGATAAGTAGGATGCTGCCATGGAATGCAATTACAGATATAGCTCAAAGTTATGGAGTTCCAAGCGTATTACTTTTAGCTGGAATGCTTATATCCCGCCTTTACTATAAATTTAAAGTTGATACTGAAACGGTCCGAAAGCTTAAACATGAAGAGATTCAACTTTTATTAACAATTTTGTCGGATAAGAACGCCAATCAAAAGTTTCTTATTGAACAAATTATCGAAACGAAATATGGAAGGCCTATTTCCTGGAGGGAAATATCTTACCTCTTGAAGTTAGTCTCACCTTCTGAAGCCCTTTCACTTTATGCCGATTCACACTATTGGATTGAGTTTCCATATTCATCCAATAAGCCAGAATTTCGAGGTTATTTTCAAAAGCCAATATATAGGAAATGGCGTAAACGTTTTAATGTTGGCTCTTATTTCTTCCTTAGCTTTAGTACTCTAATAGTTTTTATCAGCTTTCCATGGATATTTGAAAATGATGGCTTGGAAACTGGTCTTAGCTTTGTAGTTGTGACCCTCGTTTTTATGATTTGTGCTTTTTTCTGTTTGAAAGGATATGTAGAACTTAAAAGGGCTGAAAATCTGATGTCTTTGATTGAGTTTTCAGAAGCAAATCCCGACAAAGCCAGAGAGCGATCCTATCTTCTCATCAACAATTAGGTGAGCTTTAATGACCTATGAATATCGTGTTAACACATACGATGAAAATTTCGACTTTTTCGAATCGCAACTTCCAGAAAATACCTTTATTTTTGCTTTTGGTGATCAGCTCAATCGTACTCGAGAACTACTAAATAATAGAACTCATGAATCGCCACTAATTCTTTAGACACTAATCAGCCGCTTCGAAAATCGATTCTCAAACTCTACCGGTGACAACTGATTATTGAAACCATGCCGCCGTTTGGTGTTGTAAAACATTTCAATGTAATCGAACACATCTTGTCTGGCTTCATCTCGGTTTGTATAGACTTTACGTCGTATCCGCTCCCGTTTGAGTAACTGGAAAAAGCTTTCAGCAACGGCATTATCATGACAATTACCCCGTCGGCTCATGCTACCTTCCAGTCCATGCGTCTTTAGAAACGCGCTCCAATCGTGACTGGTGTACTGGCTGCCCTGATCAGAATGCACCATGACGGTGTTGGACGGATTACGCCGCCAAACAGCCATTAACAATGCATCCAATACCAGTTCTTTGGTGATCCGCGACTGCATTGACCAGCCAACAACTTTTCTGGAATATAAATCCACGACAACGGCCAGATACAACCAGCCCTCATGGGTTCGGATATGGGTAATATCTGTGACCCACGCGGTGTTGGGCTGTGTCACATTAAACTGACGTTGCAGTTTATTCGGTGTCACAACATGGGCTTCACCACCAGGCTGTCTGGGCCGACGATAACCCACTTGTGCCTTGATCCCCGAAAGGCGCATCAAACGATGTACCCGGTTGATACCACAGCGTTCACCATACTCACGAATATCACTGTAAATCTTGCGATAGCCATACACCGCGCCAGACTCAAGCCAGAATTGTTTGATCAGACCGGTTAACCGCCGATCTTGTTTTTTGTGTCTGGAAAGTGGTGTTTTTAGCCAGTTGTAGTACCCACTGGGATGCACATTAAGCAATGAGCAGAGTCGTCTGACCGGCATCAAGCTGCTTTGTGCTTTGATAAACGCGTACCTCACTCGGGGTGACTTGCGAAGTACGCCGCCGCTTTTTTTAGAATGTCACGCTCCTCGGTGACGCGTTTCAATTCTTTCTTGAGTCGGTTAATTTCGGCTTGTTCTTCTGCTTTAGTTCGATGCTTGTTGGCATCAGGACCATACTTCTTCAGCCAAGCATAAAGACTATGCGTTGTGACATCCAATCGGCCAGCCACATCGGCGACACTGTAACCACGATCGGTTACCTGACGGACCGCTTCGATCTTAAATTCTTCTGGATAACGTTTACCGCTCATTTTCACCTCTCTTATTGCCATATTAAATGGCTGAAAGGTGTCTAGTAAATTAGTGGCGATTCAGAACGTAGGCAGTGCCCTGGGGTTCAATACCCAGACATCACTATTCTTTGCCTCACTGGTTGGTTCAACAAACCAACCAGGAAATACAACGACGGGTTTAATCTCATAATTCTTTCCCGTACTATCATGAAGGAGTAATTTTAACCAGTTAGCAGCGGCTTTCGCCTGAATGACAGGTTTGTCAGATTTAGGTTTGTGATTGATTTGCACGGTAATGCCATCAAAGATGATGGTTGGTCTACCGCTTGGCGGTTTACTGTAAGTTTTTGTTTCTATTACATAGATACCAGTTGAAGATATAACAACGTGATCCAAATTAAAATTTTCGGCGGGCACGTCATGGAATACTCTAGCATCGAGTTCTTTAATGCTATCTAAGTATTGACCAACTGCTTTTTCACCATCACGCCCTTGCCTAAGCCTTTTAAGTTGCTTACGTACCGCAATTACTTTGGGTACGTAATATAAACAAGTAATAGCCAAAATCAGGCTGTAAATAAAAGGCGCCGGAGGTATATCTTGCCACCACTTTAACCACTCCATGAAAGTGAGCGTCCCGATGAAAACCATATATATGGTATAGGTCAAACCTTTATCGATAATCAAGTCATTTATTTGTCGATCAAGCGTTTCGCCGGGGTTACGAAGCGGAATATCTTTTAATGGTGACTTCATTGTCCATGACTCACATAATTGAAGAAGATGATTCTATTTAATCATTTGTAATCTAATTCAATATAGCAGGTTGTTTATTAAGGCAACTCTTACTAGTTCTCAAATCAAATAACTTTTCTCAAGCACAGAGCTTACTTTTAATGGCACTATTTGGAAATGAAAACGACTAACGGAACAGAGTGCTTATGTGACGGAAAATATTTTTTAGTCTTAGAGTCTTTCGAGCTGGCTTATCTGATAGTGTCACCATAGTTTTATGTCGATGACAAATATAATGAGGCAGTGGTAAATACTCCTCTGGAGGATTTGTTAATGCTTTTGTATCGCTAGAAACATCTGTTGAAGATTTAACACTAATTTCACCATCATTTGAAAAAACAGTTGCCTCCCATTTCAATTTAGGCTCATCAACATCCAGTCTATTTGCATTCTCAACTTCCTCTAAAAATATCCGATCCAAGGTTTTAATTTGCTCTTGTACTGAATAGGATCGAGGTTTCTTACTGGCATTCATTGAATTTATCTCCATGAGGATACTAAGCTAAAAACTTATTTTTATCTCAGCATATTAATTTCACGTTAGCAGTGCACCTAAACAAATTGGCATTATTGAACTTTGGCTCTACAGCAAGTTTGCTCACGCGTAGATGACGCGTGGAACTCTCATTCCCAAAATTTCCGGGAGTTTCCGGGAATTTCTTGGAAGCATTGTAAATACTATCCAAGCACGAAATAACCATAGTTATAGCATTAAAAAAACGCCTATACATACCTTACCCTCATGTTAATAAACTAGGTCTGGGATCAGTCCTATTATCGTTTTGGTATAACGGAGTAAAACAACGGTTGACGATATAGCTAGCTTTGAGCTTGAAAATTACCTTGCCGCAGCAGACGCTGGATTGAGAGCTTTAATCCAAAAAAATGATTTAAGGTGGTCAAAGCGATTCTTTATCGAAAGACTTATTAGTTATTTGGCTTCATACGTGAACATTGAAAATCTTTTGCCTGTGTGTCTCTATAGCCCTTTCCTCTGGCTTTGGCTAAATAAGAAGCTCTGTGAATAGCATCATCGGCAATTTCTTCGCCTGTCCCAAAGTAGAAGGGTCGTTTAATGATTGGTACATGGTAAGAGCCTGTCGGCTCTTCCCAAGCTTCAGTTATTAGCTCGTTAATACGGCTTGAGTGCTTGATTAACCTTCCTTCCAAGAATAGAACAAAGTGATAATGCTGTGACTTGGCTCGCTCTTTTTCGCGTACCCAGCAAAAACCAATATCTTTAAAGCCATAAATACGCTTTAGCCTATTAAATAACCTTTTCCTAAAGGCGGTAATGCGTCTGTTATCCCCACTGTAAAAATGTTGGTGTAAATCAAATCTAAGTACAAATACTCGCCCCCATTTTTGAGCCGCTATTTCAAACTGGCCAATCATTGGTTCTAGAATTTCAACATAGAGACCAGACTTAGACGAATTAACACGGTAGATTTTTCCTCGATATTCAAAAATATCCTCATACATAACCGTCTTACGATTACGCGTCTTGAGACGAGCCGCTCGCTGTTTTCCCTTACCCTTTTCTTGGGTGATTTCATCATCATCTATAGATATTAGAAATAACCCGCCTTTATGGGGCGTTTCGGAAAAACGTGAAGCCTCGCCCGTAGTGGGGTTAGCTTCACTTTTCTGTGTCAAAACCGCTGTGTCAAAACCGTGTACAAATTTTGGAATAATTTTAGACATATTTTCACCCTAGTTTTCAGGTGAAGATTTGCCTTATACCACGAGTACGATTATGATCTATTGTGTTGTTTAAAAAGCCCTTTCTTAAAGTTTCGACGCTGCTGGTCAGGTCTTCTTTTTTTATAACTGCTAAAACATAATCACCCCCTTGTTCAGGCGCTATACCTTGATCCATCAATCTTTTAATTTCTGTCTGTAATAACGCTTCAAGCACTTCAACAAGAATAAGCTTGCTGCTGATCATGGAGTGGCGTTTAGTTTTAGTTGAACCCGTTGCCGCTAGAGTAATGGCCTGTTGTAGGTGAATAAATTGCAAGGTGCTGCGTTTAAATGTGGGTATAACCATCCTCAGAGACCCTTGTAACCGATGAACTTGATCCTTCGCCTGCTTGGTGCTATCTGAGGTTAATAGTGCTTTTTCACGCCAATGTAATAGCTCATTTTCCCGTTGATTGAATAGTTGGATAAAGTCTGCTTTAAAATGGTTTGCTTTATCATACGTAAACGCCATCACCACAATTAATAATTGATCATGATTCAAATTGAAATATATCTGATGTTTACCTTGCTGGTAGAGATAATAAGAGGTTGCAAATTTACATAGTCCTATTATGTTCAATGTTGAAATTCTGAGACTACTTTGTGATGCTGGTATGTTGAAATATTGGCCAGTAATTAGCCTGATGATTGAGACATTTTCATGATTCAGGTCAATTGATGCAATTCTATATTTTAATAATTCTATCTTTAAATAAAGCTTCTCGATTTTCATCACACTCCACCTTCTTCAGCTAGTGAGTGAATAAACTCAACTAAATCTTCATGTAAGATGAAACGACGATTACCTCGCTTAAAGGTTTTAATCTGATTTTTACGAATTGCATCAAAAATATATGAGCGACTGAAGTCGGTAAATTCTATAGCGCCATTGATTGAATGAGAGATTTTTTCAAGTTGAGAAGTTTGTTTTTTCATTGATAACACTCTTATTTAGTTTTAAGAAGTGTTATGCATTCTATGGATCAAAAATATAAACTAAAGCCATATAATTTTAGATATTCATTGCCGGCATAAATTTCACTAGAATTTATGACGGCATTAATTTTCATATATTGCTTGTCTAACCTACTGATGGTGGAATACCCAATTGCAAAGCTAATGTATTGATAGTTTCATCTTTCATAAGATACTCAGCTTTTTTCTTGAGGGTTCTCCTCACACGTGCTTCAGGACTGGATACTGTATAGTCGTATAAAACTAAATTTCCAATTTCATAATCTGTAAGTTTTATATTGTCATAAGCAGTTATTAGCCTCAGGTCAATATATGGAATGAGACGATCATGAACCCATTTTGCTTTATCTTGTTCGGAAAACGACTTTTCGATTGTATATTTAGGATATTTTGTTCTTATTTCCGAGAGCCAATTTCTAAAATGTCTCAAAATTAATTCATCTGAAGCAAAAATATCAATTTTTAAATGGCGATAGCCCAGCTCTTCATTTGGATGATTTTGATGAGTCAATTCATCTAAACAAACATCTAATTCTTCGAGGGATAGCTCTTCATCATCGTCATCAATAGTAACTCTTGCAGCCGAGATTAAACCTTGAACATCTAGAGCAGTAAGATCTGTTACTGTATCTAAAGCTAAATCTTCTTCATTCACTTGCTTACTATTTTCTGAGCCTTGAATACAAGTATCAATAATGGATTTGTTCCTTATTTGATCAATCCAACCTGTAAAATTCTGCTCCATCACACTTTCTTTGGCAGATTTATTGCCAGTACGACTGTGAAAAATCATCTGATACAATTCTTTTCTTATATACAATTGACCATAAATCTCTAAGAGTGACATATTTCTCAATGACTCATATTTTGCTAGTGAGAACCACTCAATATCTAACCTTTGCATTTCACTAATTCCAAAATCACTTTTTCTATAAGAAGACTAGCATTGATCCTTTCTCGTTCATATTCAGCGCGATTATAGACTGCCATTACACCCTCTAATTTGTGATTAAGAACACGTTCAACTATAAACGGTTCAATTCCATTGTCAGCCATTTTGGTAGCACAAGTACGTCTCAAATCATGAGGGGTATATCGATTATTGTTCTCAAAACCTAATCGCCTCCTTAACCATGCTTGTATATTTGTCGCAGTAGTCTTGGGTAATGGTAGTTGCTGTTTTGCAGTTTCTGTTAGATAAACCCAGTGAGATTTGCCATTCTTAGATATTTCTTTGTTTACTATCCATTTATCTCCATCTTTATACCCATTTCTTGCTTCACTTATTCTCAGACCAGTTAAAAGAAGAAAGCGAAGCATTCGAACGTTATCCTCTGTCCGTTGCCAACTATGTGAGCTATTCTTCCAGCTCCACATATCAACAATTTCCTGATCGGATAAAATTCGTTCTCTAGGATTAGGTTCATAGCCAGTAACTCGACTACTGACTTCCAACATTGGATTATCGTCCCGATGACCTAACTCGACTGCAAAGGAGAATATTTTTTTTAGATTGCTCCTGAGCTGGTCAGCCGTTCTTGCTCCGCGACTAGAGTAGTCCTGAATCATTCCTACTAACTGTACTCGTGTAACATCACGAACTTTTTGGGCGCCAATCTTAGGTATAACAGCCCTATCCATATATCCCTGGACGAGCTCAGGTCGCTTATGTTTCTTATTCGCGACCTCATTCATATACTTTTCAACTAACTGAGCAACTGTAAATACTGAGACATTTACAGCCATTGTTATTTTTGTGGCTTCTACACGAGCTTTTTTAAGGCTAATTGCAGGATATTTACCTATTGTGGTGATGCTAGCTTTTCCATCTATTCGACGCCGAACTAACCATGTTT
>TARA_R100000049_G_C1957202_1_pt1 | contig 19553 bp, 20 predicted proteins | sample TARA_R100000049 | Tara Oceans TARA_R100000049 (sample SAMEA2619992) | marine metagenome | biome: marine biome (ENVO:00000447); feature: mesopelagic zone (ENVO:00000213) & marine oxygen minimum zone (ENVO:01000065); material: "saline water (ENVO:00002010), including plankton... | reverse complement strand
CCAACGCTTTGCGTTGACCACCCTACAGGCGAATTGTCGCAGGGCTCGACGACGGTGCCGGGTCACGGCGGGGATAATGCGTGGGGCGGACTAAGCGCAGCGTGTCCGCCGTTCAACCCCGGTGGCCTGTCGCAGGGCTTGGCGAAGCAGTCGATGACGATGCTGGGTCACGGCGGTGATAATACGTAGGGCGGACTAAGCGTAGCGTGTCCGCCGCGCCCCCACATTTCAGACAGAATAGAGGTCAACCAGCACAACATGACGATTTTGCAGCGCATCAGACAGCTCGGTGCATGGCTCGGGTTGCGCCCGCGTGGCGAGCAGGAGCGGGAGGTCGAGCGCTTGCGCGATGATTTCGGGCTGATCCGGGTGACCGAGCTTGGCGAGCTGCGCTATCTGTTCTTTGGCGAGCAGACCGAGCAAAGCTGCGGGCTGATCGGCAATCCGGCCTGGCTGGAGTACGACTACACCCGCGCCATGCTGCTGGCCGGCTACTGGCTGGAGGATACGCAGCGGGTGCTGGCGCTGGGCCTCGGTGGCGGCTCGCTGGTCAGCGCGGTGCTGACCCATTTGCAACCGCAGCAGATCACCGCCGTGGAGCTGCGCCCAGGTGTGGTGGAGGTAGCCCGGCGCTGGTTCGGCCTGCCGGATGATCCGCGACTGACCGTGCTGATCGACAGCGCCGAGAAGGTCATTGAGCGCGAGCAGGCCAGTGCCGACCTGGTGCTGCTCGACCTGTACATGGAGGGCGGGATCACCGCCCTGCAATTGCGTATGGACTTTCTCGAACAGTGCCATGCGGCGCTGCGCCCGGGCGGGCTGATGGTGGTGAACCAGTGGCAGTTGGGCCATACCGGGCAGCCCTACGCGGCAGAGCGGTTGCAGAAGCTGTTTGGTGATCGCTATCTGCAGGTGGAAGTCGAGGAGGGCAATATCGTGCTGTTCATTCCGCAGGCGGGCGAGTTGCCGTTGGATCAGGATACGATGCGCCGCTGGGCAGACAGCCTGGAGCCGCAGCTCGGGTACAGCCTGCGCCCCTATGTGGAAGTGCTGCGCAGAGCCGAAGACGCTATCCCTGCTGCCGACTGCCAGTGAACTGCAGCTGGCTACCGCAACGGCGACACAGATAACGCGAGCCACGGGCAACCCGGGCGTGGCGTTGCGCGGTAAAGGGCATCGGGTCCGGGCAGGCGCAGCGGTACAGGTAACGGGTGACCCGCCGGGTTGGCACCGCGTAGCTGTGGCAGCGGTTGGCGGGCAGACCATACAACCCGGTCATCAGGCCCTGCCACTCGCGACCGTGCGGGCGAATACGATGCCCGTACAGTTGATGGGCAATCAGGTGAGCGACCTCGTGCGCCACTGTGTGCTGCAGGAAGTGCTCCTGGTTCTCGCGGTACATGCGGCCGTTGAAACGCAGCAGGTTGCGATCCAGATAGGCAACCCCTGCGCGCTGGCCACGCAGATCCAGTTCAATATCGGGGCGCGGAAAACGGCGGCGAAAGTGCTGCTCTGCCAGTTGGTAGCATTCCTCGGTGCGGGCGATTACGCGGTCCATCGACTCAGAACACCCCGTTGTCGAGACCGGCAGCCAGATACAGCCCCAATTCTTCTACCTGCTGCTCAAACCCGTCCTGCCAGTCGCCGCGCAGGGTCAGTGGTTCCTGCACCCAGTTCCAGCGAAGCCCGGTGACGATCGACTCGACGGCGCGGCGAGTGCCGGTGCCATCCATACCGGCGCGGATATACAGCGCACAGGGCAGCCCCTGCTTTTGTTCCAGCACCGGGTAATAACAGCGGTCGAAAAAGTCCTTCAGCGCGCCGCTCATGTAGCCGAGATTCTCGGTCGTACCGAGCAGAATCGCATCGGCCGCCAGTACGTCGTCAGGTTGCGCCTCCAGCGGCGGCACCCAGCGCGCGTCTACCTGCTCGATATCGGCATGGCTGGCGCCGCGCAGCGCCGCTTCGGCCAGTCGCCGGGTATTCGGCGACGGCGCGTGGGCGACGATCAGTAACTGTTTGCGAGGCATGGCGCTCAACCTTGCCGGCTGTTCCACAGCCGCGACACGGCGCGGTCGCTGCCCAGCCAGGCAATCAGCAAACCTGCCAGGCCGATCAGGCCGAACACGGCGACCGGCAGCAGGAAGAACGGATCGCTGCCGGAGGGCAGCAACACCGCCAGGCCGATGGCGATGGTCAGAAACAGGGCGCACATGATGACCAGAATCAGGCGACTTTTGGGCGCGTAGTGGAATGGCTCGTCGCCGCGTTCCAGCGGGGCGAGCAGGGGAGCGCACAGTGTGCGGGCGTGATCTTTGAGTGTGGCCATGCGGAAGTCTGTGTCTCTGCGAGGAACCTTTCGGCGAGTGTAACCCGACGGCTCCGCCGAGCAAACCGGCCAGGACCGCTTCCGGTCATGCGCTGGTCATCGCGGACCTGATGGGGTAGGGTGTTTACAGCTGAATACAAATATCCGTGGGTCACCAAGACCCCCATTTGCACCCCCTACCTGCCTGGAACCGATCCACCGTTTGGGAGACGCGGCTCCATGATCAGGCTTTTGTTGCCCATCGCGGCACTGCTCTGCGGCATTGCGTTGCTGCTGCTGGGCACCGGACTGCTCAATACCCTGCTGGCCTTGCGGGGCAGTGCCGAGCAGTTCAGTGATCAGACCCTGGGGTTACTCGGCTCGGCCTACTTTGCCGGTTTCATCCTCGGCACCTGGCTGTGCCCACGGCTCATTCGGCGCATGGGGCATGTGCGCGCCTTCACCTTTCTCGCCGCTGCCGAAGCGGCCTGTGTACTCATTCATCTGCTGTGGATTCAACCTGGCCTGTGGCTGTTGCTGCGGGTGATCACCGGCGTGGCGCTGGTGGGCATCTATACCGTGATCGAAAGCTGGCTCAACACCCAGGCGCCGCCCGAGCGCCGCGGCCAGGTGTTTGCCTGCTATATGGCAGTCAACCTCGGCGCGCTGGCGCTGGCCCAGCAGATGCTGAACTGGGACAGCCCGCTGACCTTTACCCTGTTTGCCGTAGCCGCGACCTTCATCGTACTCGCGGTGATGCCGGTGTCGGCCACCCGCTTGCCGCAACCGGTGATTGACGATACCCCGCCACTGAAGATCGCCAGGCTCTGGCAGGCGGCGCCGGTGGCCTGTGCCGGCGCGGTGCTGTCGGGCCTTGGCATGGGCGGATTCTGGGGGCTGGGGGCGGTCTATGCCGCGCGCATGGAAATGGATACCGCGCAGATCGCCGGCTTTGTGTCGTTGGTGATCCTTGCTGGCGCATTGGCCCAGTGGCCGATGGGGCGCCTGTCCGACAGTATCGACCGGCGCCGGGCACTGGTGATCATCGCCGGTTTGGCGGCGGCAGGTGGAGTGCTGATGGCGTTGCTCGGCCCGTTCGGTCTCTGGTTGCTGGTGGCTGCGGCGATTTTCGGCGCGGGTGCCTTCTCGGTGTATCCGGCGGTTGTGGCGCATCTGATCGATCACTTACACCAGGAAGATATTCTCTCGGGCAACGCCTCTCTGTTGATGCTGCACGGCCTTGGGGCTGCAGTTGGTCCGGCGCTGGCCGGTGCCCTGATGGGAATCACGGCTGCATCGGCGTTGCCGCTGTTTTTTGCCCTGATGTTCTCACTGATTGCGGTCTATGCCCTGCGTCATCTGCGTCAGGGCGATGACCGGATTGTCGATGGCGCGGCGCATCAGGTCCCGATGGTGCGCACCTCGACCGCGGTACTGGAAATGATGCTGGAAGAGGCAAGTGGTGACGAGTTGGCAGGCAGCACTCACGCGGCGGACGGTCGGGAGACCGCCCGCGATGAATTCGAGCAGCAAGATGGAGATCACGCCCATGATGTTGGCAACCGACCTTGATGGAACCTTTCTGGCAGGCGATCCGGACAACCGGCAGCGCCTGTATCAACTGATCAACGCACACCCCGGTATCACTCTGGTGTTCGTGACGGGACGGGGGTTGGAGGTAGTGGTGCCATTGCTCTCCGATCCGGCCATTCCGCGACCGGACTACATCATCTGTGATGTGGGTGCGACCCTGGTTGATGGCGAAACCCTGCAGCCGGTCTACCCGGTGCAGAGCGAAATAGAGCAGCGCTGGCCGGGCGAGCAGGTGGTTGCCCAGCGGATGGCCGGCTTCCCCGGACTGGAACGTCAGGAAGTGCCCCAGCAGCGCCGCTGCTCCTGGTTCTGCGAACCCGGTGCGGTGACCGAGCGGGTACACAAGGCAGCGGATGAGCTGGGCTGTGATCTGCTGTTTTCCGCCGGCATGTATCTGGACTGCCTGCCCAAGGGGGTGAACAAGGGCTCGACGCTGCGGCGGCTGGTCGAGCATCTGGGTGAGTCGATGGATCGAGTTCTGGTGGCCGGCGATACCCTGAACGACCTGTCCATGTATGAGCAGGGCTTTATGGGTGTTTGCGTTGGCGAATCGGAGCAGGGGCTGCTGGACGCCACCGCTGATCGGGCCAAGGTGCTGCACGCGCGCCTGAGCGGCTGCGGCGGGATTCTGGAGGCGGTTTCGCACTTCGGCTTTCTTGGCCCGCTCGGTGTGGATTCCGAGCTGCGTGATCTGCAGATCAAGGGCAAGGCGGACCTGGTGATGGTGTATCACCGCTTGCCTTACGAGGAAGTGATCGAGGACGGCAAGCTGCTGCGCCGTCCACCCACCTCGCCCAACGGCATCCTGCCAACCCTGCTGAGTTTCTTCGGTGGCGACCAGCCCGGCTCCTGGGTGGCCTGGTCGATTCACGACCCGCGCCAGCGCGAGGCCTTCGAGGTGCACACCAAGGTGGATGCCGAGCGTTACCCCAATCTGGTGGCGGCGCGGGTTGCTCTGACCAAGGACGATGTCGACGTGTTTTACAAGCGCTTTTCCAAGGAGGCGTTCTGGCCCACCCTGCACACTTTCTGGGAGCGGGCGGTGTTCCGCGAGGAGGACTGGGCGGTGTTCCTCAAGGTGAACCGGCTGTTTGCCGAGCGCACTGCGGCAGAGGCGGCTGAGGGCGCGGTAGTCTGGCTGCACGACTACAACCTGTGGATGGTGCCGGCGTTTCTGCGCTCGCTGCGGCCGGACCTGAATATCGCCTTCTTTCACCATACCTACTTCCCGTCGGCTGACGTATTCAACGTGCTGCCGTGGCGGCGCGAGATCATCGGCAGCCTGCTGCAGTGCGATTACATCGGCTTTCACATACCGCGTCAGGCCGAGAACTTTGTCGACGTGGCCCGCGGCGTCGCGCCGCTGGAGGTGCTGGAGGAAAAGGGCTGCGCGCCGCGCTATCTGACCTACGGCTGCGCCGTCGGGCTGGACCGCATGACCAGCTGCATCAGTGTGCACGGCCGCGAGATCGGTCTGGGCGCGCATCCGGTCGGACTGGATATCGGCCGCGTGCAGAAGGTGATCGACAGCGATCACTGCCAGCAGATGATCGGCGAGCTGCGTGAGCAACTGCAGGGGGTGCGGGTGGTGCTGTCGGTCGAGCGGCTGGATTACACCAAGGGCACCTATGCCAAGCTGCTGGCCTTTGAAGCGCTGCTGGATGCCCACCCGGAGCTGATCGGCAAGGTCACGCTGATTACCATCTGCGTGCCGGCCGCCCGGGAGATGACGGTCTATGACGAGCTGATCAGCCAGATCGAGCAGGCGGTCGGGCGTATCAACGGGCGCTTCTCGAGGGTCGGCTGGACGCCGGTGCAGTTCTTCTATCGCGCGGTGCCGTTCGAGGATCTGGTGGCCTATTACCTGATGGCCGATGTGATGTGGATTACCCCGCTGCGCGACGGTCTGAATCTGGTCGCCAAGGAATATGTCGCAACCCAGGGGCTTTGCCAGGGCAGTGGGGTGCTGGTGCTGTCGGAGTTTGCCGGCGCGGCGGCCGAGCTGCACGGGGCGCTGCTGACCAATCCGCATGATCCCCATGACCTGCGCGATACCCTCTACATCGGCCTGACGCTGGGCAAGGCCGAGCGGTTGGCACGCTTGCGCGAATTGTTTGGCGTGGTGCAGTACAACGACATTCGCCGTTGGGGCGATGAGTTTCTGCAGGCGGTGCGCCAGCGCCGTGAGGCTGCGAGCGCGCTGGAGGCTGACGAGGTGGGCGAGGTTGCCTGAGGTGGGGCTTGCCGACCGGTAACCCGGTCGGCAAGTGTGGTCAGGTGCTGATCAGTTCACGATCTGATTGATCTGATACACCGCAGTGGTGCCGCTGACCTCGTTGCCGATGACCAGCAGCGCCTCGCCGTTGGGCGAATCTTCCGGGGCAATGAATACCAGACCTTCCGGACCCAGGTCACCGGCTGTCGCCAGCACGGTGGACGGGTCTGCGGTGGTCCAGTCTTCGCGGGTGTTGAGGTAATCCACCAGCACCGGAGCGGTCGGGTCGGTGATGTCCCAGGCCATGACACCGCCAATGCGCTCCAGACCGATGAAGGCAAAGGTCTTGTTGCCAAGCTGGCCGACGGTCACGCCTTCCGGTTCCGGCCCTTTGTTGTCGCTGCGGTTGTCGAAGGTATCGCCTTCATCATGGGTGGCGTTGAAATAGTCGCTGCACGGAATGGTGCGGTTGGCGCCGAGCATGCACGCATCACTGGCGAAATACTGCTCGAGCTGGTCGCCGGAATCCCACACCAGTTGGCCCTCGCCGTCACGGATCGAGAACGAGCGGGCGCCGTAGGCATAGAGGTTGTCGTACATCAGCCGGTCACCGGCGAGGTTCTGGTTGCCAGACGCGTCGAACAGCACCGGATCGCCGTTGGCGTCCTTGCGGTAGCCGTCGGTCCAGGCCACGGTCAGGCGGCCGAGGTTTTCATCGGCGCGGCAGTCACCCGGATCGGCAGCGGTCGCGCCACAGTAGGCGAAGGTGGTCGGGTTGAGCAGGGCGCCGGCGGCCAGGTCGCGCAGCTGCGGCGGCAGGTCGTCGCCGGCACGGCGGTCGAAGCCGCTGACGTGAACCAGATGCTTGACGCGGAATTCTTCAACAAAGCCCTTGCTGGCATCGCCATCCCAGTAAGCCTGGTCGTCTTCACCCCAGGCGCGGGAGTCGCCCTCGTTGGCGGTGACCAGCAGGGTTTCGCCGTCGACCTCGTAGGCGGCGATGCTGTCTGGTTGGTACATGCCGAGTACGCCAGGCCAGGTGTCGATGTTGATGGCGTCGTCGGAGTCACTGACGTCCAGACCATTGCCTGCGGTGCCGTGATCCTTGTAGCCCAGCGGCAGGATATCGGTGACAGTGGCCGTGGCGATGTCGACCTTGGCCAGCGCATTGTTCTCCTGCAGCGATACCCAGGCAGTGCCGCTGTCGCTGGAGATGGCAATGTATTCCGGCTCCAGATCCTGCTCGACGCTGGCATTCGGGCCGTAGATCCGCACGCCGGCGCCGCGCAGCGCATCGGCCTGGGTGTTGAAGGCACTGAATCCGGCGGTGCGAACCTCAACCAGCTGACCTTCCGAGACGCCCAGAATGCTGATCGAGCCCACCGGGTCGATCTGATAGTCGGTGCTCGGCTCGCCTTCGTTGGCGGTCAGCACATACTCGCCATCCGGGGTAAAGGTGACCATGTCCGGTTGGGCCCCGACCTGCTCATAGCCAAGCATTTCCAGGCTGGTGGCGTCGAACAGGGCGACCCAGCCGTTGTCGGTTTTGGTGGGTGCTTCGACGGCCACGGCCAGATAGCCACCCTTGTAGGCAATACTGTTGACCACGGCGCCTTCGGTGATGGATTCGACTGTCAACTCCTGCAGCAGCACCGGGTTGGTCGGGTCGGCAGCGTTGAGCACATCGACGGCACCCTTTTGCGCATTGACGATGAAGATGCGCTGGTTGACCGGATCGAAGGCCGGAATTTCAGCGGCGCTGGCGCCGAAGATGTTGGCACTGTAGCGGCCGAGATAATTCAGCGTGATGCTGTCGGGTGTGACCACCTCGGGGGCATCGTTATCGTCGCTGCTGCTGCTCTTGCAGCCGGCCAGGGTGGCCAGCAGGGCCGCGCTGGTCGCAGCCATCATCCATTTTTTCATTGTCTGTTGCCTGTACTGGGTTCACGAAGGATGACAGTGATACACACAGGCGATGACATGGGGTTGTCAGTCTGATGGCAGAGTGATGACAGGCGCGGAGGGGAGGGTATGTGGCGGCTCTGTTACACTCGGGCACATGATTGATGTGCAACCCGACATGCTGCTCCCCGACGCCTTTGATGAGGGCCTGCTGCAACTGCTGCACGGCCATCCGGCAGGGCTGAGCGAATATGCCCTGTTGCAGGCACTGGCCGAGCGCTTTCCTGATTCACTGTTTGCCGAACCGGGAGTGCTGCGCGACCCGTTGCAGTTGTTTCGGGTGCACTTTCTGCTGTTTCACCAGCTTTATCAGTTGGCCGACCAGCTGGGTGACGACGGCCTGACGCTGCAGATCCATGCCCTGAATATTCAGGTTCAGCCACGCGCCTCCGGCACTGAGGCGCTGCAGGTCGATGACCCACTGCGGCGTTATTACCTCGACTGGGCGCAGTGGCGTACGACCAACCGGGATGACGTGGAGCAGCTGATCGACAGCTTCTGGCGTCGCCGCGCGCCGGTTTCCGCGCCAGAGGTGGATGCCGCGCTGGCCGTGCTGGGGCTGGAGCCGGGCGCCGACGCCGTGGCGTGCCGGCGGCAGTACCGACGCATGCTCAGCGTTCATCACCCTGACCGGGGTGGCAGCACCGCCCGCGCGCAGGACATCAACCAGGCCATGCTAATTCTGCAACGCTATTACGGCAAAAGCTGAAGTCGCCAATCTCTCTAAGCAAACCACCTTACTTCATTTTCTTTTTGGCTATAGTCAATGCAGGGCGCGGGTAACCCCGCAGTCCGCTTGCTCTGCCGGCTGTTGTCGTGCGGAGCCGAATAATAACCAGGAGGTCAGACCATGATCCATCACGTACTGGGGCTATTCACTCATCCCGATGAGGAATGGAAGGAAATCAAGGGCGAAGACGAAAGCATTGGCCACATGTATCTCACCCATGTGCTTGTGCTTGCCGCCATTCCGGTCATTTCGGCCTATATCGGCACCACCCAGGTGGGCTGGACGATAGGCACGGAGGACCCGGTCAAGCTGACGCAGGCCAGTGCCCTGCAGATGACGGTGCTGTCCTATATCGCCATGCTGGCCGGCGTTGCCGTGATGGGCGCCTTCATTCACTGGATGGCGCGCACCTATGATGCCAATCCAACCTTCAACGATTGCGTGATCTTCGCCGCTTACACCGCCACGCCGCTGTTCATTGCCGGCCTTGCTGCGCTGTATCCGAGCCTCTGGCTGGGCATGCTGGTGGGCACGGCAGCGATCTCCTACACGGTGTACCTGCTGTATCAGGGTATTCCGATCTTTATGGACATACCCAGTGACGAGGGCTTCCTGTTCTCCAGCTCCGTGCTTGCCGTGGGGCTGGTGGTGCTGGTTGCGATGATTGCGACCTCGGTCATCTTCTGGGGATTCGGCGTCGGTCCCGTTTATCTTCGCTGAGTGGTTTGGGGACCCCTCGGCGTCATTCCCGGCCTGCCTGAGCCAGCAACAACCCCCGTCAGCACTGCTGACGGGGGTTGTTGTTTTTATGTACAGCAGATTTCAGTAGAATGCCCGTTTTTGCCGAGCCGGTACCCCGTCCATGAGCCACCTGAGCGTTAACCAGAACAAGCTGCAGAAACGTCTGCGTCGTCTGACTGCCGAGGCAGTGACCGATTACAACATGATCGAAGACGGCGATAAGGTGATGGTCTGCCTGTCCGGCGGCAAGGACAGCTACACCATGCTCGACATGCTGCTTTACCTGCAGAAGGTGGCGCCGATCAAGTTCGAGCTGGTGGCGGTCAATATGGACCAGAAGCAGCCGGGCTTCCCTGAAGAGGTGCTGCCGGCCTACCTCGAGAGTATTGGCGTGCCGTATCACATCCTTGAGCGCGACACCTATTCGATCGTCAAGGAGAAGATTCCGGAGGGCAAGACGACCTGTTCGCTGTGCTCGCGCCTGCGCCGCGGCAACCTGTATACCTTCGCCGACGAGATCGGTGCGACCAAGATGGCACTGGGTCACCATCGTGACGACATCGTTGAGACCTTCTTCCTCAACATGTTCTTCGGCGGCAACCTCAAGGCGATGCCGCCCAAACTGCGCTCCGACGATGGCCGCAACGTGGTGATTCGCCCGCTGTCCTACTGCAACGAAGTGGATATCGAAGCGTATGCCACGTTGCAAAACTTCCCGATCATCCCGTGTAACCTGTGTGGCTCGCAGGAGAACCTGCAGCGCAAGGTAGTCAAGGAAATGCTGCAGGGCTGGGAGAAGGCCAACCCGGGGCGGGTGGAAAATATCTTCCGGGCGCTGAAAAACGTCCAGCCCTCGCAGTTGGCCGACACCGCGTTGTTCGATTTTGCCAGTCTGCGTATCGACGAGCAGGCTGCCTCGCGCGTTCTGAGCGTAATGAACCTCTGAGCCCGGGATTAGCCGATGCAGGATTACCGCTGGCTGCACGAGTACTGTCTCAACCGCTTCAGATCGGCTGCTGCTCTGGAAGCGCGCCTGCCTCAGGTCAGGAGCGCCGAGCAGTTACGCGCGATCAGCGACGACCGCTATCTGTCGATGATCGCCCTGCGGGTGTTCCGCGCAGGCCTCAAGCACAGTGTGGTGGATGCCAAGTGGCCGGCCTTTGAAGAGGTGTTCTTTGGCTTTGATCCGGAGAAGGTGGTGCTGATGAGCGCCGAGCATCTGGAGCGACTGATGGCCGACACCCGGATCATTCGTCACTTGGGCAAGCTGCGCAGTGTGCCGCGCAATGCGCAACTGGTGCTGGATTTGCGAGCCGAATACGGCTCGGTTGGCAATCTGATCGCTGACTGGCCGGTAGACGATATCATCGGGCTCTGGCGCCTGCTGGCCAAGCGCGGCGCCCAACTGGGCGGGTTGTCGGCACCGCGACTGCTGCGCATGGTCGGCAAGGATACCTGGGTGGCTACCGACGATGTGGTGGCTGCGCTGAAGGCGCAGGGCATCATCGACAAGGCGCCGACCAGTCAGCGCGATCAGGCCACCGTGCAGGCCGCCTTCAATCAGTGGCGGGCGGAAAGTGGACGGCCGCTGTGCCAGCTGTCCATGATGCTGGCGTATACCGTCAACCATTGATCCGTGTTTTCTGAATTCTCCATAAAAGCTGCTCGCTTGGCACATGAAGTTAAAGTAAATTCTTGACCTCGCGCCGATCCCGGTGCATTTTTTGATCAGAACCCCTGTGCTGGAGGTGGCCGGATGCGGCTCGCTGGACTGCTGACATTGTTGATTGCTGCCCTGCTGGCAGGCTGCTCCAGTGCCCCGCCGGCGCCGGTCACCGTGAGCGTGCCGAGCCCGGTTGAGTCCATCCCCGACTATGAACTCAAGCGTCACGATGTGGTGTTCCAGGCGTTCAGTCTGGTTGGCACTCCCTACCGCTGGGGCGGCAGTTCGCCGGCAACCGGATTCGACTGCAGCGGCCTGATTCAGTACGTCTACCGCGAAGCGGCGGGTGTAAGTCTGCCGCGCACCACCTCGGACCTCTACAACATGAAGGTATCCAGACCCCCGGAAAACTCGCTCGCGCCGGGTGATCTGGTGCTGTTTGCGATGAATGGCGGGCGGGTGAACCATGCGGGTATCTACATCGGCGATGGGCGTTTTCTGCATGCGCCCAGCACCGGTGGCGTGGTGCGTGTGGACGAACTCGAATCCTCCTTCTGGCAGCGCAGCTTCAAGGGCGCGCGCCGGGTATTGGGCAGTCTCTGAGTCACGCATGGCGAACCCTCCGCCAGACCCCGCGCGGTGTCCATTCTGTGCCGGCAGCAATGCCTGTGCCGCTGACAGCGGCAGCTGCTGGTGCTTTGCGCTGACGGTACCGCAAGGGCTGCTGGCACTGGTGCCTGAGGCGCAGCGCAACCGGGCCTGCATCTGTCAGCGTTGCATCCAGTCGTTTGTGGCCGATCCGCCGGGTTTTGCCGCACGTTTCAGTCGGCGCTGATCTCTGGCTTGCGCAGCAGTGCGACATCGGCACCGATCAGGTCCAGCTCTGCCTGCCATTTTGCCGCCAGCCAGCGGAAGCTCTGTTCGCTGAAAAAGCTGATGTGGGTCGGATCGCTCTTGTAGTGCCAGCGGCTGAAGGCCTCCGGACTGATAACCCGCTTGGTCATCAGGCCGAGCCAGCCGCCCGGTTTCAGGCACTGCCACAGCTGCTCAAGCACCTCACGCGGGGCGGCCAGATGCTCGACCACCTCGGTTGCGGTGATGAAATCCCATTGCTGGCGCAGGGCTTCGGGGTTGGGGTGATAGTAGAGATCGTGCAGGGCAACCTGATGGCCGTGTTCGCGCAGCATCATGGCCAGCGCCGGCCCCGGGCCGCAGCCGAAATCCAGGCCGCTGCCGGCGGCTGGCAGGCGCGCCAGCAGGGGCTCTGCCAGGCGTGAGAGAAAGCGTCGATAGCCCGGATCATCCGGATGGTTTTCGTGGCGGTCGTACTCGGCCTTCTCCTGCTCGGCGGTCAGCTGCCAGCGGGCCGGTACATGCACCATCAGGCAATGCTCGCACTGCCAGTAGCTGCGCTTGCGATCATCCAGCAGCCAGTGGCTTGCGGCGCCGCAGAGCGGGCAGGGCAGTGCCTCGTGTTGCTCGCTCACAGCGGTTTGATGCGTTCGATCAGACGGCCGGAGTCGGCCAGCTCGAGAAATTCGTCGCCGAGGCGCTGGCTCTCGCTCATCGCCTTGCGCCAGTAGGCTTCACGGCCGTCGTTGTCATAGACGTAGCGGTTGAAGTCCTTGCGGTCGGGCAGCTTGCGATGCGGCAGGCGCTCAAGATACTCGGGTGAGGGGGCCAGCAGCAGCACGTCGCGCAGCTGCTCTGCGTTGTGCTTGCGCCAGGGAATGGTCTTGTCGAACCAGCCGGGTACCACCCGATCAATAAAGTGCGGGTAGAGGATCACGCCGGGGGCGGTGTAAGGCAGGTCGAGGTGGTAATCCAGCAGGCCACCGTCACGGTAAACGCCGGGCGCGGCGCCGGGAATGTCGCGTACGGCTTCCATGACCATGGGGATCGAGCCTGAGGCCAGCAGGGCCGAGCGCAGATTCTGCGGCGTCAGCTCCACGTGCGCGCTGGTGAAGTCGCGCAGTTCTTCCAGCTCCGGCAATTGCCGCGGATCGTGCAGAATGACGCGCTCGAAAAAGCGTCCCAGATGGCGGCGGCCCAGCAGGTTGGCGCCGATGACGCCTCCGAGGCCCAGCGCCAGACGCGCGCGTGAGTCATGCCTCAGCAGCCCGCGGCTTTTCACCACGACGATATTGAGACGGTAGTTGGGGTTGCTGAGGATGGCCTCAAACTGCCCCTGCAGCAGCTCGTCGATCATCTGGCCGCAGGCGGCGCTGATGGTCTGGATGGTCACTCCCTTGGGGAAGCGCATGGCGGTATAGAGTTCGCCCAGCTGGCGCAGGGTATGCACCGGGTCAGGCATGCAGGCACTGGCGAAGCGCCAACTGCCGATCGAGGCGCCGATCAGGCTGCGCGGCTGGGGCGCGCGTGGCAGCCACTCGCCGAACAGGGCCAGGTCGAGCCCCTGAATGCCCAGCGCCTTGGGGCCGCCAGCCGCACCGGGGATCATATGGACGTCGGCTGGCTGTAACCCGTTGTTGCGGATATGCTCAATGGCGCGATGCCCTGCTCGCAGCGTCAATGCCGGAGCGCGAACCTGGATAGCTGTCATGCGGTAAGGGGTCCCTTGGAGTGCGCGGCCAATTTTAAGGTTGGTTTCAGCTCGGCGCTATAGTCTGAGACTGTCTAAACGCAACGGAGGAATCCAACATGTACAAACACATTCTCGCTCTTTCCTGTTCTGCAATCCTGGCGCTGGGCAGCTCTGCACTGCTGGCCGACGACGATGTTCGCATGGATGAAGTCAACGGGCTGGTGGAACAGGGTACCATTCAATCCCTGGAAAGCCTGAACGAAAAGGCATTGGCGGTGCAACCCGGCACCATCACTGATACCGACCTGGACAAGCACTATGGCCGTTTTATCTATGAAGTCGAAATCCGCGACGCCCAGGGGCAGGAGTGGGATATTGACCTGGATGCGTCCAATGGTGATGTGCTCGAACACCGCCGCGACGACTGATCGGTCGCGCAGTCCTCTGCCGGCCCTGTTGCTGGGTGCGCTGGTGCTGCTGCCAGGGGTGGCGGCAGCACACGACCTCAGTCAGGACGAAGCACTGGCACTAACCGAGCAGGGGCGCATCCTGCCCCTGCCGGTGTTTATCGAAGACGCGCTGACGCGGTTCCCCGGCCGCTTTCTGGAAGCCGAGCTGGAGCTTGACGACGGGCGTTATATCTATGAACTGGAGCTGGTGACCCGTGATCGCCGGGTCATGGAACTGGAATACGATGCTGTCAGCGGCGAGCTGCTGGATGCGGAAGAGGACGACTGATGCGCCTGCTGCTGGTGGAAGACAATGTGGCGCTGGCCGATAGCCTGTGCAGCGTGCTGAAACGCGCCGGGTATGCGGTGGACTGGCGTACCGATGGCCGCGATGCCGTGGTGCTGGGCGAGCAGGAGCCTTACGACCTTGCCATTCTCGATCTTGGCCTGCCCGGTATGGACGGGCTGGAGGTGCTGCAGCGCTGGCGTGCAGCCGGCAGTAGCCTGCCGGTACTGATTCTGACCGCCCGCAGCCGCTGGACCGAGCGTGTGGAGGGGCTGCAGGCCGGGGCCGACGATTATCTGACCAAACCCTTTCACAACGAGGAACTGCTGCTGCGGGTACAGGCGTTGCTGCGCCGCGCCCACGGTCGGGTGCCCCAGGCGCTGCTCAGCGTCGCCGGGTTGCAGCTGGACGAGGCGCAGCAGCAGGTGCGGGTCGGAGATGCCGAACCGCTCAGCCTGTCTGCCAGCGAGTTCAAACTGTTGCGCTACTTCATGCTCAATCCGGGCAAGGTGCTGTCGAAGACGCAACTGGCCGAGCACCTGTACGACTACGAGGATGAGCGCGACTCCAATGTGATCGAGGTACTGATCAATCATCTGCGCCGCAAGCTGGGTCGCGAAGCGATCGAAACGCGCCGTGGCCAGGGCTATGTACTGGTCGGGCGCGGCGAATGAGGTCGATCAGCCGCAGGCTGGCGGCCACGCTGGTACCGCTGCTGTTGTGCAGTGTGCTGCTGATCGTGCAGGGCAGTGTATGGCTGTATGACCGCGCCCAGCGCAATTATCTGACCCTGCTGCTGCAGCGCGAAACCGACAGCCTGCTGGCGGCGCTGACGGTTGGCCCCGACGGCCTGTTTCTGGATCTGGACAAAATTGATCCGGATTACCGCAGGCCGTATTCCGGGCGCTATTTCGTGGTTCAGGGGCGTGAGAAATGGCGTTCGCGTTCGCTCTGGGATCATCGTCTGCCGCTGCCGGGGGATGGCTTGCAGAGCGGTCTTCTGCCCGGCCCTCAGGGGCAGGAGCTGTTGGTGTGGTCTGGTGAATACCGCAAGGCGGGGGAGCCGGTGACCATCAGCGTGGCGCTCGATTATCAGCCGTTGATGACCGAGTTTCGGCGGGCCAGCATCTGGATCAGTGCTCTGGCTGTGCTGGTGACGCTGCTGGCGGTATTGATACAGCAGTGGCTGCTGCGGCGCTCGCTGCTGCCGCTGCGGCGGGTACAGCAGGAACTGGCCGAATGGCGCAGCGGTGAACGTCTGCATCTGAGCGAGCAGGTGCCGCAGGAGTTGCAGCCGTTGGTGGCAGAAATCAATCATCTTGGGGCGCAGATCGAGGCGCTGCTGCTGCGTGCGCGCAACAGTGCCGGCGACCTGGGGCACGCCCTGAAAACACCGCTGGCGGTGATCGAGAGCCGGCTTGATGCCCTCGCACCGAGTTTGCCTGCGGAGCAGCTGACCGAGTTGCAGGCGCAGCTGCAGGCCATGCGTAACCAGCTGGAGCGCACGCTGCAGCGTGCCAGACTGGCAACCGATCAGTCGCGGGCAAAGCGCTTTGATCCGGCGACCGATCTGCCGGCGCTGGTGCAGACGCTGGCCAGCCTGTATCCGGCGGTGCCCGAGATCAGGCTGGACGGCGCGTCGGACACGCGCTGGCCGTTTGACCGGGAAGACATGCTCGAGTTGCTCGGCAATCTGCTGGATAACGCCTGCAAATGGGCGCGGGCCCGGGTCAGGCTAAGTTGGCGCCTGGACGCTCAGCACCTCTGCGTTGAGGTGGCAGACGACGGCCCCGGTATTGATCGTGATGCGCGTGATCAGGTTTTGAGTCGCGGCCTGCGGCTTGATCAGCAGACCCCGGGTCACGGCCTGGGGCTGGCCATTGTGCGGGATCTGGTTGCCGCCTACGGCGGCACACTGTCACTCGAACAGGCGCCAGAGGGCGGCCTGCTGGTCAGCATCAGGTTGCCGCGGGAGCGGCGCTGATCAGAGGAATGACGCGTCGATGTCGACCAGTAACAGGTGCCGGCTGTCGTCGATGAACAGGCCCGAGGTCATGCAGTACTGGTTGGTGGTGGCATCGCGGTAGCGGTTCGACAGGATGACCCGGCTGTCCTCTCCGGCCTCGGCGAGAATCTGATAGAAGTACGGCCGCCAGGACCAGTTATGGTCCAGATAGCGCGGGTCGGTGTGCCAGGCGTCACCACGCCATTCGAAGTTCGGCGAAATCTGGGTGCCTTCGGCATCGCACAGGAAGCAGCGCAGCAGCCATGGGTAGTTGCGCGGGTCCGGCAGGTGCGCCGGTTGTGCGCCGCGGGCCAGCCACTGGCGCAGTTCGGCAAACAGCTCTGCCAGCGAGCTGCGCAGGGTCGCCAGCTTCTCCCGTTCGGCCAGTTTGGCCCGTACGTAATGATCGCGCATGATTGAGAATTGCTTCTGCACGGCGTCGCTGGGCAGGAAGTTCTCCTCCGGGCGGCCGAATAGATAGCCCTGCACGTAACGCGCGCCGCACTCCAGTGCAAAGTGCAGCTCCTGTTCGGTTTCCACGCCCTCGGCGATGATCCAGCAGCCACTCTTTTCCGCCATCAGTGCCAGCGCGCGTACAAAGTCGCCGCTGTTGCTGTTGCCCGCTGCCGCCTGGCGGAACAGCTGGATATCCAGCTTGAGAATGTCGGGTTCCAGTGCCAGCACCCGGTCGAGCATCGAATATCCCGCGCCAAAATCATCGATGGCAATGCGTATGCCGGCGGCACGGTAGCGCTGCACTACATCACGCAGCTGCTCGATGCTGCCCTGCAGTTCGGTGATTTCAAAAACGATCTGGTCTGTTGGCAGCCCCAGCTCCTCAAGCAGCTGCAGGCTGGGCAGTGGCTTGCCCGGCTGCAGCTGGCTGACCCAGGCCGGTGAAATATTCAGGCTGATAAAGCCTTCGGGGGTATCGCGAAAGCGTTCCAGCGCCTGCCTGCGGATGTTGCGATCCAGTTCCAGCAGCTCGGCCTGCGAGACTGAAGGGTCGGTAAACAGTGGGCCGGCACTGCTGATATTGCCCTCATCGTCGCGCAGGCGCGCCAGCGCCTCATAACCGGCAATGCGGCCGGTGGCGGTATCGATCAGGGGTTGGAAGTAAGGCAGTGGCTGTCCAGTAAACACATCTTTCTCCGGGGGTCGGAACGTCGGGCGCTGAACTTATGCAAGATTGTAGCCAAGCTACCGGCAGGCGACTGCCTGCGTGTGCCGGGCATGCGCTCTCGGGTGTCAGGGCACCCGTCGAACGCTTTCAGTGCATGATTCTGCCTCTTTGGTATGGCGATTGCACTATCACGGTGAAGTGAGCTGGTTCGTCCGCATCAATTTGGTGCCTGTTTTGCCGAATGGCGGTCAGGATTGGCATACAAGTAATTGAAAAATAAAAATTATTTCAGATTTCTCGGAATGCGTGCCGATCAGGGTGGTTTGTGTGGAATCTTTTTGATTGCACTACAACGGTTCACCCATCTCGCATGCGCACGCAACGGGTGCATTTTCTGACTTGATAGAGGCTGCTTGAATGGAAAACCTGAACAGTGCTGTGGAAACCCTGATCCACGGTGCAAACACCCTGTTTATTCTGATGGGCGCGATCATGGTTCTGGCCATGCACGCCGGTTTTGCGTTTCTTGAGGTAGGTACGGTTCGGCAAAAGAATCAGGTAAACGCGCTGTCGAAAATCATCAGTGATTTCGCGATTTCGTGTCTTGCCTATTTCTTTGTCGGCTACTGGATTGCCTATGGGGCTACCTTCTTTGCCGATGCGGCAACCCTGTCGCAGAACAACGGTTACGCGCTGGTGAAGTTCTTCTTCCTGATGACCTTTGCCGCAGCCATTCCGGCGATCATCTCCGGTGGTATTGCCGAACGGGCCAAGTTTGCGCCTCAGCTGTGCGCCTCGCTGCTGATCGTTGGCGTGGTGTATCCGTTCTTTGAAGGTATCGTCTGGAATGGCAACTACGGCTTTCAGGGCTGGCTGGAAGCGCAGTTTGGTGCCGGCTTCCACGACTTTGCCGGCTCGGTTGTTGTGCACGCCGTTGGCGGCTGGATTGCGCTGGGGGCGGTATTGCTGCTGGGAGCGCGTAACGGCCGCTATCGCGGTGGTCATGTGGTGGCGATGCCGCCATCCAATATCCCGTTTCTGGCACTGGGCGCATGGATTCTGACGATTGGCTGGTTCGGCTTTAATGTGATGTCGGCGCAGACGCTGGAGGGCATCAGCGGTCTGGTGGCAGTCAACTCACTGATGGCGATGGTCGGTGGCACCCTGGTGGCGCTGCTGGTGGGGCGTGCCGACCCGGGCTTTATTCATAACGGCCCGTTGGCAGGGCTGGTGGCGGTGTGTGCCGGCTCCGACCTGATGCATCCGCTGGGCGCGCTGGCGACCGGTGCGGTCGCTGGTGGCCTGTTTGTCTGGACCTTCATCCTGACCCAGAACCGCTTCAAGATCGATGACGTGCTGGGTGTCTGGCCGCTGCACGGCCTGTGCGGCGTCTGGGGCGGTCTGGCGGCCGGTATCTTTGGCACTGAAGCGCTGGGCGGTCTGGGCGGCGTGAGCTTCATGTCGCAGCTGATTGGCTCGCTGGCCGGTGTGGTCATCGCCTTTGCCGGTGGTCTGCTGGTGTACGGCGTGATCAAGGCGGTAGCCGGGTTGCGCCTGACAGATGAAGAGGAATATCAGGGCGCCGACCTGTCGATCCACAAGATCGGCGCGACCTCGGTCGACTGAGCTGCGCCGGGGGCTGGCGGACACGCCTTTGGCTTAGTCCGCCCTACGGTGCGGTGCGGGGCGGGGCGGTATGGTAGGGCGGACTAAGCGAAGCGTGTCCGCCATCGGGGCCACGCGGTACAGACCCTGAGGGCACAAAAAAACCGGGCTGGTTGGGCCCGGTTTTTTATTGTCCGCAAAAAGCGGCGGCTTACTCTTCCAGACCACCCATGGCGGTGATGTTGAAGCCACCGTCAACGTAGGTGATTTCACCGGATATGCCGGAGGCCAGGTCGGAGCAGAGGAAGGCGCCGACGTTGCCGACTTC
>TARA_R100000049_G_C1957216_1_pt1 | contig 19746 bp, 15 predicted proteins | sample TARA_R100000049 | Tara Oceans TARA_R100000049 (sample SAMEA2619992) | marine metagenome | biome: marine biome (ENVO:00000447); feature: mesopelagic zone (ENVO:00000213) & marine oxygen minimum zone (ENVO:01000065); material: "saline water (ENVO:00002010), including plankton... | reverse complement strand
GGGGCGGGGTAGAGGGCCTCTCCGGGAAAGTTGGCGAAGGCGGTCGGCGTCTCACAGCGCTGGCCCGGCTGCAGGGCCACGCCCCCTTCCTCCAGCATGCCGCGATAATACCAGGCGCCGGTGGCGAAGCTGTCGGTCATCACATAGAGCATGATGTTGGTGAGCAGCCGGTCCTTTGAATAGACCGCCTCGAAGCTCTTGGTGCGCAGGTCCGACCAGTCGTGGAACCGCTCGGCGATCCAGGCGGCCTGACCCACGGGGTTGGAGGCGCCCAGCCAGGCCAGGGACTGGGGCTTGGAGGCCTGCAGACGGAAATAGGCGCCCATCACGTCCATCATCCCGGCCTGGCGGGTCATCCAGGCGGTCTCTTCCGGGGTCTGCGGGCCGCCCGGCGCCCGGAAGGCCATCATGTTGAGGTGAATGGCCCGCACATGGTCGGCGTGGTCGAGCCCGAGCCATGAGGTGATCATCGAGCCCCAGTCGCCGCCCTGGGCCAGATAGGTGGAATAGCCGAGCACCTGCGTCATCAGGGTGTTGAACAGCCGCGCGGTGGTCCGCTGGCCCATGGGCCGCGAGGGTTTGGACGAGAACCCGAAGCCCGGCAGGGAGGGGATGACGAGGTCGAAGGCGTCGGCCGGATCGCCGCCGAAGCGGGACGGGAAGGCGAGCTGCTCGATGACCTGCCAAAACTCATAGTGCGAGCCGGGCCAGCCGTGGGACATCAGCAGGGGCCGCTTGCCGCCAGCCTCGCCGACCACATGCACGAAATGCAGGTCGAAGTCCTCGACCCGGGCGGTGAACTGCGGGAAGCGATTGAGCTCGGCCACCGCAGCGCGCCAGTCATAGGCGCCGGTCCAGTGGTCGCAGAGGCCTTTCAGCCAGGCGCCGTCGCAGCCATAGGCCCAGCCGTCGGGAACTTCAGGGATCGGCGGCCAGTCATAGGCGGCGACCTTGGCCAGGACATCGGCCACCCGGGCCTCGTCCCATTGAACCTCAAACGGCTGAACCTGGCTCACGGCGCGCTCCCTCTGGTGTGGCTGGGGTGGAGGTTGCCCGCCTTGACCCAGGGCGCGTCAAGATCGATCGCGCGCCTCAGGCCGTCGGGCGCAGGCCTCGGGAGATCGCCGGGATCACCTCGGCGATCAGTTTCCGCGCGCCGCCGGGCGGCAGCTTGCCCACCATCTCCAGCACGATGCAGCCGTGGGTCGTCGCCCAGAACATCTCGCCGATCCGCACCGGATCGCCGACCAGATGGCCGGACTCCACCAGGCTGCGGACATACTGGCTCATGGTCGCCCGGGCGCGGTTGGCCGAGCGGGCCAGTTCCGGATAGTCGGCCTCATTGGGCTGATACATGTCGAACATCAGCTTGTAGGTCTGGGGGTGTTCGAAGGCGAAGGTGACATAGGCCTCGCCGACCGCTGCGCCTCTGGCCCGGGCGTCGCCTGGCTGGGCGTAGGCAACCTCCAGGGCTTCAGCGAAACGGTCGAAGCCGGCCGTCCGCACGGCGGCCAGAATGTCGTCCTTGTCCTTGAAATAGCGGTAGGGGGTCATGGGGCTGACCCCGAGCGCCGAGGCCAGCTGGCGCATGGTCACCGCCTCCGGTCCCCGCTCGGCGAACAGCTGCTCGGCCACCTCGCAGAGGCGGTCGCGGAAGTCGGCGACGTCGGACTCGGTCAGGACCCGGGGCATCAGACCTCAGAACAGCAGGTTGAACACATGAACCGTGACAACCTCACTGTTACATTTACGTCGTAAAATCAAGCTGGCCGGGTGTCTGAAAGGGTATCGGGTCCCGCCGCCCTGCGACAGCGGGACCTCAGAACCAAACTCAGGCCTCGACCTCGAAGGTCATGCCGGCATTGGCCCGCAGGCGTTCGATCAGCTTCATGCCCATGGCCGCGCCGGGCGTCCAGACGCCGCCGGGGGCGTCGGTCGCCTCGTTGATCAGGCAGATGGCCGCCTCGCCGATCATCTTCGAGGTGCAGCCATAGCCGGGGTCCTTGTCGCCGGTCACGGCCACCCGCATCTGTTCGTCGCCTTCACCCAGGCCGATGAACAGCACGTCGAAGAAGCCGGTCTCCCGCTCTTCCTTGCTGGGGCCTTCGCCGGGCTTGGGGCCGCCCTCGGCCCCCAGGGCCGGGGCCGGCGGGGCGCTAGGATCGACCACCACCATCTCGTCATAGACCAGACCCTCGCCATAGGCGTGGCCGGTCAGCAGGTTCGACCGATGGACGTTGCGGGTGTTGATGGCAGCCATGACGAAGGGGCCGACCGTGGCCCCCAGGTCCTTGTCCTCTTCGACCTTGTCCCCCCGGGGCTGTTCAGGGCCCTTGAAGCCCGGCGTCAGGGCGAAGGGATCGACCATCAGGGCGAACAGGCTGGGGTCCTTGGACAGGGCCGCCATGGTCGCCTTCAGGCTGGCGGCGGTGCCGCCGGAGAAGCCGCCCTTCATCTTGCGCACGCGCCCCTTCACCCGGGGCAGGGCGTGGCCGAATTTCGCCTTGGCCTCCTGCGCCAGATAGAAGACGCCGAGTTCGAAGGGGATGGAGTCGAAGCCGCAGGAGAAGACGATCCGCGCGCCGGTCTCTTTCGCCTTCGCTTCGTGGGCGTCGATCATGTGGCGCATCCAGACCGGCTCGCCGCAGAGATCCAGATAGTCGGTTCCGGCTTCGGCGCAGGCGGCCACCAGGTCGTTGCCGTAGAGCTGATAGGGGCCGACCGTGGTGATCACCGCCTTGGTCCGCTCAACCATGGCCTTCAGCGAGGCCGTGTCGTCGGCGTCGGCCACCACGAACGGCGTGTCGGCGGGCGCGCCGATCTCGTCACGGACGGCGGCCAGCTTGTCGGCGCTGCGTCCGGCCATGGCCCATTTGACCTCGCCCCCGACGCCATAGCGCTTGGCCAGGTGTTCGGCCACCAGCCGGCCGGTGAAGCCGGTGGCGCCATAGACGATGATGTCGAATTCGGCGTCTTGTCTCACAGGGCGTCCTCCGTCTGGTCCTGGGCCACGAAGCCCGGCCAGTTGTTCATATAGGTGATGAAGGTGGGGCTCAGGCCTTCGGCGGCCAGATGGGCGCGGGTCACGGGCAGGGCGATGGGCGCAAAGTCCGCGTCCGCCTCGACCTTGCGCGGATAGTCATGGTGCAGGATGGCGGCCCGGCCGATCAGCACGTAGTCGGCGCCGGCGGCCAGGGCGTCACGGGCCTGGGCGGCCGTCATGATCTTGCCGGCGACGCCCAGGCGAACGTCCGATCGCGGCAGATCGGCGAAGTAGGACATCAGGCTGCGGCCCTTGAATTCGGCCTCGGTCGGCTCCTTGCGCACGTCCCAGAGGGACATGTCCAGGAAGTCCAGCGCCGGATGGGTCAGCATCTGGGCGGCCAGGTCGCGGATCTCGGTGAGCTTGAGGCCGAAGCGCTCCGGCGACAGGCGGAGGCCGAGCAGGAAGTCTTCGCCGCAGCGGGCGCGGATGCCCTCGACGATCTCGACGATGATCCGGGCGCGGTTCTCAGGCGAGCCGCCATAGGCGTCGGTGCGGTGGTTCAGGTCGGGCGACAGGAACTGGCAGAGGATGTAGCCGTGGGCGCCGTGCACCTCGACCCCGTCGAAGCCGGCCTTTTTGGAGCGCTCGGCGCCGGCGATAAAGGCCTCGATCAGGTCGGCGACCTCGGTCTCCGTGAGCGCCCGGGCGCCGGTGTCGGGATCCTCGGACGGACAGACCGGCGCCTCGCCGATCAGCTCCTTCGGCGAGCGGTTGCCGGCGTGGTGCAGTTGCAGGACCGCGACGCTGCCTTGCGCCTTGATGGCGGCGGCCAGACGGGTCAGCCCCGGCAGATGATCATCGGAGAAGACGCCCAGCTGGCCGGGAAAGCCCTGGCCGATCTTCTGGACATGGGCCGCACACGTCATGGTCAGGCCAAAGCCGCCCTTGGCCCGCATCGTCAGCCAGTGGAACTCCTCGTCCGACAGAGTGCCGTCGGGATGGCTCTGAGTATTGGTCAGCGGGGCCAGCATGAAGCGGTTCGGCATCGCAGGCCCGTGCGGGAAGCTGAGGGGCGCAAACAGATCGGGCGCAGCCATGGTCTCGTCTCCGGCGTCAGGTGAACTCCGTTCATAGACGAGGCCGCCCTTGCAACGAAGGGGCGACGTTGCGGAAGGCCCGTCTTGTCTCGCCCGCCGCAGCGGGCCATCCAGGGCGCCAGGCAATTTCAGGAGGTCACATGCGCGCTGTCTGGTACGACAGAACAGGTCCCGCCCGCGACGTGCTGCAGCTGGGCGAGCATCCCACGCCCCAGGCCGGCCAAGGCCAGGTGCTGATCGCGGTGAAGGCCTCAGGGGTCAATCCCTCCGATGTGGGCATGCGCGGCGGCGTGTCCGGCGCGCCCATGGCCTATCCGAAGATCATTCCCCACAGCGACGGGGCAGGCGTGGTCGAGGCGGTGGGCCCCGGCGTCTCGGCCTCCTGGATCGGCCGCCGGGTCTGGTTCTACAATGGCCAGCGCAATGGTCGGGCTTTCGGCGCGGCGGCGGAATACATCGAGCTGGATGTGGACCTGATCCGGCCGCTGCCCGACGAGGTGTCGTTGGCGGAGGGCGCGACGCTTGGAATCCCCTGCATGACGGCGCACCGGGCGCTATTCCTGGCGGGGCCGGTCCAGGGGCGGACCGTCCTGGTGACCGGCGGCGCCGGCGCGGTCGGCCACTACGCGGTGCAGCTGGCCAAGTGGGCCGGGGCGACGGTGATCGCCACCGTTTCCAACGCCGACAAGGCCGAGCGGGCGCGGGCCGGCGGCGCAGATCACACGATCGACTACCGCCGCGAGGACGTGGCTGCGCGGGTGCGGGACCTGACCGGCGGTCAGGGGGTGCATCACGTGGTCGAGGTGGACTTCGGCGGCAATGCGGCTTCAACCCTGGCCAGCGTCAGCCTGAACGGCTCAGTGGCCTATTACGCCACCAAGGGGAGCCGCGAGCCGGTGATCCCGGCCGGCGTGCTGATGGGGCTCAACCTGTCGATCCACGGGGTCTATCTGCCGGTCAGCCCGCATGAGGCCAGGCGCCGGGCGCAAGCCGACATCATCGCCTGGATCGGAACCGGCCAGGCCATCCTGTCGGTGGCCGGGACCTACGCCCTTGAGGACTGCGCCGCCGCCCACGAGGCCGTGGAGGCCGGGACCAAGGTGGGCACGGTTGTGGTCGAGCCGTGACCGCGCCCAAGGACGCCATCCTCGCCCGCCGACGGCTGACCAACAAGCTGATCGCGGCCAAGGAGGCGGCACGGCTCAGGCCCTTCTTCGTCCCCGGGGTAAATGTGATCGTCGGCGACGGGTCCCTGATCTCAGGGGCCGAGGCGGTCGTCGCCGCCTTCGCCGCCCAGTTCTCCGATCCGGACTTCGCCGCCTTCGTCCGCACGCCTGAGGCGGTGGAGCTGGACGCAGACGGCCAACGCGCCGCCGAGCGGGGCGCCTGGGTGGCTGTCTCCCGCAGCCAGGGCGAACACATCGCCGGCTGGTACCTGGCCGCCTGGACGAAGGTGCGCGGTCAGTGGCTGATCGAGAGCGAGACCTTCATCACCCTTAGATCATGATGCGATCAAACGGAGCCGTCTGGTCGCATCATGATCTAAACTCAAATACTTGAGCGCGTTTTGTTCCGATAACCGGTTCCCACTTATCGGAACGCGCTCTAGGGGGTGACGGCCTCCGCCTCCGCGGCCTTGCGATAGGCGTAGAGAAGCAGGACCTGGGCTGTGATGATGAAGATGGCCGCCCCCGACAGCAGGAAGGCGTCGTCATAAACCTTGGGGGAGAGGACGAACTCGCCCTTCATGATCCTGCGCCAGCCCGCGAAGTGCTGGGTCGACCCCACCACCAGGCCGAACACGGCGAGCACCGCGCCCACATAGCGGCTGATCCAGAAGCCGGGATTGGGCGTCACCATCAAGAGGCCCAGCAGGCCGATCACCGTCCGCTGGGTCCGGCAATAGGGGCAGACATAGACCATGCCGGTCAGTTCGGCGGTCCAGGTCAGGATGCTGATCGCAATGGCGATCAGGCCCAGCAGGCGCATGCGCCCGGTAAAGAATTCCAGCTGCAGCATCACGGCCCCCCGGCTCGACAAGGTCAGGGGCGGATGATGTTACACTGTAACCGACGATGCAATCCCGGGCCGCCCGCGCCTCAGCGGTGGAACAGCCGGCGAAGGGGGGGGCGACGGTCTGGCGCCCCGTCAGGGGCGACCTGGCTGGGCCGGCCCTTCCGGGAGACCAGCACCTCGATATAGGCCGCGCGGATGCCCTGGCTCAGATCATCGATTGTGTGGATGGTGGTCGACAGGCCGCTGGCCCGGTCGAGATAGTCGGCGATGTCATAGCCCCAGTCGATGGTCACCAGGGCGCCGTCGGGGTCCATGGGGTTGCCGTGATATTCGGCCGGCGCGAGATGCTCCACCGAACCATCCCGCCGCCGCCGGGCCCGCCGGACGGAGGGCTCTGCGCTCCGGACGATAGGCACGGTGCAGATGTGGAAGCCGCCGGGCTTCAGGGTCCGGGCGATCTCGGCGATGGCGCGGTCTGGGGCGAACAGGTGCTCGAACACGTCCTGGGTGACGACAACGTCGAAGCTGGCGTCGGCGAAGGTCTGGGCTTCCAGATCCTCGCTGCGGTAGCCGTGGATGTGGGTCTGCCCCCAGGGGGTGGCCGGATCATACTGGGTCGCCACATAGCCCGCGCATTCCGCGCGCAGCCGGTTGCTGGACACCGAGCAGCCGGAGCTCTCGTGGATGGCCAGGCTGCGCCAGTCAGGCGCCAATTCAGCCAGCACCCGCATGAGGGCCCGCTCCCGCGGGATCGAGCCGCAGCCCGAGCACTTGAACCCGTCCCGGAGCCAGTGGTCGCTTGAGGCGAACACCACCTCGGCCTCGCAAACGGGACACCGGCCGCTGGACTCCAGAACCGGAGGCGCGCTCACCTAGACCAGGGCCCCGTGGCAGTGCTTGAACTTCTTGCCAGACCCGCAGGGGCAGGCCGCGTTGCGGCCGGTCTGCTCCCAGCCCGCCGGCAGGGACGAAATGGGCAGGGCCTCGCGCTGGTCGCGCGACATGCCGGACGGCAGGGCGCCGGCGGTGGCCGCATTCTCGCCGGTGAGCGGATCGAGATGGACCTCCACCAGGCGTTCCGGCTGTGGCGGCGGCGGCGGCTGCTCTTCCTGGATCACCACGGTCATCATCCATTTGGTGACGTTGTGGCGCAGGTCCGTGAGCAGCTTCTCGAACAGCGAGAAGGCCTCGGTCTTGTACTCGTTCAGTGGGTCGCGCTGGCCATAGCCGCGCAGGCCGATGACGTTGCGCAGGTGGTCGAGGTGCATCAGGTGCTCGCGCCACTGCAGATCGATGGTCTGCAGCAGGAAGCTCTTTTCCAGCAGCCGCATGCGCTCAGGGCTCAGCATCACCTCGCGCTCGGCGGCGCGGGCCTCGGCGGCCTCGGTGATCCGCTGATGGATCTCCTCATTGGCGATGCCGTCCTCCGCCGCCCATTCCCGGATCGGCAGATCGAGGCCGAGGAGTTCGCGGACGCGTTCGTCCAGGCCTTCAACATCCCACTGCTCGGCATAGGCCTTAGGCGGCATGTGACGCTCGACCATGTCCTCGATGGTGTCGGCGCGCATCTCGGCGATGACCTCGGTAAGGTCCTCAGCCTCCATGAACTCCTGGCGCTGCTCGAAGACGGCCTTGCGCTGGTCGTTGACGACGTCGTCGTACTTCAGGAGGTTCTTGCGGATTTCGTAGTTGCGCTGCTCGACCTTCTTCTGGGCCGTGGCGATGGCGCCGTTCAGCCACTTGTGGGTGATCGCCTCGCCTTCCTGCACACCGAAGGTGCGCATGATGGAGTCCAGCCGGTCGCCGGCGAAGATGCGCAGCAGGTCGTCCTCGCAGGACAGGAAGAACTTGGAGCGGCCCGGGTCCCCCTGGCGGCCGGTACGGCCGCGCAGCTGGTTGTCGATCCGGCGGCTTTCGTGGCGCTCGGTGCCGAGGACGTAGAGCCCGCCGGCGGCCAGGGCCTTTTCCTTCAGCTCGACGATCTCAGCCTCAATCTCCTGACGGCGGACCGCATAGGCCTCCGCGTCCGGCTCGATCCCCAGGCCAAGCTGTTCTTCGCGCCAGCGCGACAGGCGCATGTCGATGCTGCCGCCCAGCTGGATGTCGGTGCCGCGGCCGGCCATGTTGGTGGCGATGGTCACCGCGCCGGGCACGCCGGCGTCGGCCACGATCAGGGCTTCCTGCTCGTGATAGCGGGCGTTGAGCACATTGTGCGGAATGCCGGTGCGGGTCTGGCCCTCATGCTCGAAGACGTGGGTCTTGAGCAGTTCCGACAAGAGCTCGGACTTCTCGATGGACACGGTGCCCACGAGGATCGGCTGGCCGCGGACGTAACAGTCGGCGATCTGCTTGAGGATCGCCTGGTTCTTTTCGGCGGCGGTGCGATAGACCTCGTCGTCCTCGTCCACCCGGCTGACCGGCCGGTTGGTGGGGATCTCGACGACCTCCATCTTGTAGATGTCGCCGAACTCCTGGGCCTCGGTCGAGGCCGTGCCGGTCATGCCCGACAGCTTCTTGTAGAGACGGAAATAGTTCTGGATGGTCACCGAGGCCAGGGTCTGGTTCTCGGGCTGAACCCGGGCGCCTTCCTTGGCCTCGATGGCCTGGTGCAGGCCTTCCGACAGGCGGCGGCCCTGCATCATGCGGCCGGTGAACTCGTCGATCAGGATCACTTCGCCCGCGCGGATGATGTAGTCCTTGTCGCGGGTATAGAGGATGTTGGCCCGCAGGGCCTGGTTGACGTGGTGGACCGCCGAGACGTTGGCCGGGTCGTAGAGGCCGGCGGAGTCTTCCTCCAGATGGCCGCTCTGTTCGAGCATCTCCTCGATGCGCTCAGAGCCGACCTCGGTGAGCAGCACCTGGCGCTGCTTTTCGTCGAGGTCGAAGTTGTCCGGGTCCTTGATCAGCTCCTTCACCAGGACGTCGATGGTCTTGTAGAACTCGCTGCGATCCTCGGTGGGGCCGGAGATGATCAGCGGGGTGCGGGCCTCGTCGATCAGGATGGAGTCCACCTCGTCGACGATCACGAAGTTATGGCCTCGCTGGACCATCTCCTCAGCCTCATAGACGAGGTTGTCCCGGAGGTAATCGAAGCCGAATTCGTTATTGGTCCCGTAGGTGATGTCCGCCTGATAGGCGGCCTTGCGCTGGCCCTGGGACAGGCCGTGGACGATGACGCCGACGCTCATGCCGAGGAAGCGGTAGATCTGCCCCATCCACTCGGCGTCACGTTGGGCCAGATAGTCGTTGACCGTGATGGCGTGGACGCCCTTGCCCTCAAGGGCGTTCAGATAGACCGGCAGGGTGGCCACCAGGGTCTTGCCCTCGCCGGTGCGCATTTCGGAAATGCCGCCCCGGTGAAGCACCATGCCGCCGACCATCTGCACGTCGAAATGGCGAAGGCCGATGGTGCGCTTGGAGGCCTCGCGGACCACCGCGAAGGCTTCTTCCAGCAGCTCGTCGAGGGTCTCGCCCTTGGCGAGACGCGCCCGGAACTCTTCGGTCTTGCCGCGCAACGCCTCGTCCGACAGCGCCTCCAGCTGGGGTTCGAGGGCGTTGATCTTGGCGGCCCGGGCCTGGAAGGCCTTCACCTTGCGGTCGGGAGAGGAGCCGAAGAGCCGTTGGAAAAACATGTGCGGGGGCGTCCGAGAATGCGGTCGATGCGGGGTCGCGGGCGTTGCGCACGGCGCGCCGTCTGACCTTCGCCTGCCCGGAATCCCGCTCTTTGAGCGAGGCCGAGACTTAAGCAGCGGCCCCCGCAGTGTCAACGCAAGGCCCGCTGCAGAGCCGCAATCGGAGGGCTCGCGGCAAGGAAAAGGGCTCCGCCGTCGCCGGGGAGCCCTCCCTGATCAGCTATGCGGATCGAAGATCAGTAGACTTCGAAGAGGCCAGCAGCGCCCATGCCGCCGCCAATGCACATGGAGACCACGGCATGCTTGGCGCCGCGACGCTTGCCTTCTTGCAGGATATGGCCGGCCAGACGGGCGCCGGTCATGCCATAGGGGTGGCCGATGGCGATGGAGCCGCCATTGACGTTGTACTTCTCCGGATCGATGCCCAGCTTGTCGCGGGAATAGAGGCACTGCGAGGCGAAGGCCTCGTTCAGCTCCCACAGGTCGATGTCGTCGATCTTCAGGCCATGACGCTCCAGCAGGCGCGGAATGGCGAAGACCGGACCGATGCCCATTTCGTCAGGCTCGCAGCCAGCGACGACCCAGCCCTTGAAGGCGCCCATGGGGCTCAGACCGGCCTTTTCGGCGGCCTTGGAGTCCATGATCACCACGGCGGCGGCGCCGTCGGACAGCTGGCTGGCGTTGCCGGCGGTGATGAACTTGCCTTCACCGCGGACCGGCTGAAGCTTGGCCAGGCCTTCCAGGGTGGTTTCGGGGCGATTGCACTCGTCGCGATCGACCGTGTAGTCGACGACGGTCTCTTCCTTCGTCTCCTTGTTGACCTGCTTCATCTTGGTCTTCATCGGGACGATTTCGTCCTTGAACTTCTGCGCCTGCTGGGCCGCGGCCATGCGCTGCTGGGATTCCAGCGAGTACTGGTCCTGGGCCTCACGGCTGACATTGTAGCGTTCGGCGACGATGTCGGCGGTGTCGATCATCGGCATGAAGATGGCCGGATACTGCTGCACCAGGGCCGGGTCGATGTTTTCACGACCGCCGCCGCCGCCGGGCATCGACAGGGATTCCACGCCGCCGGCGACGACCGCATCGGCGCCGTCGTTGCGCACATAGTTGGCCGCCGTGGCGATGGTGTTGAGGCCCGAAGAGCAGAAGCGGTTGACCGTCGACCCCGAGGTGGTGATCGGCAGGCCGGCCAGCAGGGCCACCTGACGGCCCAGATTGCCCGCGCCGTGGGCCACATTGCCCATAATGCAGTCTTCGATGGCGGCGGCATCGATTCCCGAGCGTTCGACCGCGTGTTTCACCGCGTGCGCGCCCATGCTCATGGTCGGGGTCATGTTGAAACCCCCACGGCCGGACTTGGCGAGCCCGGTGCGGGCATAGGAAACGATAACGGCTTCACGCATATGTAATTCTCCCGAATGAATACGATCCGGCCATCTGCTTGTGGTGCGGACGCCGAGCTATGATCGCGGCAACCTTTGCATCCCGCGGGGGAAATGGCTAGGGACGGACTGCGCCTTCGGTCTTGCCCGGCGCACTAGGGAAGCTGTCCATGACCCGTGCAAAGCCTGTTCGTTTCGGCGGTCTGGCGGCCGTTCTGACCGCCGTGAGCCTGATCCTCGTCGCCTGCGGCGATCGCGGCGGCGACGAGCGTCCCCCTCAGCCCGGAGACGAGGCCGTGGCCCGCGTCGACGGCAAGACCGTCTGGGCCTCCGACGTCAAGCGCGAGGCCGTCGCCCAGGCGCTGATCGGCGAGGGCGAGCCCCTGGACATTTCCTCCGACCTCTTCCGCCGGGTGCTGGACGAGGTGATCGACCAGAAGCTGCTGGCGGCCGAGGCGCTGAAGCGGAATCTGGACGAAGATCCGGTGGCCCAGCGCCGGCTGGCCGCCGCCCGGGAGCGGATTCTCGGGGACATGCTGGTCGAGAGCGTGGTGTCCGACGCGGTCAATGAGAACGCCATCCGCGGGCTCTATCAGGAGCAGCTCAAACTCGCCCGGCAGTCGGAGGAGATCCGCGCCCGCCAGATCCTGGTGGCGACCCTGGAGGAAGGCGAGGCGGTGAAGAACCTGCTGGCCACCGGCGCCTCCTTCGAGGCCCTGGCCATGGAGCGCTCCACCGATGCGGCCACCCGCTTCAACGGCGGCGATCTCGGCTATTTCACCACCGATGTCATGCCCGAGGCCTACGAGGGCGCCCTGAAGGACGCCAAGGCCGGCGACATCGTCGGCCCCTTCGAGGTTGAGGGCGGCTTCGCCGTGGTCCGTATTGAGGATCGCCGGCTGGAGGAGCCGATAACGCTCGAGGCCGCCCGGCCGCAGATCATCCGCTTCCTGACCTATGATCAGGTCCGCGACCTGCTGGAGAAGCTGCGCGGACGCGCCAAGGTCGAAACCCTGATCGGCGCCGCGCAGGACGTGCCGGGCGCGCCGGTGGAGCCTGCCGACGCCGCCCCGCCCGCCAAGCCCGCGCCGGCGACGGCCGCGCCCAAGGCCCCCGCCGCCAAGACGCCGGAGCCCAAGTGATGGCGCGGAAGTCCTCTGACAAGCCCAAGGCGCCGGCCAAGGCCGCACCTCGGGCCGCTGAAAGCGTCAGCGAGGCCATGGGCCAGAAGATCGAGCGGGCCTTTGACCCCCTGGCCAGCGCCCTCAAGCGCGCCGCCCTCAAGCGGGCCGACAAGGCCAGCCGCGCGCTCGAGAGCTCACCGACGACGCCGTCCAAGCCGGCCAAGGGCGCCCTGCCGGTGTCGCCCCTGGTCGTGCCGTTTCCGACCATGCCGCCGGTGGCCGGCGTCCGTCTGGCGGTCGGCCGGGCCGGATTCTACAAGCATGAGCGCGACGACCTGCTGCTGGTGAGCTTCGATCCCGGGACCACGGCGGCCGGGGTCTTCACCCGGCACAAGGTCGGTTCCGCCCCCGTGGACTGGTGCCAAAAGCAGTTGGCGGCCACCAAGGGGACCGAGGCTCGGGCCCTCGTGGTGAACGCCGGCTGCGCCAACGCCTTTACCGGCAAGCCGGGGGGCGACGCCGCCCGACGTGTGGCGTCTGCGGTGGCCAAGCGGTTCGACTGCCGCCAGCGCGACGTGATGCTGGCGTCGACCGGGGTCATCGGCGTGCTGCTGGACGACGCCAAGATCACCCAGCGCCTGCCTGAGGTGGAGCAGAAGCTGTCGGGCGACGGCTGGGCCGCCGCAGCCGGCGCGATCATGACCACCGACACCTTCCCCAAGGGCGCCACCGCCCAGGCGATGATCGACGGGACGCCGGTGCGAATTTCCGGCATCTGCAAGGGCTCGGGCATGATCGCCCCGGACATGGCGACCATGCTGGCCTTCGTGGCCACCGATGCGGCCATCTCCGCCCCGGCCCTGCAGAGCCTGGTGAACCTCTATGTCCGCACCACTTTCAATTGCGTGACGGTGGATGGGGACACCTCGACCAACGACACCCTGCTGCTGTTCGCCACCGGCCAGTCCGGCGCGCCGAAGATCACCCGGGCCGGCGACAAGCGCCTGGCTGACTTCCGTGAGAAGCTGGAGGCGGTGCTGCTGGATCTCGCCCAGCAGCTGGTGCGCGACGGAGAAGGAGCCACCAAGTTCGTCAAGATCACCGTGGCTGGGGCCGAGAACCCGGTTTCGGCCCGAAAGATCGCCCGCTCCGTCGCCGAGAGCCCGCTGGTCAAGACCGCCTTCGCCGGCGAGGACGCCAACTGGGGCCGGATCGTCATGGCGGTGGGCAAGGCCGACGAGCCGGTGAACCGCGATGAGCTGTCGGTGCGCTTCGGTGAGCACTGGGCGGCCCAGGACGGCCTGATCGCACCCACCTATGACGAGGCGAAGATGAGCGCCTACATGAAGCGTCAGGAGCTGGAGGTCTTCATCGATGTGGGCGTTGGCAAGGCCAGCGCCAGCGTCTGGACCTGCGACCTGACCAAGCAGTACATCGCCATCAACGGCGACTACCGCTCCTGACCGGTCACGGACGTCGGGTCAGAGCCTCACGCAGGGCCGCTTCCGAATAGGGCTTGCTGATGATGGGGACCCCCGACAGGTGGTCGGGCAGATCGGCCTGATCGCCGAACCCGGTGCCGAAGGCGAAGGGGATGCCCTCAGCCTTGAGGCGGTCAGCCACCGGCAGGCTGGTCTCTTCGCCCAGATTGAGGTCCAGGAAGGCGAAGTCCGGTCTGGCCGCCTCGATGGCCTCCAGGGCCGAGGCGACGGTGGAGGCCAGACTGACCTGACCGGCGCCAAGCTTCTGCAGCACCCCCTCCAGGTCGAGGGCGATGATGATGTTGTCCTCCACCACCAGTACATGTCTAGGCCCGGCCCGCCGCGGCTCAGGGGCCTGCGCAGCCGTCGCCCCGCTGGGCGCAGGCGCGGCCTCCACCACGAACCGTCCGGGCACGCGCAAGGCCACCTGCAGGCCCTGCGGGTCGAAGACGACACGGGCTTCGCCCCCGAGTTCGTGGGGGATCGAGCGTTCGATGATGGTCGAGCCAAAGCCCCGTCGTGAAGGCGCCTGGACCGTGGGCCCACCCTCCTCGCGCCAGTCGAGCTCCAGGGCGCTCGAGGCGTCGGTCCGCCAGCGCACATGGACCTGGCCGCGGCGGTCGCACAGGGCGCCGTACTTGGCCGAATTGGTCACCAGTTCGTGGACGACCAGGGACAGGGTCGAGAACGCCTGGGGTTCGATCAGCACCTCTGGCCCCGTCAGGATCATCCGGTCGGCCTTGGCCGCCAGATAGGCCTCGGCCTCTCCACGGATCAGCTTGCGCAGGGCGCCGGGCCCCCAGTGCTGCTGGGTGATCTGGTCGTGGGCCCGGGCCAGGGCCTGGACCCGTCCGGAAACCACCTCGAAGAACTGCTGGACGTCGGTCGCGCCGTCCCGGCTCTGGGAGATCAGGCCACGGATCAGGCCCAGGATGTTGCGGACCCGGTGGTTCAGCTCGGCGATCAGCACCTCCTGCCGGTGCTGCGCCTTGCCACGCTCGACATTGGCCAGATCGGTCAAGCGCATGACCACTTCCAGCAGGGTCAGGCGCAGGCTCTCCACCGCCGCCAGCTCAGAGGCCGACCAGGGACGCGACTGACCGCGCACGGTCTCCTTCCAGGCCTCGAAGCTCTGGCGGGGGGTGAGGCGGGCGCCCAGCGGGCCGACGGTGACGGCCTTGTTGGGGTCCCCGGCCCAGGCGATCTCGCGCACCACCTCGGCCCGCTGGAAGATCAGATAGTCCCCAGGCTCCCGCGAGAGGGGGACGGCGATGACGCCGGCCGCTTCACGCCAGTCTTCGGCCTCGGGCAGGTGAGCGCTGAGATGGTGGGTGTGGAAGACGCCCGTCGCGCCCCTGCCATCGAGAAAACTCACCAGACCCTGCAGCCGGTCGGGGGCCAGGCCCACCCCGTGGGTCGCCGTCTGGCCACCCATATGCAGGGTGACGCCTTCGCAATTGGCCAGGGCGCACAGCTCCCCAAAATAGGGGGTGAGGCTTTCCGGGCCTGACGCCGTGGCGACGGAACCGACCAGGCGATCATGCAGGTTGTGAGCCCGTTCCACATGGTGGGCGTCCATCTCCTGTTCGCGGCTCTCCAGCATGTAGGAGAAGATCTGCCCGAACAGCTCGGCCGCCGTCCGCCGCTCATAGGAGACGTGGTGCGGCCCGTAGTGGTGGCAGGCGAACAGGCCCCAGAGCTTGCCGTGGCGCAGGATCGAGATGGAGAGGGATGCGCCTACCCCCATGTTGCGCAGATACTCGATGTGGATGGGCGAGACCGCCCGCAGCATTGACATGGACAGGTCCAGCGGGCCGCCGCTGGGGCCGATCGCCGGCCGGACCGCAGGAGTTTCGGCCTCGACATCAGCGATGATGCGCAGCCAGCTGCGCTCATAGAGGGCGCGGGCCTGCTGGGGGATGTCCGAGGCCGGATAGCGCTGGCCGAGGAAGGATCCAATCCCTGGCCGCACGGATTCAGCGATGACTTCGCCGGCCCCGTCCGCATCGAAGCGATAGACCATCACCCGGTCGAACGCGGTCAGGGCCCGGACCTGGCGGGAGGCCTCGTGGACGATGTCCTCGATGGTTTTCCGCTCGGCGACCCGGTTGGCCATGGAGCGGACCGCTGAGGCCGCCTCCAGGGAGGAGTCGGTCCGGCTGGATTCGGCCTCGATGACCAGCAGATCGCCGGAGTAATGCACCGCGACGTCGAAGGGCTCGCCGCCGGCCCGCAGTGGCAGGTTGAAGACCCGCTCGATGGAGTCAGCGCCGCGCATGATCTGCAGCCGGCCGCGAATCTCGTGAATGGCGTGGCCGTCGAGCACCTCGGTGAGCGACCGGCCGATCAGGTCCTCGGCGGGATGGCCGAGGAAAGCCCGCGCATTGTCTGAAGCATGGGCGACCATCCACTGTCCGGTGACCGCCAGCAGGAAGCCAAAGGGCTGGATATGGCCCAGCAGATGAATGGGCTCACGATCGCAATTTGTCAGGTCGACGTCGGACAAGGCCGCGAACTCGATCTCATTTCCTGGGGGGCGGGAGAGACGCGAGGGCGGGCTGGCGTCGGCGGGGAGCTTCACTGGCCATGCAATAGCATAGCGGACTGGGAGTCTGTCGGGTAGCGGACCATTGTGAACGATTGCTGTGGCCAGCCGCCGCATGCCAGCGGCTACCGGGCGGGTGAGGTCTCGATCTTGAACGCCATCTCGAAAGCCCTGAACACCTGGCGAGCGCCCTCGACGGCGGCGTCGGTTTGGGCCTCGCTCATGACCTGACCGTCGAGCCAGTCCAGGAAGCTGCGCCAGAAGGGCTGGCCGGCCCCATGGGCGAGATAGGCGTCTGGCGCCTGCGGTTGGGACGCAGCGAGCCGGCGGCGCAGAACCGCGCCTCCCAGTCGCGACCCCTCGAGGACGTACAGGGCGCCGAGACGCGTGGCGCGGTCGGGGAGCGCGAGGGGGATTGCGGCCTGGGGCGGCGGGGCGAGGCCCAAGGCCGCCAGATCCGCCGTGAGGGCCGCCGTGCGGCGCCGCTGCGCCCAGGCGGGCGGGAGATCTTCCGGCGGGGCGGAGTCCAGGGCGGCCTCGACGCCAGGCAGAACCGCGGCGTGCGCCCGGAGAAAGGCCTCATAGTCAGAGGGGTTGGTGAAGTCGAAGGCGCCGCCGAGCTGGTCGACGCGATCGTGGTCCTGGCGGGTCGCCGCACGCAGGGTGGTTCGAAGGGTCATGCGGTCGTCTGGAGTCCTGTCGATGCCAAGGCCCAGCGCGCGGGCGGCGAATGGGTCGCCGCCCGCGGTGAGATTTGCGCCGATTTAGTCGATCGGGCTCCAGGCCTTGGCCGCGCCTTCGCGCTTGGGGCCGCGGAAGCGATCGCCACCGCGGCCGCCGGCGCTGGCCTTGGCGCCCTGGGCCGCCGGCTTGGCGCCGTCACGACGGGGCTGACCGCCGCCGCGACCTTCACCGCCGCCACGGTTCTGGTCGGGACGCCGGCCGCGGGTCTGGCGCAGGGCGGCCGGCACGTCGTTGCGCGGATCGCGCGAGCGACCCGAGGGCAGACGGGGCTCTTCCGGCGTGACCTCGGCGATGGCCTTGGTCATCAGGGCCAGGCCCTTGTCGTTGCGGCGATCGAAGGACGGGATGGTCTGGCGCGTCACCTTCTGGATGTCGCGCAGCAGGTTGCGTTCGTCATCGGCGCAGAACGCGATGGCCGAGCCGTCGGCGCCGGCCCGGGCGGTCCGCCCGATCCGGTGCACATAGGCCTCCGGCACGTTGGGCAGCTCGTACTGCACCACGTGGCTGACGGCGTCGACATCAATGCCGCGGGCGGCGATGTCGGTGGCCACCAGGGCGCGGATCTTGCCGGCCTTGAAGTCGGCGAGCGCGCGTTCACGCTGGCCCTGGCTCTTGTCGCCGTGGATGGCCGAGGCTTCCACGCCGCCCTGTTCCAGGCTCTTGGCCACCCGGTCGGCGCCGCGCTTGGTGCGGGTGAAGACGATGACGCGCTTGAAGTCCTTCTCGGCGAACAGCTCGGCCAGCAGGGCGCGCTTGCGGGTCTGTTCGACGAACAGGACCTTCTGGCTGATGCGCTCGACGGTGGTCGCCTGCGGGGTGACCGAGACCTTCAGCGGATCCTTCAGCAGTTCGCCGGCCAGCTTGCCGATCTCCGTCGGCATGGTGGCCGAGAAGAACAGGTTCTGCCGCTGGGCGGGGATGTGCTTCACGATGCGACGGATGGGGACGATGAAGCCCATGTCCAGCATCTGGTCAGCCTCGTCGAGGACGAAGGTTTCGACGCCCTGCAGGGTGACGGTCTTCTCGCCCAGATGGTCGATCAGGCGGCCCGGGGTGGCCACCAGGACGTCGACGCCCGGCGCCATGGCGCGCATCTGGCCGCCATACTTCACGCCGCCGAAGATCACGGTGACGGTCAGGCCCAGGTGCTGACCATAGGTGCGGAAGCTCTCGGCGATCTGGGTGGCCAGTTCGCGGGTCGGCGACAGGACCAGCACCCGGCAGCCGCGACGGGGCGCCGGCTTGGGATCGGCCGCCAAGCGGTGAAGGATCGGCAGGGCGAAGGCGGCGGTCTTGCCGGTGCCGGTCTGGGCGATGCCCAGGATGTCACGGCCGGAGAGCACGCCCGGAATGGCCTTGGCCTGGATCGGGGTCGGGGTCTCATAGCCTTGGTCGGCCAGGGCCTTCAGAAGAGGTTTAGCCAGGCCGAGTTCAGAAAATTGGGTCAAGTGACTTACAGTCTTTCGGAGTGCGCCGAACGCGGCCGCTTGCTCTGCAAGGGTCGCTGGACGCGGGTCAGTTTGGGGAAAGCCCCCGCGTGGCGGGGCGATCTATGCGATCTCTTAGGGCGCTCAACAGGCCGAACCCCCGTTTCAGGAGGCCCTCACGCGGGCTGGAGCACCGATAGCGCCAATCAGGGCGCAACGCACACATCGGCTTTCGCAGGTGCGAAGTCAACCCAAAGGCGTCGGAGACCGCTTAGGGCCCGCCGATTGCTCAGTCCTGTTGCATTCTAGGCCCAGGGCGGGAATGGAGAGGGCATGAGCGAGAAACCCCTGCTGCTGGTCGCCGCTGCGGCCCTCATCGATGTGGATGGCCGCGTGCTGATCTGCCAGCGCCCCGAGGGCAAGCAGCTGGCCGGCCTGTGGGAGTTTCCCGGCGGCAAGGTGGAGGCCGGCGAGACGCCGGAGGCCTGCCTGATCCGCGAGCTGGACGAGGAGCTGGGCATCCAGGTGACGAACGCCTGCCTGGCCCCCTTCGTCTTCGCCAGCCACGGTTATGAGTCCTTTCACCTGCTGATGCCACTCTACCTGTGCCGGCGCTGGAGCGGGTTCGTCACCGCGAAGGAACACAAGGCCCTCGCATGGGTGAAGCCAAACGAGCTCCGAAACTACCCGATGCCGCCGGCCGACGCCCCGCTGGTGGCCTGGCTGCGCGACCTGGTCTGAGGCGGTTCACCCGCAATGCGTCAGGCGCCACGGCCATCGAATACGCCCTACTGGCCTCCCTGCTCGGCCTGGTGATCATCACCGCCGCCGGCGCCCTGCGCGCCCAGATCTACGAACTGCTGATCTCCGTCTCCGACGCCCTGGGCTGAGGGGACGCCTCAATCCTCCTCCCGCGGTAACGGGTTCTCCTCGACGCCTAGCGCCTCGGCCAGGCGCATCTTGGCTGAGCCGCGCTTCAGGGGCTGCTGCTGGCTGGCGTGAGGCGCCCAGCCTGTGAGGGTGAGGATTTCGAAGGTGGCCGGGATGCGGCCGTCGGCCTCGCCGAACCGCTCCTGATAGAGTTCGAAGGTCCGGGCCAGCACCTGACGGGTCAGGGCCCTGGGGTGGCGATCGGCGAGCGCATTAGTCTCCCCCATCTGGCGCAGGTCGGCCATCAGCTTCAGCGGATGGGCGTAGCGCACGGTGACCCGGTCCACATCGGCCACCGGCAGGGCGAAGCCGGCCCGCTGCAACAGGCCCGCGGCGTCCGAGGCGTCGGCGAAGGGGGAGATGCGGCTGCCGGCCCCGC
>TARA_R100000049_G_C1957222_1_pt1 | contig 19918 bp, 20 predicted proteins | sample TARA_R100000049 | Tara Oceans TARA_R100000049 (sample SAMEA2619992) | marine metagenome | biome: marine biome (ENVO:00000447); feature: mesopelagic zone (ENVO:00000213) & marine oxygen minimum zone (ENVO:01000065); material: "saline water (ENVO:00002010), including plankton... | reverse complement strand
TCCCATCTCTGGCCAAAGCGCTTCCGAAAGTGATTACTACACGGGTCGTTGGCGGTATGGCCACTGGTGGACTGGCCGTTATAGTCTCGGTGTTGGATCTTATTCATGAAGTGAACTCCGGTGATTATGATGCAGCCGCAGCGTATGGGGTGTCGATTATTGGCACTGGCATGACGATGTACGGTGGTATGTTGTTGGCGCAGGTAGCCGGTAAAGGAGCCGGGTGGTTAGCCCTTGCGGGCCCGTGGGGTTGGGTGGCCCTTGGCCTGACACTGGCGATCGCTGGAGGAGTTGCGGCAGTTTTTCTCGATGATGAACCTTTAGAAGAGTGGCTGAAACGTGGTCCGTTTGGAAGAGAGAATGACAGCGAGTTTAAGCATTTAAAGAATGATCCGGACGAGTCTTTTTATCGGCTGACCAACCTTCTTAGCCGGCCGCGAATTGCTGTAAAGAACGTGTATAACTTCAACATTAATGCGGTTAAACGTGGTTATGCCCCGACTTTGGAGCAGGATCGAAAGCTTTCCGCTATAAACGCGGAAGTGACTATAGAGAACAACTTGTACGGGTTGTTGGATGAGGTTTCATTGAGGTCCGAATTAAGAATTGTTGAAGCATCTTACATGGGATCAAGCTGGGGATTAGGGGCCCGTCAGGTCACTAGGATCCAGAACGTAAAGGTTGTGGTGGAGGAACCGCTCGAAAACGGGATAAAACTGTATTTGGAATTACCAGAGCGAAAATCCGGCAGTACAGTTTCAGGGTTGGAAGTGCGTGCCCAATGGTCGTCGATCTGGAGCGGTGCTGATCGGTGCCGCAAATTGGTTTTTCCGGCTCCCAAACTTGCAGACGGTACTCGATTTGATCCGGCGGCCCATGGTGATCCGGATTTTGAATCAGATAAGCTGCTTTTCTGGGCGAGCCAGAAAACCCACGGTACAAGCTAGACAGGAAGGATTCTATGAGTAACGCTGCCTCGCTTCAGTACGAAGACACCGCGTATCGTGGCAACAGAAAAAGCCCTGAACCTATTGCTCCATCTGAACAAAGTAAACTGTTCATAAATGGCTGGACTCAGGGTGGCCGGCCGCTTGCGAAAAGCAGCCGCTCTGGTGTTTTTCCACCCAAGGCTTTGGAAACCTGGTCGCCCGAAGTCATGGTGGAAGAGGATAATCTCAGGCGCCAGTTCGAGCGAGAAGCGGCCGAAGGCGGAGAGCCCTATAATCCAGCAGGCTGGATCAACGGAATCAGCATCCGATTCGCAACACTTCCTCGCGTGAGTTGGGCTTTGTTGTGGATGCAGCATGGCGGCCGCTTTATAGCGACCTGGTTGTTTGGTTTGTTTGTCATAGCCATGTTGATGACTTGGTTCAACATAGGCGAAGAAATTGGCGCTCACGCTTTCTGGACGGAAGCGGTTTTCCCTTTTGTCGCATATCTCTATGCACCGGCTTTTTTATTTTGGGCGATAGGTCGCTTTCTTGAAAAGCACTTCCCCCACATCATCTACCGCCGCCCCAAAGGCCCCAAATGGGAGCTGAACCGTCGCACCGGCATGGTGACCCTCTACTACGATCCGGACACGGACGAGCGGGCAGGTGAGATCAGTGCCCAGGCACCCTTCGATGAATGGGATGGTTACCTGGTTACCTTGCCGGATCGTCAGGGCAACCTCTGGTATCGACTGAACCTGGTACACAAAACTGAAGAGTGGGCCTTACCCCTGAACCAGTTGATGCCAGCCACCACTAACCGGGAAGACGTCCTGGCTTTCTGGCTGCTGGTTTGCCGGTACATGGATGTCACCCAGCCACTGCCGGATATTCCGCTGTTCGAATCCTTCCGTCACCAGGATCCCCGCACGGTTCGCCATGATGAGAAAGCCGGTCGTAATCCCCGTTACTGGCGGGATATGAGCAAGCAGGAATACGAGCGGTTCAAGCAGGACAATCGACACAAACTGCACAACAACAAGTGGTAACAAAAGGCCGTGAGTCATGGTTGATGGCCATCGGGTTGACGTTGATCAAGAGCGCTCAACTGAAAACCAGCAACAGCCACTTTGCCAAGCTGTTTGACGAGTACCATGATCTCGACCACGAGGTTCACCGCATCGAAACCGGTGTTGAGAACACATCAGACGAGTATCTGGAAGAGCAGAAGAAAAAACGCCTGCACCTGAAGGATCAGCTTTACACCATGATTCGTGAGCATGAGGCTTCCGTCGCGGGCTGATACCTACATTATAGCCGGCCGGTAGGTTAGACTGGCCGGCTTTAATTCAGCTTAAGGAGCCCAAAATGATCTGGACCGTATACCTTTCCGGCGAAATCCACACCGACTGGCGTGAGCAGATTGCTGCGGGTGCCGAGGCGGCCGGCCTGCCGGTTGAGTTCACCTCTGCCAATACCGACCACGAATCCAGCGACGCTGCGGGCGACTTCCTGGGCAAGCCGGAGAGCAACTTCTGGCGTGATCACCAGTCTTCCAAGGTGAACGCCATCCGCACCAAAACCCTGATTGAACAGTGCGACCTGGCGGTTATCCGTTTTGGCGACAAGTACAAGCAGTGGAACGCGGCCTTCGACGCCGGCTACTGTGCCGCCATGGGCACGCCTTACATCACGCTGCATGATGAAGATATCGTGCACCCGCTCAAGGAAGTCGATGCAGCTGCCATGGCTTGGGCACAAACGCCGGAACAGGTGGTTGAGCTGCTGAAGTATGTAACTGCCTGAGAACAGAGTTTTTCGGAATACCTTCAACAGGATGTAAAAAGGGCAAAGGAACATGCCACTCTTCACGACCGGCAGTGCCAGGGCAGCAGCCCTGGCACTCAGCCTGCTTTTTCTTTCGTTACTTGCCACTTATCCGCCTCAGGCTAATGCGGGGCCTCCGGCCATTCCCCTGGCGAATGTCTATCACCCAAGCGTAAACCTCGAGGATTACTGGGTCAGTGAAAAGCTGGACGGTGTCCGGGCTTATTGGGATGGCGAGAAGCTCTGGTCCCGGGGAGGGCATGTGTATGCGGCGCCGGACTGGTTTACGGCGCAGTTTCCGTCACATCCGCTGGACGGTGAACTCTGGAACGGTCGCGGGCGCTTTGCCGAGTTGTCCGGGGTGGTGCGCAAGGGGCAGCCGGTGGACGAGGAATGGCGTCAGGTGAGGTTTCACGTGTTTGACCTGCCGCTGCCGGACACCGTGTTCGAGGGGCGTTACCGGCAGTTGAAGCAGCTGGTTGAAGCGTCTGGTTCACCGTACCTGGCCTTGGTGGTGCAGCGCCCGGTTGCCAGCCATCCTGAACTGGTGGCAGAGCTTGAACAGGTCGTGGCTGCCGGTGCGGAAGGCCTGATGCTCAAGCGCAGAAACAGCCGGTACCAGGCCGGCCGTTCAGATGATCTGCTGAAAGTGAAAACCCACGACGATGCCGAAGCTACGGTGGTTGGTCACCTGCAAGGTAAGGGCAAGTACAAGGGGCTGATGGGATCGCTGGAAGTGGAGTTGGCCAATGGCCGCCGCTTTCGTATTGGCACCGGATTCAGTGATGTTGAGCGACACAATCCGCCGACTGTTGGCACGGTGATCACCTTCCGCTACCGGGGCTTCACGGCCACCGGCTTGCCCAGGTTTGCCAGCTTTCTGCGCGTGCGAAATGATGAGCCGGAGGTGAGCCCCGATTAGGGCTCTACCGCCTTGCTGCTCTCGGCGAGCTCTTCCAGTGTGCTGTATTCACATTCCTGTTCGGCAACAAAGCTTCTGGCGGAATCGGTCAGGATGTTGTCATCCCGCATAAACCGGCGGCCCAGCAGTACCGGATAGGCGAACTTGCCCCGGTCGGTGAGGGAAAACTGGGTTTCGTGCATCTTGCCGGCGATGCAGAATTCCATTTTCACCACATGCCGGCGCTGGGAGGGCGCACCTTTGCGCTTGATCAGCACCGTGCGGTAAACCGGCCGCTCGAATTCCAGGATGACTTCGTCGTGTTCCAGCTCACCTTCGCTGGGCTGGTCTTCATGATCGCCCAGCGGCAACTGGAAGCGTACCCACTCCTCGTTGTCTTTCTCGAAGCTTTCCACGTTCACCGCATGCAGCGATGAGGTTTTGGCGCCGGTGTCCAGGCGCGCTTTCAGCCGGATGCCGGTTTCGCCCATCACCACCCACTCAATGAAACCGAGCACTTCCGGTTCGGCAGAGCTTTCTGGTTGGGGCTCGGCAAGGGCCGGGCTGGCTGAGAACAACAGGCTCGTCAGGGCGATGATGGCAAATCGCATAGGCTACTTCCTCTGGCTGCTCAGTGGACAACAGGCGCGCACGGCCGGTTTGGGTGGTACGGGCACAAAGACTAGCAGGATCAGGTGTCTGTCGCCCTTTCGGGCAGATTAACAAACGTTGAGCCACGGCACTCCGGTTTGCCCCGGGGCCGCATTCTGGCCCGAAAATGGCCAGTGCAAAGCACCGCCAAGGGCGTACACTGGAAGGATACACGGGAGATAACCATGGTGTCTGTTCCTTCCGCTGGGCGAGTCCAGCAACACATTTCAGCCATCGCCAGCGGCTTTCTGGGTGACTGGCTAGAGCACCGGGGCAACGCACTGGCGGTGCCGATGACGGTGTTTGCCGACGGCGAGCCGCTGGATCTTCTGAACCCCCGGCCCGCTGCGCCGGGCAGTGTGCTGTGCCTGTCCATCCATGGCTTAATGGAGCTGGAATCAGTATGGGATTTTCCGGGCCAGCCAGGCAAGCACTATGGCACCGGGCTGGCTGAACGGTTAGGGGATGCTTCGGCCCTCAAGCTCCGTTTCAATTCCGGTCGGCCCATCTATCGCAATGGCCAGGACCTGGCCGCGCTGCTGGAGCGGCTGGTCAGCAATTGGCCGGTACCGGTAACACGCCTTGTCCTGATCGGCCACAGCATGGGCGGCCTGCTGATTCGCAGTGCCTGTCATTACGGAGCGGAAAATGATGATAGCTGGGTTCGGCTGAACCCGGACTGCGTGTACATCGGCTCGCCCCACGACGGTTCCTGGCTGGCAGTCGGTGCCCACAAGGCCGCCGGCTGGCTCAACCGGGTGCCCCGGGATTACCTGAAGGTGGTGGGCGAGGTGATCGACCTGCGCAGTGAAGGCATTCGCAACCTGTCACGGGGCGAGGTGTTTGAACCGGGCACGGCGCACCAGCCGCTGTTAGCCGGCGCCCGGCATTATGTGATCAGCGGCCTGCTGGCCAGGGGTGAAGAGCACCTGGTGAATGCCTTGTTTGGCGATGCGCTGGTGCATGAGGCCAGCGCCCGGGGTGCCAGGCAGCCGGGCTGGCAGCTGACCGGCACAGCGAATTTTCCGGGGGTGGATCACATCCGCCTGGCCCATCATTCAGCCGTAGCACGGCAACTTGAGGAGTGGCTGGTATGAAACCAACCCATAGCAATGCCCATTGGTGGCTCGGCGTGGCAGACCTGCTGGCCCATGGCGTGCAACACGGAGCGGTCAAGCTGCAACGGATTCACCTTTCGGTGGCGGATGAGAGCTTTCGGGTGCTGGAAGCCATTCCCGCAACCCGGCACAGCAGTCGCATCGTGCGTGTCTGCCACCACGAAATATCCCGCCTGAGCTATACCGGCTTGTCGCTGGCCGGGCGGGCAGCCGCCGGACTGGCCGCCAGGGCCGCTGCGGGTCATGTCCGGAAACATGACCTGAATGTGAATAATTCTTAGTACGGTTTTAACCCAAAACGCGAAATTTCCCCGGTAGGGTAGGTTCACGCAATCGGGAACGAGTCGTCCCGGTTGTTCGTTTCGACGAATGGAAACCTGACCACAGAGGAAAACGCGTTATGAGCTACAAAGCCAGTTTTGCGTGTGTCACCGTTCTGAGTGCTGCTGTATTCACCGCCCCGGCCGTCTGGGCGCAGGACAGCGTCAGCCGTGATCAATCCGGCCCCTACATCAGCGGTAGCTACGGGGGCTACAAGTCCCACGGTGGCGAGTTCGAGGATGAGAACGACTTGCTGGGTGCTGCCTTGGGTTACCAGTTCAACGAATTCTTCGCCCTGGAGGCCGAGTACATCGATTTCGGCAACTTCGGTGATGACGAGGTAGAGGGCAAGCTTAAAGGGGCCGGTTTGAGTGCCATTGGCCGTCTGCCGCTGACCCAGAGCTTTGGTGTGTATGCCAAGGCCGGTGCCTTTGCTTCAGCCTTTGATGTTGAAGCGTTTGATGAAAGTGAAACCTACGATGAAGTAAACCCGTTTGTTGGCGCGGGTGTCGACTTCCGGGTGACCGAGCAGCTGACAGCGTTCGCCGAATACAACCGCTACAACGTGGATATCGATGAAGACGACTTCAACGGCCAAGTGACCAATGACGGCCCGGACTTCGATACTGGCCGGGTGGGCCTGAAGTTCCAGTTTTGAGCCGCCTGAAACCAAAAAGCGCAGCCCGGCGAGGCTGCGCTTTTTGCGTTTAAGGAACCTGGATTACTGCTGGTTTTCCAGCTCGCCAAAGGTGTCGGCAAACAGCGCCGTAGACAGGTAGCGCTCGGCGGAATCCGGCAGGATCACCACAATGTTCTTGCCCTGGTGCTCCGGCTGTTTGCTTACCCGGACGGCTGCCGCTACTGCAGCTCCGCAGGAGATGCCGCACAGAATGCCTTCTTCTTTCATCATCCGGTGCGCCATGGCCATGGCGTCTTCGTTGCTGATGGCTTCAACCTGGTCCACCAGGTCCATATCCAGGTTGCCCGGAATAAAGCCGGCACCAATGCCCTGGATTTTGTGGGGGGCCGGCTTCGGGTCCTGGCCGCTGCGCACCTGGGTGATGATCGGGGAGTCGGTGGGCTCCACGGCTACGGTGGTCACAGCCTTGCCCTTGGTCTGTTTGAGGTAACGGGAAACCCCGGTCAGGGTGCCACCGGTGCCTACGCCGGAAACAAAGATGTCCACTTCGCCGTCGGTGTCGTTCCAGATTTCCGGGCCGGTGGTGTCTTCATGGATGCGCGGGTTGGCCGGGTTCTCGAACTGCTGGGGCAGGAAGTGGTTGTCCGGGTCTGCCGCCACCAGTTCTTCCGCCCTGGCAATGGCGCCGGCCATGCCCTTGGCGGGTTCGGTCAGTACCAGGTCGGCGCCCAGGGCTTTCAGCACCTTGCGGCGTTCCAGGCTCATGGAGGCAGGCATGGTCAGTACCAGCTTGTAACCCCGGGCGGCTGCCACGTAGGCCAGGGCAATACCGGTGTTGCCGCTGGTGGGCTCAACGATAGTCATGCCGGGCTTCAGAACGCCGCGTTTTTCCGCATCCCAGATCATGGCGGCGCCAATGCGGCACTTGACGGAATAGGCCGGGTTGCGGCCTTCAATCTTGGCCCAGATCGTGGCGCCGTCGTTCACCCGGTTCAGTCTTACCAAGGGGGTGTTGCCGATGGAAAGGGAATTGTCGTTATAGATGCGTGCCATGGTTTGCTCCTGGTGTCTGATAAGATCTGCAGATCCTACCCCTACAGGTCTGGCCAAGGCCAGACTGTGAGCGGGCATATTCAGAACCAAACGGAGTAAGGTTATGAACGAACCCCCCTTCGACTGGGCACAGAGTCCGGCTGCGGTCTGGCGTCGCCACCGTTCGGGCCTGCGGGCCATTCGCCGGCTGGACCCGATCAGCTGGGACGATCTCACCGGCATCGCGCGACAAAAACAGGCCCTGGCCCGCAATACCGAGCGTTTTCTGGCCGGTGAGCCGTCCAACAACGCACTGCTCTGGGGCTCCCGGGGTACCGGCAAGTCGTCGCTGATCAAGGCCTTGCTGAACCGTTACCGGGATCAGGGGCTGCGGATGATCGAGGTGGACAAAGACGACCTGGTAAACCTGCCGGAAATTGTCGATGACATCTGTGACCTGCCGTACCGGTTTGTGATCTTCTGCGATGACCTGTCGTTCGATGTGGGGGAGTCCGGTTACAAGGCGCTGAAGAGCGTGCTGGAAGGCTCACTGGAGCTGCCGCCGGAGAATGTGCGGGTGTATGCCACCTCCAACCGCCGGCACCTGATGCCGGAGTTCATGAGCGACAATGTGAAAAGCGAAGTGCGGGATGGCGAGTTGCATCCGGCGGAGGCTATCGAGGAGCAGGTGTCGCTGGCCGACCGCTTTGGCCTGCAGCTGTCGTTCTATCCCTTCTCCCAGGATATCTACCTGCAGGCGGTGGATGCCCTGTTCCCGCAAGTGGCAGACCGGGAGCAACTGCATATCGAAGCGGTGCGCTTTGCCACCGGCAAGGGCGTACGCAACGGCCGCACCGCCCAGCAGTTTTTCCGCCAGTTTGCCGGCGACCCCCGGTTCACCTGAGGCCGGCTACTGCCGGCGGGCCATCTTGATAAACCGGTGGTGAATCATGCGGATGCCGATGAACACCAGCACCATCACCACCGGAATGGCAACGCCCAGCACCAGCGAGTGATTAAAGGCTACGCCGGCCTCGCGCAGGGTATCCAGTGCCAGCTTCAGCAGGCCGATCAGGTAGTAGGAAATGGCCACCACCGAGAAGCCTTCCACGGTGTGCTGCATCATCAGCTGGATGCGCGAGCGCCGGTCCATGGAGCTGAGCAGTTGCTGGTTCTGGCTCTGGATGGCCAGTTCCACCCGTGTGCGCATCATATCCGAGGCCCGGTCTACCCGGCGCGACAGGTCTTCCAGCCGTTCACCCACGGCCTCACAGGTTTTCACCGCCGGGGTCAGGCGCCGGGTCATGAACTCGGTGAGGGTGAGGTGTCCGGACACTTCGTCTTCCCGCAGTTCTTCCAGCCGGGTCAGTACCAGCCGGTGGTAGGCCCGGGTGGCGGAAAAGCGGAAGGTGGAATGGGCCCGGAAAGCTTCAATGCGCGAGGCAATGTTGGTCAGCTCCGCCAGGATCTTTTGTTCGTCCAGGGTTTCGTTGTCGGCCAGTGACTGTGTGATGTTTACCAGTTGCTGATCCATGTCGTTCAGGGCCGGGGTGATTTCCCGGGCCAGGGGCAGGGCCAGCAGCGACATCAGCCGGTAGGTTTCGATTTCCATCAGGCGCTGCACCAACCGGCCCAGCTGGCTGTCTGACATGCTGTGGTTAAGCACCATAAACCGCCCGAACTGGTCGCTGTGCAACTGGAAGGTGCCCAGAATCCGCGCCGCCCCTTCCTGCGGACTGCTACCCACCAGGCGCATGCCTTCAAAGTGTTTACGCATGAACGCCAGCTCGTTGCGGGCGCTTTCAGACGATGGCCGTACTTCCACATGGAAGGCCCCTACCACCGTGCCTTCGAGTTCGTTCAGCCAGCCGTCCGGCAGCAGGCTGATGCCGGTTTCGGCAAACGGATCGGCATCGGAGTCCCGCAGGTTGGTGAAGGTGTAGGTGGTGAACTCCATGTGCACTTCCCGGCGGATGCGCAGCGGGCCGAAATCCTGTTCGTAGCAACTTACTTCCTGTTCCGGCCAGTGTTCGCCCAGCAACCGGTGCAGGTTCTGCAGGTGGCGGAACTGGCTTTGCCGCTGGGCCGGGGTGGTCAGCAGGGCGATCTGGGTAACCCGGGCGCGTGAAGGCAGCACCTGGAACGGGCGGGAATGGAGCTCCTGGTACAGATCGGCCCGGAGCGGGTGGAAATCCAGGGAGCGTGGCTGGGAGGTCACGGAGTTGTCCTTGGTTATGCTGGTTGTACAGGGATGATAACGCGGAAGCACACGCCGTCAATTCCGTTATGGTGCTGGTTGAAGGCTTCCACCTTACCACCATGGTAGTCGGCAATCAGTCGGACAATCAGCAGGCCCTGGCCCAGGTGGCCTTCGGCCTTGCCTTCCCTTCGGGTGACAAAGGCACCGAAGATATCCACACCGGCGGTTTCCGGCAGCTGTGAGCCTTCGTTGAAGACATCCAGCTGGTAGTGGTCTGTTCGATGTTGCAGGCGTACCTCGATGTTGCCCTGTTCCGGGGTGAAATCCCGGGCGTTATCCACCAGCTTGTCGAGCATTTGTACCAGCATTTCCGGGTTGCCCAGCAGGGGGCAGCCATTGGGCGGTCCCTGATAGTGAATCCGGTGCCGGTCATCCAGCTGTTGGTAGGCAGCACAGGCCTGGCTGGCGACCTCGGCCAGGTCAAAGGGTTCTTTGTCGGCCTGGTCAAAGCTCTGTTCCAGCCGGGCTGCTTCGCTCATGCTGGTGAGGATGCGGCGCAGGCGCTCGGTGGCGGCGGAAGCCCGCTCCAGGTATTCCCGGCGCTCGGTTTCCGACTGGCTGTGGGCGAGGTTCTCCAGCGAGGAGCGCACCACGGCCACCGGGGTTTTCAGCTCGTGGGACAGCCGGCGGGAAAAACTTTCCAGGTATCGGTTATAGCTTTGCAGGCGGTCGACCATCTGGCCGAAGTGCTGCTGCAACTGGCCCAGCTCATCGCCGGATCTTGGCACAGGCACCGGGCCGAGGATGCGGCCGTCGTCATCCACGCTGGCACTCACCAGCCGCTGCAGGCGGGTAATGCGCCATGACAGCCAGCTGGCATAGCCCAGCAACACCAGTGTCAGCGCCAGAATGATCAACAGGGAGCGGGCCAGCACACTGCCCAGAGCCGAGCCGGATACGCTCAGCAATTGGTCCAGGGATTGCTCCAGCAGCATGGAGCGGCCGTCGAACAACGGGTGGGCGGTGGCCAGCCACAGGGAGTCGTCCGGGTGTTTCACCAGCCCGTTGTCGGGCACCTGGCGGGTGTTCAGCTGGAAGTCGGTGCCGGCCAGGACTGCTGGCTCCGGTTGATACCAGCGCACCAGGGCGCGCAGACCGTTGAGGGTCAGGGTGTCCAGAATCTGCCCGGGCGACAGGTTCTCGAAGTCGGTGCTATCCCGGCCCTCCCGGCTGACGCTGGCGGTTATCCAGCCGGCGGGCTCGGTGATGGTGACCTGCTGTCCGGGGCCCAGTTGCCGGCCCAGGGCCCGCTCCAGAACCCGGTGAGGATAGATCAGTGCTGGCAGGGGCTCGGTCCCGGTTCCGGCCAGAGTTGCGCCGGTATCGCTGCGGGCCACCCGGAAACCCAGCCGGCTGCCCTGGGCGGGCAGTGGCATTCGCACTTCCAGCTGCCAGCTGGAGGTGCGGATACGCCAGTTGGCATGGACCCGGTAGTCCCACTGTTCCGGCTCGCTGGCGGTGGTGGCCCGCACTTCATCCGGTTTGATTTGCCAGATGCGGGGGCCGGCGGGTTGTTCCAGCTCGCTGGCGGGGGCCTGCAGCCAGAGTTCGAAGCGATCATAGGGTTGCTCCGGCCGGGCCGGATTGAAGGGGGTCAACGGGTGATGCTGAATGTCGGCCAGCAGGTACAGGTAACGATCATCCGCCGCTGCCTGCCAGCGCAATTGTGGCTCGCCCGGGCGGGTTGCGGCGCTTTGCCAGGGTTGCCGGTGGTCCTGGTCTTCATAGCTGGGCCAGACAAAGGTGTCGCCTGGCGTCTGCACGGGGCGGGCATACACCACCGGGTCGGCGCCAATGGCCGGTTGCCCCAGCAGCAGATCGTCGGCCAGTTCGGTCAGCCGGGTGCTCTGGGTTTGCAGCTGCTGCAGGGTTTGCTGGCGCAGGGCCGCGTCCAGCTCCAGCACAAAACTGAGGCCGGCCCAGGGGATCAGCAGCATCAGCAGGTTGGCCAGGAACAGCTGGCGCTTCAGGCTCAAGGGTTACACCTCACGGGCATTCCAGCGGTAGCCCATGCCGTAGGCGGTCTGGATGCCATCAAAGGTCTCGTCCAGCTGAATGAATTTGCGCCGGATGCGTTTGATGTGGGATGTCACCGTGTTGTCGTCCAGCACGGTGCTGGCGGCTTCCATCAGCTGGTCCCGGGTGCGGACATGGCCGGGGTGCTGGACCAGTGCGTGCAGCATCCAGAATTCGGTCACCGTCAGGTCCACCGGCTGGTCGTTCCAGGCTACCGTCATGCGGTCTACATTCATGGTCATCCGGCCCCGGTGAATCACTTCGTCCGGCTTTTGCAGGGCTTCGGCCCAGGCCTCGGCCCGGCGCAGCAGGGCGGTGATGCGGGCCAGCAAATGGTCCAGGCTCATGTCCTTGGTTACGTAGTCGTCGGCGCCCAGGCGCAGGCCGTGTACCGAGTCGATGTCGCTGTCCCGGGCGGTCAGGAAAATAATCGGCAGGGTGGCCGACAGGGCCCGCAAATCCTGGCACAGGGTAAAGCCGCCTTCCGGTTCGTCGCCCAGGCCCACATCGATAATAGCCAGGTCTGGCAGGCTCTGGCGCAGCACCTGCCAGGCGGAGGGCCGGTCACCGTAGGCGGATACCCGGTAGCCCCGGCGTTCAAACGCGGCCCGGTAGTTGTCGCGGATACCGGCTTCGTCTTCTATCAGAACAATGTGTTTTTTCATGGCTGTGTGTTTCACCGGAATGTGTAGCCATTAAACCACGCTCAAGGGCTGGTACAAGTTGTGCTGGCCTGATTGCCATAATTCATCATTTTTTGTCGCCGGCCTGCCCGTTTCTGCCACGGAGGTGCCCGTTCCGGCTGTTGCAATGGCATCACCAACTTCCACTAAAAAGGATGCCGTGATGATGTTGCTATCGCTGCTTGCCAACCCGGCCGTCCGGGCCGACCTTTATCCGCAAACGACCCGCACCATTCGCCCTTTGATCAGTAAACGCCGCTGGCTGCGCTGTGCCGAAGGTGTGAGCCTGTGGCTGGCGGTTCTGCTGATGCTGTTTGTCCATCCGCTGTATGCCGAGGCCAGTGACCGGCAAGCCGGGCAAGCTGAGGAAGCCGGCCAGCTCTACCTGATCGACAGCCAGGGCAACCGGCAGCAGCCGGCACTGGTTCTGGACAGTGAGTTTCAGGTGCGGGTGTCCGGCCTGCTGGCGGAGACCACGCTTACCCGGGAATTCCGCAATACCAGTGATTCATGGCACGAAGGCATTTTCGTGTTTCCGTTACCGGAGCGGGCCGCTGTGTTCGGGTTGACCATGACCGTGGGTGAGCGCCGGATAGTCGGGCGCATCGAGCCCCGGGCCAAGGCCCGGGAAACCTACGAGAAAGCGAAGTCTGCCGGCCAGCACGCCGCCACGCTGGAGCAGCAGCGCCCCAATCTGTTTACCAGCCGGGTGGCCAATATCCCGCCCGGTGAAACCGTCCGGGTGGAGGTTCGCTACCAGCAACCGGTGAGCTATCGCCACGGCGAGTTCGAGTTGCGCCTGCCCACCACGCTCACGCCCCGTTACATGCCGGGTGAATCACTTATCGAGACAGCAACGCAGTGGCAGGCGGGCTGGGCCACGGCCACCACGCAAGTGCCCGATGCTGCGGAGATCAGCCCGTTCACGGTGCGGGCGGCTGATGTAGATGAGCGCAGCCACCGGGCCCGGATTGAGCTGGCCATCGACAGTGGATTCCCGCTGGCCGGGGTAACCAGCCCCAGTCACAGCCTGGTGACCGAGACAGACGGCGGCCGGGTGGTGGTGCGTCCGGAAGGCCGGGAAGTGCTGATGGATCGTGACCTGATTGTGCGCTGGCGGCCGTTAACCGGCCGGGAACCGACGGCGGCGGTGTTTCACCAGCAGTGGCAGGGTGAGGATTTTCTGATGGCGATGATATTGCCCCCGGACGCCACCGGCCCGGTGTTGCGTCGGGAGCTGTTGTTTGTGATTGATACCTCCGGGTCCATGGCAGGGGAGTCCATTGTGCAGGCCCGTTCAGCGTTGCTGAAAGGACTGGATAGCCTGCGCCCGGGGGACTATTTCAACGTTATTCAGTTCAATTCCCAGGCCCACAGCCTGTTTGCCCGCCCGGTGCCGGCCGAGGGCCATTACCTGGCCCGCGCGAGGCAGTATGTGGAAGGCCTGAATGCCAACGGCGGCACGGAAATGGCCGGGGCGCTGTCACTGGCAATGGCGATGGAGCCAGCTCCGGCAGAAGGATTGGTGCAGCAGATGGTGTTTATCACCGACGGTGCCGTAGGCAATGAATTGGCGTTGTTCGAGCGGATTCGTACCGGCCTTGATGAACGAAGGTTGTTCACGGTGGGCATCGGCTCGGCCCCTAATATGCACTTTCTGCGCGAAGCGGCCCGCTGGGGCCGTGGCGAGTTCACCGCGATACACAATACCGGTGAGGTGAATCGCGCCCTGAACGGGCTGTTTGCGGCCATGGAAGCCCCGGTGATGAGTGATCTGACCGTGCGCTGGCCCACCGGTGGCAATCCGGTGGAAACGGTGCCGGCCAGGCCCGGAGACCTGTTTCAGGGTAGCCCGCTGGTGCAGGTGGTACGCGGTGTGCCCGCCGGTGGTGAGCTGGAGGTCTCTGGCCGCTTGCCCGGCGGCCGGCCCTGGAACACCCGGCTTGATTTGGGCAATGCCGCCCCGGCCAGCGGCCTGAACCGCCAGTGGGCCCGGGGCCGGATAGACGAGCTGATGGATGCTGCCCGCCTGCAGGGTGAGGCGCCGGATGAGCCGGCAATCCTGGAGTTGTCCGTGCAACACGGGGTGATGTCGCCGTTCACCAGTTTTGTGGCGGTCGAGGAGCAACCGGCCCGGCCGGCGGACGAGAAGCTGGACACCGAGGCGGTTCCCACCTTGCTGCCAGCGGGTAGCCGGGATGGCATGTTGCGTTACCCGCAAACCGCAACCGCCTGGCCGTTGCTGGCGGCACTGGGCCTGTCCGGCTTGGTGCTGGCGCTGGCCATGTTGCTGCTGAACCGGAGGCCGACATGGTGAACCGTCTGTTATTGCTGTTGTTTGGTGCCTCCGCCACCGTATTGATGTTTGGCTTGTGGATTCCCTTCAAGGCGCTGGTAGCCCAGGAGCTGCTGGCACTGGCCTGGGCCGAAACCCAGGCGCGACAGGTGGAAGCCCGGCCCTGGCCCTGGGCCGATACCTGGCCGGTGGCCAGGCTGGAGTTGCCGGAGCTGGGGGTGTCGATGATTGTGCTGGAGGGCCTGCACGGAGAAAGCCTGGCATTTGGCCCGGGGCGGATGGTCACCGGGGAGCAGGGGCCGGTGATTCTGGCTGGCCACCGGGATACCCATTTCCGGCCCCTGGAGTACATTGAGCCGGGCCACCGGGTGCAGCTGCAGGGCCAGGACCAGCAGTGGCAGCAGTACCAGGTAACCGGAACCCGGGTGGTGGACAGCAGAACAGAGTCCATCGATACCAGCACCTTCGGCCCGGATACCCTGCTGCTGGTAACCTGTTACCCGTTTGATGCGCTCGATGCCAACGGCCCGCTGCGTTTCGTGGTGGAGGCAAAACCGGTTAACAGACCGGTACAAAAGGATACTGTTGCCGCCCTCTGATTTTGGCGTACACTTGTGCGCCAAAATTTCGAGTAACGGTAAAGCAGTATGGCAGTCGCAAGAAAAATTCTGGCCTGGCTGAGTGTTCCGCTGATTTGCATGCTGGCCCTGATTGGCTACATCGCACGGCCTTTCAACCCGGATAACAACCGTTTGCTGGCATGGACACTGGCCCGTGTGGGGCGCTGTCTGCTGGGTATGAAGCGCCCTTTGTATGGCGCCGAAAACATGCCGCAAGACCGGCCCACGGTAATCATCGCCAACCACCAGCAGAACGATGACCTGTTCGTGGTGGGCGACCTGCTACCGCCGCGCACTGTGGCGGTGGGCAAGTCCTCACTGGTGTGGTTGCCGTTCTTCGGCCAGGTGTTCTGGCTCGGCGGCAACATCATCCTCAATCGCGGCCGATCCCATAAAGCCGTGGCAGCCATGCAGGCTACCAGTGATGCTATCCGCAATGACCGCAAAAGCATCTGGGTGTTTCCTGAAGGCACCCGTAGCCGTGGCCGGGGGCTGGGCAGCTTCAAAAAAGGCGCTTTCCACACGGCTATTGCCGCCGGAGCCCCCATCACCATGGTGTGTGCCGGCGAGTATCACGGCCAAACCCGTGGCTGGGCCGGCCGCCGGAAACCGGTGCCGGTACATATCCTGCCGCCGGTAGAAACCACCGGCCTGACCCGTGACGATGTGCCGGAGCTGATGGCCCGGTGTCACCAGCAAATGGCAGACGCCATCACAGCCCTCGGCCACCGCCCCGGAACAGCTTGAATGCCTGCCCGAAACAGGGCAGTCTTCTGGCAGGATTGAACACCACATAAGGGGAGTGGATAAATGAGCTTTCTCTGGTTTCTGATTATCGGTGGCCTGGCCGGTTGGCTGGCGGGTCTGATCATGAAGGGCAAAGGCTTCGGCGTACTGGCCAATATCGGTATCGGTATTGTCGGCTCGGTGATTGGCGGTGTGCTGTTCAGCATGCTGGGCCTGGCGGTAAAGAGCATGGTCGGTGAGCTGGTGACCGCCACCGTGGGTGCTGTGCTGCTGCTGGCCGTGGTCAACAAGATCAAGCAGGGCTGACATGATTGTACCCGTAACCGCAGTATTCGCGGCCGTTATCGGCCTGTTGTTGCTGGTGCTCTCGGGCCAGGTGGTGAAATACCGGCTCAAGTACCGCATGGGTCTGGGGGTAAATGACGACCCGGAGTTTGAAGCGGCGGTGCGCGCCCACGCCAACCTGGTGGAATACGCGCCGGTTGGCCTGATCATGCTGGCTATTGCCGAGTTGAACGGTGTCGCCAGCGGCCTGGTCTACTGGACAGGCATGGCATTAGTGGTCGGGCGAATCCTGCATGCCTGGGGCATGATCAACGGCAAGGGTGGTCCCCACAAAGCCCGAATGATCGGTATTTTGCTGACCTGGCTGGCGATACTGGTGGCGGCGTTGTTGCTGCTGTGGAATGTCTGGCAGGTATACGGCTGAGTCGGATAGCTGTCTAAGGAACGGGGCCCTCGAGGCCCCGTTTCTGTTTACGGCGCGTGACGTTTCAGAGGGCCTGGGCCATATCCACGGTAAGATACTCCAGTTCCACCCGCCGGTTGGCTGCGTGGTCTTCCGGCCGGGTCAGGGGGCGTTCGGCGCCCCAGGTGGTCATCAGGATGGCACTTTGTGGCACGCCCTCCTGAATCAGCAACCGGGCTACAGCGTTGGCACGCAGCCTGGCCAGGAAGCGGTTGTACTCGGGTGAACCAAAGTTGTCGGTATGGCCGTGGATTCTGACCCGTACACCGGGGTGGTTTTTCAGGTAGGCGGCATGCTGGCGCATAATGGCAGCATCGCCGGCGTCAGGCACATGTTTGTTAAAGCCATAATGGAACCGGGTGCGGTGAGGGCGGCCGGCTTCTGTCCCCAGCGAATCTGCCATTACACCGGAGAGCAGGGCGGCCCGGGCGAGCATTTCGGGGTTGTCCAGAACGAGTACGGTCATGTGCAGTATCCTTGAGTCCAGTGTCAGGTTCTTCTTGTTATTGCCGTTTCACTATTCAGTTATAGAGCAATAACAACAATTGGCTAATGGTCGATAGCCCCTGACGGGGTTGTTGGTCACCGATTGAATGGCATTTGTGTGACCTGGTGATGACATTACACCGCGAAAAGAAGGCCCCGCTGTGGTAAAAAACAGCTTTTCAGGGACAGATTATGATGAATTGTGACCGCCCATGCTGATTATCCCCGCCGAGAACGCCATCAACTGGAAACGCCCGCCCTGGGTAACCCTGGGCCTGATGATGGCCTGTGTCATGGTGTTCCTGTTCTATCAGGGAGCAGACGACCGCAAGCTGGACGCAGCGATCGAGCAGTACCTCGATGGCAACCTGCTGGCACTGGAAGCCCCCGCCTACGAAGACTACCTGCAGCGGGAAATCCGCTTCGAAGCCGACCAGCAGAGTGTGCTGGAGCTTCAGGAATTCCAGGCCCTGAGGGAGCAGGATGAACAAGGCTGGCAGGCGGTTACCCTGCTGTTTGACCGGGATTATTACCAGTACCTGCAAGACAATCGTGACCTGATCTGGTCGGTGGCCGAGCGCAACCAGTGGTCGGAGCAGCGCGGTGCCATTGAGGAGCAGTGGATCAGCCGCATGAGCGCCTTCCAGCTGGGGCTGGTACCGTCAGACCTGTCGCTGTATACCCTGATCACCTACCAGTTCCTGCACGGGGGCTGGGGCCACATCATCGGCAACCTGCTGTTCTTGTTCCTGCTCGGTTTTACCGTGGAGCGGGCGCTGGGCCCGGGCAAATTCCTGGTGGCCTACCTGGTGTGCGGGGCCCTGTCCGGGTTGGTATTTACCGGGTTTTCCATGGGCAGCCAGGTCCCGCTGGTGGGCGCATCCGGTTCCATATCCGGGCTGATGGGTATGTACGTGGCCATCTATGGCCTGCAGAAAATCCGGTTTTTCTACTTCCTGGGTGTGTACTTCAACTACTTCCGGGCGCCGGCCATTGCCATGCTGCCGGTGTGGCTGGGCAAGGAGATCTACGATTACTGGTTTGCCGGGGCCACCGGTATTGCCTACATGGCCCACGCCGGCGGCCTGCTGGCGGGGGCTGCCCTGGTCTGGCTGTTGGGCAAGAGCTGGTTGCAGGTAAAAGAAGAGTTCTTCGAGCCGGAACCGGAGCAGCAAGACGAGCAGTTTACCCGAGGGTATGCCCAGGCCATGGCCAGTGTTGGCCGCATGGAATTCGACCTGGCCCGGCGCCAGTTCGAGGCTTTAAGGGAAAACTATCCGGACAGAACGGTATTGCTGGAGCACCTGTACCAGCTGGCCAAGTTGCGCCCGGACCTGCCGGAATACCGGGACCTTGCCCGAACCCTGATGGCCGATGCCATGAACCGACGGCAGCCAGAACAGATGCTGGAAGTCTGGAACGAGTACCTCAGCAAGGGCGAAGCCCACCACCCGCTGGCGGTGGAAGACCATAACCGGGTGCTGTTCACCAGTCTGAAAAACCACGACCTGAAAGCCGCTGAAAAGGCCTTCGAACGCATGCGCCTTAAGGCCGAGCCGGATATGGTGCAGGAAGCCTGCCGGTTGCTGCTGGCCGAGTTCGAAAAGCTGCAGATGGAACCCAAGGCCCGGCATTACCGGCAGTTGTTAAGGGGCTAGTCCGGCACCTGAAAGCTCGCCTTCGGCCCTTTCAAAGGCTGCCGGTTGCGGGCCTGTTCCAGCCACACCTCAATATCCTGGTGCACCGGATGGCCGGCGCATCGTTTCTGGATAAACGCCAGGAACGCGCTGGCCTTCTCCCATTGCTGAAGGCCATTGGCCAGGGCCTGGGCCACAATCAGGTAGGCGGGTGCCAGCTGGTCACTGTTCGGGAAGCGTTTGTGAAAGTCCTGCAGCAGGCGGATAGCCGTTTTCGGGTGGCCCCGGTGATACAGGGTATTGGCACAGGTTACCGCCAGTTCCGGGTCTTCGAGCTTGAAGCCGGGCTCCAGCGTCTGCAGGGTTTCTACCAGCCGGTTCAGCCCGTCACCGTCCTGCCGCGCGGCCAGCCAGGCCATGATTCTGGGGTGGAACCGGTACAGCTCCCGGGCATCGTTCCGGGCGGTCAGCAGCTGGTATAACTGGCCGACGCGCACCGGGTTATCCCGGTCATTCTTCAGGGCTTCCAGCAGCATGCTGTGTACCCGGTCGTAGTTGCCGTCTTTCAGGTTCATGTCCAGGTCGGCATCAAACCGGCTGCTGCGATCCCGCTGGTGGTTTTCGGTTATACCTTCCTCATCCTGCAGGTCTGACGCAAAGCCTAGCTCCTCCTGGTACTGAAACAGCAGGTAGCCAAGCATGTGGAACAGGATCAGGGTGAAGGTACTGTTCAGAAAGCCCGCTAGGGGTTGCGCTACCCACATGGGGAAGTGGTTAACGGCAAAGTCCTGGGCTGCACCGGAGGCCAGGGTCAGCAGAATCAGGTAGCCATAAAGCAGGAAGTAGGGGGTGCCGATTCGGGAGATCAGTACCGCCAGGTTCATGGGGTTTACTGCGGCACCCACCGACCGCTCCATGGCCAGCACCATGATGCTGGCGGGCAGGGCCAGTACCGCAAAGGCCAGTGCCAGCATCATCAGGATCGGCCCGCCGATCATGGCGG
>TARA_R100000049_G_C1957226_1_pt1 | contig 20016 bp, 20 predicted proteins | sample TARA_R100000049 | Tara Oceans TARA_R100000049 (sample SAMEA2619992) | marine metagenome | biome: marine biome (ENVO:00000447); feature: mesopelagic zone (ENVO:00000213) & marine oxygen minimum zone (ENVO:01000065); material: "saline water (ENVO:00002010), including plankton... | reverse complement strand
CCCGATCAGGCCGCTTCCGCCCAGAATAAAAACACGCATCGCCATTCTCCTGAATTCGTGATGCGTTTGTTCATAGAACCTCAAGTAAGGGTAAGGTCAAGGGGGAAATTTGGTTGTGGCTGAACAATGAAATCGCCGGGCAAGATTCTGTTTTGGGTTGTAGTCTGTTTGTGGTCTGGGCATCCTTGATTGTGGTGTTCTCTAAAACAGGAACGGTAGAATGAAGCTCGCGATTGTAAGACGGCTTATCCCTGATTGGGGGACGACCTATGGCCCGGCAGGCGACGGGCCGTTTCCTGCGGTTATGTTGCTGCATGGGTCGGAGGGTGGTTATTCGGGCTGGAGCCATCGCAATGCTGTCATGTTGGCCGCGCACGGTTTTCTGGCATTTCCGTTTCCCTATTCCAATGGCGGGAACGCGTGGAATGCAGGCAGCATCACCAATGTGCCACTGGAGCGGACAATGGAAGCATTCCGCGCGTTGCGTGCATTTGCGTTTTCGGACGCGAAAGTCGGGCTGTTTGGTGTGTCGCGCGGGGCAGAACATGCGTTGCTTGTCACCTCGCTTATGGTGCGCGATGGCGAAAGCGGCCTTCCTGATGCGGTTGCGGCTCTGGCACCGCCGGATGTGATTTGCGGGGCGTTTGATGCACGACGTTTTCGTGATTCAGGCGATCCGGGGTTTCAGGAATGGGACCCTGCGGAGCGGGCCTGGACGTGGAAGGGGGCGTCGGACTGTCTGCTGCCGACCACACCGATTGCGATAGAGGATTACGACGGGCCGTTTTTTCTGGCGCATGGCAAAAAGGATAAGGTTTGGTCATCGCACATGACCGAAAGATTGACCGCGCGACTTCGGTCTGCGGGGCGTGCACCGGAGGTGCATCTTTATGAAGATCAGGGGCATGTCCCCGATAGCGCGGGCGAGAATGTTTTCAATGCCGATCTGATCGGTTTTTTTGAGCGGACTCTTTGCCAATAAGCCGGGCATGTGCCCGGCTTTTGGATGTTTGCGAAGGGCGTATTTACGCGACTTCGAAGATGCCGTCGATTTCGACCGCAACGCCGAGCGGCAGGGACGCGACGCCAACCGCAGAACGGGCGTGCTTGCCGGCCTCGCCAAAGATTTCGACCATGGTGTCGGATGCGCCATTAACAACCTTGGGCTGATCGGTGAAGGCGGGGTCGGAATTGACGAACGCATTCAGTTTGACGACGCGTTTGACATTATCAAGATCGCCAATCGCGGCACGGACCTGTGCAATCAGGTTGAGCGCGCAAAGCCGGGCGGCTTTCTGGCCGTCTTCGACCTGATAATCGCGGCCAAGTTTGCCGATGAATTTCAGTTCGCCGTTTTCCATGGTGATCTGACCCGAGACATGCACAAGATTGCCGGAACGGACATAGGGCACGTAATTGGCAACCGGGGCGTTTGCCTGGGGCAGGGTGATGCCGAGTTCGGCAAGGCGGGCGTCGATTTTTCCGGCCATGGATTTGATCCTCGTGATTGGGTGTGGCGAAAACGGTTCCAACTTATCGGCCTTGGCGCGCAAACAAAACCATTTCTTTTGTGTGAAATGGCATGGCGCGGTGGAGCCGTCCATAAGCAATGCTGATCGATTGATGAGAAATTTGGATTTGTCATATACCCCAATCCGTCGCACAAGAAAGCCAAGCCGTAAACGGATGGCATAAAACAATCAGGGGACGCGGACGAAATGGGATCAGGACGGTTTAAAATTGCCGATTTGCACGGTGCGTGGCTTGTGCTGATCGGGGTTCTGATCATCAGTCCCGATGCGCTTCTGGTCAGGCTGGTCAAGGCCGATGACATGACAACCGCGTTCTGGCGGTTGCTGATCCTTGGGTCCACACTTGCCCTCATCGCGTTCTGGCGCGGGATGCGTCGCCGTCAGTCATTGCGCCATGCGATGATGCCGACCCGCGATGAAATGCTGGCCGGGCTGTTTTATGGCGGGACAAGTGCGTGTTTCATCCTGTCGATCCGCAATACCGATGCGGCCAATACATTGGTGATCATTGCCGCGACCCCGTTATTATCGGCCCTGATTGCGGTATTTGTGTTCAAGCGCGTTCTGGCCGTGCGGACATGGATTGCATCCGTCGTGGTGTTTGTGTCGCTTGCGGCGATTGTCGGGGCGGGGTTTGGCGGGGCCAATACGCTTGGCGATATTCTGGCGCTTGGCACGGCGATCTGCATGGCGTGTTATTTCAATGTGGTGGGTACGCGCATTCATATCGATGCGGTGCGTGCGATGATGGTGGGCGCGTTTCTGGCGACATTGGTGATGGTACCCAATGCCAGCCCGATGGCGCTTGAGCCGCTTGACCCGATTTGGCTGATCCTGCTGGGCTGTGTGGTGTTGCCGCTGTCGTTTCTGTTCATTACTGCCGGTGCCAAGAAAATCCCGGCCGCCGAGGCAGGCCTGATCATGCTGAACGAGGCGATTTTCGGATCGCTTCTGGTGTGGCTGGTGATTGATGAGGTGCCCAGCCGCACGACATTGATTTGCGGGTCAATCGTGATCGTCACACTGGCGACGCACAGTTACCTTGGACTTCGGCAAAGCAGAATGCGCAAGCGGGCCGCCAAAACCGCCTGAACCCCGTTTTGCCAACGCAGGAAAGCTCCGTTCAGGTTGCTGTCAGTTTCGATTGATAGCAATCGGGGGCCGGTTGGTTTGACCGGTTGCCCCACGTGATCGGGTTGATCCCGGCATTGTTGGTCCGGTTGCCAAACGCGGACACATATTGCAGCGCAGACGTGGGGCATTTGCCCCTTTTGTGCGAGTGCCGATGTCCCGTTTCAGCCTTCCTGTTCGCTTTTTTAACCGGATGCGATCACGTTTTTCGCCGATTGATTATCGCTTTGTCATTGTCGGGCTGGCGGTTTATTTCGCGCTTGTCCTGAACTGGAAGGTTCTGGGGCATTTTTATCAAATCCTCGGGCAGCTTGACGCCTATGACCTTGGCTTTGCGGCCAGTGCGCCGTTTGTTTTGCTGCTGGGGTCTATCGTTTTATTCACGCCGTTTTCGTTCAGATACCTTTTGAAGCCGTTTTTTGCCCTGCTGCTGATTACCGGTGCGCTTGCGAATTATGCGATGGTCAAATATGGCATCGTGTTTGACCGCGGCATGATTGAAAATGTGGTCGAAACCAATTCAGCCGAAGCGTTTTCGTATCTGAATGAGCAATCGGCGATCTGGTTTATCGGGACCGGGATCGCGCCGGTGATTTTGCTGTTCCTGCTGCCGGTGCGCTATCCGCGCAGTGTTTTGCGCGGGTTTGTGCAACGGGTGGCGATGATGGCGGTGCCGCTGGTGCTTTTTGGCGGGATTGCCGGGCTTTATTTCAAGGATTACGCATCGGTCGGGCGCAATCACAAGGTGCTGGGCAAGGAAGTTTCGCCGGTCAATTACGTGACGGGCAGTATTCAGTATGTCAAACGGCGCTATGTATCTTCATCGATGCCATTCCAGACGGTCGGCAATGACGCCCATCAGGTGGTGAAGGTCGCGGGCAACGGCAAGCCGACTTTGATGTTCCTGGTGATCGGGGAAACCGCACGGGCGCAAAGTGTGCAGGCCAATGGCTATGCCCGCCCGACATCGGAATTTACCGGTAAAATACCGGGGATGCTGGCGTTTCAGGATGTGCGGTCCTGCGGGACGGCAACAGCGGTTTCGGTGCCGTGCATTTTTTCGGTCATGGATCATGCAAATTACAATGGCGAGGTCGCCAGCCATAGCGAAAGCCTGATGGATGTGGTCGCGAAGGCCGGTGTTTCGGTGTTCTGGAAGGAAAATGACGAAGGCTGCAAAGGGGCGTGTGACCGCATCCCCAATGTTGACATCAAACCCGAAGATTTCCCGCAATATTGCGGTAATGGCACCTGCCATGACGAGGTGATGCTTGACGGGCTTGACGAACAGATTGCCGCGATGGCGGGCGACCGGCTGGTGACCCTGCATCTGATGGGCAGCCACGGGCCGACCTATTACAAACGTTATCCCGATGAACACCGGTTTTTCACCCCCGACTGCCCGCGCAGCGATATTGAAAACTGCACGCAGCAGGAGCTGATCAATACCTATGACAACACGATCCGCTATACCGATTTTGTGATTTCAAGGCTGGTGGAACGGTTGCAGTCCTATCAGGATCGGTACAATACCGTGCTGCTGTATGTGTCCGATCATGGGGAATCGCTTGGCGAAAGCGGCATGTATCTTCATGGCGCGCCATACATGTTTGCCCCGGACGAACAGACGCGGGTGCCGATGTTTGTCTGGGCGTCTGACGGGTTTGTCGCCGATCACGGGATCAATCGCGTCTGTCTTAGCGATCAGGCCAGAACCGGCAGTTTTTCGCATGACAATGTGTTTTCAACCGTGCTGGGCGTGATGGGGGTTGAAACATCGGTCTATCGCAAGGGGCAGGATATCTTTGCTCCTTGCGAAAACGCCACCTATCAGGCGGAGCTTGAAACGCAGCCCGAAATGACTGGCAATTGACAGCGGCAGGCATCAGGTTTAATTGAGTATGCTCATTGAGTATGCTCAATTAAACAGGGGATGTCTTATGCAGACCGGTGTGAACAGCCGTGCCACCAAACGCGAACAGACGCGTGAAAACATCCTGATTGCGGCGCGCAAATGCTTTGACGCGCAGGGTTATGACGGGACATCCACGCGCGAAATCGCCAAGGAAGCCGGGGTTGCCGAAGGCACGATTTTCAGTCATTTCCCGACCAAGGAAGAATTGCTGATTTCCAGTGTGGGCGACCATCTGGCTGATGCGATCAAGCAGGGGCTGCATACGATGGAGCCCGAATGGTGCTTTGTCGACAAGCTGATGCATATCGCATCCTATCGCTTTGCGCAGATCGCGTTGCAGCCGGGACTTTGGCAGGTGATTTTGCAGCAATTGGTGTTTTCACCGCGCAAGGGGGCGGTCAAGGAACTGATGCGCGGTAGCGGCCTGATTGATGCGGTGATGCGCCTGATCGAGGATGGGCAGCTTGACGGGGAACTGAACCCGGCAATTGAACCCGCAGCAATCCACAAAACCGTTATCGCCCTGTTTTTATTCACCATCCATGAACATGTCGGGGCGGAGAATTACGATTGCGAGGATATGTGCGCGACCTTGCGCAGCCTGCTTGATACCCAGATCAAGGGCATCTGGCTGCGTCGGCCGGAAATGGCGGCGTAAGGCGGCAAGCCGGGCTTATTCCCCGATCAGATGCAGGGTGATCTGGCGGCGGTGCGGTGCGTGGCGATGTTCGAACAGGTAAATGCCCTGCCATGTGCCGAGAACCGCACGACCGTTTGTGACCGGGATGGTCAGTGACACATCGGTGAGGCTGGCCCGGATGTGGGCCGGCATATCGTCCGGCCCCTCGGCGGTGTGGCGATAGAGGCTGGGGTTTTCTTCGACCAGCCTTGCAAAGAAGGTTTCGAGGTCCAGCACGACATCGGGATCGGCGTTTTCCTGGATCGTCAGGCTGGCGGATGTATGGCGGCAATAGATCGTCACCTGACCGGTTTTGATGCCGGTTTGTTGCAGCCAAGACTGGACCTGATCGGTGAATTCAAGCAGGCCCTGTCCGGTGGTGGCGATTCCAAGGGTGGTCTGGTGTTGTGACAGCATGGCATCCCGCTTTGTTTCGGGCGGCCCTTATGATCGGTGTGATCAGGCCGCCGCCGTGGCGCTTTGGGGATCGTAAAAGCGCAGGGCCGTCATGGCAAGGTTGCCGAATTCAAAACTGTCATGCAGGGTTTCAGGCATGAAACCCTCGTCCGCTGCACCGAGTGCCACATAAAACGGCATCAGATGATCGTCTTCGGGATGAGCCATGGCGGCGTGCGGGGCCTGTGCGCGGTAATCAAGCAGGGCATCGATATCACGGGTGGCCAGTTTGCCCAGCATCCAGTTGGTGAATTCCTGCGCCCACGGATCAATCGGGCCTTCGTTGCGGTCAAGGGCGCGCAGATTATGGGTCATCGCCCCGCTGCCAACCACCAGAACGCCAAGATCGCGCAGGCCGCGCAGCTTTTTACCCAGTTCATAATGATCCGCCGGGCTGCCATGGGCCAGAATGGAGAGCTGAAATACCGGGATATCGCCACCGGGGCGGGCGATGATCAATGGCATCCATGCGCCGTGATCAAGACCGCGCGCGGCATCGGTTTCTGCCCCGATCAGACCGGCGATTTCGGATGCCAGTGCGGGATCGCCCGCAACATCATAATGCAGGTCATAAAGCGGTTTGGGAAAGCCGTAAAAATCGTGGATGGTTTCCGGGCGGGCCGCGGTCGAGATGGTCGGTGTCGCGGTCTGCCAATGGGCCGATATCATCAGGAGGGCGCGCGCGCCATCAAACTGATTGCCAAGATCGCGGGCAAAGAAATCGAATGCCGGGGTGGTTTGGCGCGCAACCAGCATCGGCGATCCGTGCGAGATGAAGATCGGCGCGAGATTGTCCTGCGGGGCGGCAGAAACAGAGGGGGCAACGGGACTGGTCATGGTGGGGCACCTCGACATTCACAAAACATTGATTGCGAATATGTGCCTGTTTGGTCCACCTGACCAGTCACCGTTCGTCAACAGTGTGTTGCCATCACCCGCGAAAGGGCGGTTTGGGGAAACAATGACAACAGCCGGATCGGGAAGGATCAGCGGGCCTTGGCACCAAACATCATCATGATGAAGCCCCCGACTGCGGCGGCACCACCAGCAATCAGATACCAGAGCGTTTCATCGGTGTAGCTGCCGAGGAAGGTTTCGGAGAGCTGGTCGGCGGCACTATCGGATGCGTTGAGACCAACGATCAAAAGGGCAATGCCGATGACGCAGATGACGATGCCGGCAATACGACTGATGGGCATTGGGGACTCCTGTTATTTTTGTTTGCGTTTGCGCGTGTCCCGAAAGCGGGACTTGTGTAACTGAGATCACAACGCGGCTTTCGCGCAGTTGTTCCCGCGGGTAAATAATTGATCTGGCTGGATGTATGGTGAAACGCAAAACCCCCGGCCTGTGACCGGGGGCTTCTGGTTGCGTGCCTGCGATCAGAAAGGCATCGATATCTGGATTTCGAGCCTGCTGGTGTCGGTATCGTCATCATCATTGGCAACCGACATCATGTGGCTGAGTGCAAGTTCGCTGGTAAGCGGACCGGTATCAAAGCCCAATCCGGTGCGGATGCGCTGATTGCCATATTCGTTGAGGTTGCTGGCAAAGAATGGCGTGACGATCCCAAGGGATCGGCCATCATCCCCGGTCAGGGTAAAGCCATAAGTCACCGTGCCGCCGATGGTGTATTCGGTGTAATCCGCACGCCCGGCAAGATAGTTGCCTTCAAGGGCGGCATCCAACCCCGTGAGGCGGTCAGACAGTCGCACACCGCCGCCGATATTGAACGCGGTTTTGTCATTGTTGATTTCATCGGTGAAATCATGGATCAGGCCGGTTTCAAGGAAGGGCGAGATGGTCAGGCTTTGGGTCGGGGTGAAGTCATAGGCGGCCTCGATGGCCGGTCTGATCTGCCGGGTGTTGGATCGGCTTGTATCATTGTTTGTGCCATCGCTTTCACGATAGGCATCAACCGTCTTGCGTGCGGCGATAAAGGCCAGTGACGGGGTGAGGGACACGGGCAGGGTTTCAATCGGGCGGGCCCGATAAGAGGTGGTCAGGGCGGCATACCACATATCGGATTCCGTATTGCCCGATACCGCACCATTATCGCGGGTGACGTCAATATCGCCCATGCCATATCCGGCTTCGCCCGCGATGGTCAGGTTTTCCATCGGGCGGTAAATGACATAGGGCGATGCGACCCAGCCGGTTTCCTGATAGCTGCCATTGTTAAAGGCGGTGGTCAGGTCGGTATCGTTATAGCCAAGTGACAGGCCGGCAATCAGCGCATCGGCAAAACGGTAATCCAGCCCGATATTATAGCCCCAGACATCGCCGTCATAGCGGCTGTCGGTGGTGCCATTGACATGGTCGTTATCGACCGCAGTAAAGGAACCATGGCCCCAGACGGTAAAGGGCGTGGTGGTGGCAAAGGCCGAACGCCCGTCAATGCCGCTTGCCCCGCCGGTTGTGCCCTGATCGGTCGGGCCAAGGCCAAGCATCTGCATGCCCTGTCCGGTGGAGCTGTCAAAACTGCCCATCATCGCGATACGGCGCAGGGCATCATCTTGGTCGGTGATGCTGTTGGTGTTGCGATCATCATCGGGCGTTGTGTCGGTCGGGCTGGTGCGATGGGGGCCGGTTTCGACCATTGAGGCGGTTCGGGCGGGCACGTTATCGATATTGGCATTGTTGGTGGTGCTGATCGCGGATGAGACCCGCGCGCTGATATTCTGTTGAATGACCGTGGTTTGGGAGCGCGAAACGGCATTGATAACGGCGGAGGTAGTGCTGGCGGAGGATTTTAACTCTTCTGCTTCCGCGACCGGTTCTGTTCCGGCAACGCAGGTTGCGGTCATGTTGTACATCGCGCCAAGGGCCTTTATGGAAAGCTTGCCGTCTGTCGTATCGGCCGGGATTTGGAGGGTGAGGGTGACGGTGTCGCCAATGATGGTGCTGCCGGGCGTGACAGACCGCGAATTGGCGGCGTTATTGTTGTCGGTATAGGTGAAGGTGTAGTTGTTTGGCGAATTGCCGCTTTGATGTGTGAAGGTGACCTTGGCGACCTCCCACGCGCTAAAAACTTCGTTGGAAGTCACTATGGCGCTGGTGCTAATTGTAAGGTTCCAAAAACCGCAACCGACGCTAATGGCGAAGGCGCTGTTGGCAAAGGGCAGCGACAAGCCTGTCAGGGCCAGCGCACAAAGCCCTTTTTTCACGACAGATTTGCACGCGGCGAGGTGCGAACGATCAGATCGTTCCTGTTTGAAGGTGCTTCTGATCTTATGCATTGTTCGCCATGCCCATGTCCTTTTTGATCGGTGCCGATAGATCGGTCCGTTGCAAGAGCTTTAGGGGCGGCGCATTGTGGGGGCTATGCTTAAAGGGGGGATTGTGTCGTTTCTTGACACTAAGTGGATGGTCGTTGCGCAAAGTGGATAGAAGGCCCGGTTTTCGGGCCGCACTGTCGTTATGCGGGCAGGGCGGCGATCACGTCATCCGTGGTCGAAAGCGCGCAATATTCCGATCCCAGAACCGCGGCAAACAGGTCAAACACGGTTTGCGCATCGTGACGGATACCCTTGGCGTCGGTCACGTCAATCGCGGTGGTGGCATCAAGCGGCAGGATGGCGTCAAAACCCAGACAGTGCGCGACGCGGATCGAGGCATCCATCGAATTGTGGATGACGACGCCGGTAAAAATCAGGCGGGTAATGCCATGATCGTGCAGGTATTTTTCAAGATCGGTGGCGATGAAGGCGCAATTGACGTTTTTGGCAATGACCGGTTCGCCCGGCAGCGGGGCGACTTCGGGTTTGATCGCGTTGCCGGGACCATCGGTGTGATAGGTCGAGGCGGGATTGGGTTCGTCATGACGGATATGGATCACCGGAAGGCTGGCTGCGCGAAAGGCGGCCAGCAGATCGACGATTTTATCGACATAGCCGGGATTGTTTTTTGACGCCCATTTCGGATCGTCGATGGCCTTTTGCACGTCAAGGACGATAAGCGCGGTTTCTTTTGTGTATGTCATCTTCACCAAAAACAAAAAGCCTCAGCTTAAGCCAAGGCTCTTGTAAAGGAAAATCGCGACGGAGCTACTTTAGATCGTGACAGTCGCTATCGTTCAGATCCTCTTCATCAAGGTCTGAATCCATCAGGATTGCATATTCTTCCGATGCATCCCAAGACTGCCATTGTTCGTCACTGATCTCGTCAACAAGGGTCTTAACTTCCGGGCTGTAGACTTGTTCAGCACGCTTTTGCGCAGCAGTAACCTGTTTTGCGATGTCGTCAGACTGATCGACTGCAAAATCAACTTTCTCTGCCAAAATGCTGCTAGTCATGTTCTAGCTCCTTACCCAAGTAGGTTCCGCAGGCCCCTCTTAGAGAAAACGGGGTGAATCCGTACTTTTCATATATATCAGAGTCAATAGGATTCTTTATCAAGACTCTTCTGCATCCCAGCAATCTTGCATACTCATATGCGCATGCCAGAGTGGGCAACAAGATGCCACCTCGAAAGTAGTTTGGGGCAAAAGACCTCTCTATCCAGTTAATGGTCAGGTGGGTCTTGCCCCGTGAGGGTCTTCCTATACATAGTCCTTGAAGAACGTCTTCGCCAGCAATGTGTTGCCAGATTGCCAAATCGAAGAAAGACGGTCGATATGAAAATTTGTGATAAATTTCAGGCCAACCGATTGGAAAACCATTGAAATTTGGCGCGTTGCTATAGTGCTTGGGCCACTCAATTCGGGCGAAGTCCAATGCATTTTTCTTTACTGAGGACAGAGTAACAATATCCCAGCTATGCGGTCCGCCAGTTTTTCGGAAACGCTTGATAAAGCTATCTGCAACCTTTTGACGACTGATAAATTTCAAATGGTCGTAATAAGCTGCAGGGTTGCTATCAAGCATAAAATGCCTCGCATATAGATGATATTTTTCTAAATAATGATGCGCATGATTGTGTTTTGTCAACCTTGGGGCGAAACAAAACCGGCCGGGAAATCAATCCCGGCCGGTTTGCTGATCAGATCAGGTTTGCGACGGTGCCAGAGTTCTTACGAGCAGCCCGTCGTGCTGCCGCAAGAGTCGCATTTCAGGCAGGTGCCGTTGCGCACAAGGGTGAAGTTGCCGCATTCGGGGCAGCCGTCGCCTTCGTAGCCTTTCATGCGGGCTTCGCGGATGCGGTCCAGTTTGGCATCCGTGGCCGACATGACTTCTTCGCTGGCGTTCAGGATCGCGGTTTCGCTGCTGGTCGGGGCAGCGGTGGTTGCGATGCTGGCGGTTTCGGCCTGATGGCTGTGGTCATGCGAGTGGGCATGATCGGTGCCGGTGGCTTTCATCACCACGCGTTCTTCGACCGGCGCACCGCCATCGACAACGTAAAGGTTGCGACGCACGAAGCCACTGGATGCGACCTTGCGGATGGTTTCAATCGCGCGGTCTTCGGCCTTGGCTTCCTCGCCAAGGTCGCCCTCAGCCACGCCCTTGCCAACGGCGTCCGGCAGAACGTCGGACGGCTGGACATGGGCGAGGTCGTTACGGCCCAGATAGGAAATGGCCAGTTCGCGGAACATGTAATCAAGGATCGAGGTTGCCATTTTGATGGCGTCGTTCCCGGAAACCATGCCTGACGGCTCGAAGCGGGTGAAGGTGAAGGCTTCGACATATTCTTCAAGCGGCACGCCATATTGCAGGCCGATGGAAACCGCGATGGCGAAGTTGTTCATCAGCGAGCGGAAAGCAGCGCCTTCCTTGTGCATGTCGATGAAGATTTCGCCAAGTTTGCCGTCTTCATATTCACCGGTGCGCAGATAGACCTTGTGTCCGCCGACGGTGGCCTTCTGGGTATACCCCTTGCGGCGCGACGGCAGCGAACGACGGTCGCCACGAATGACGCGTTCGATGATTTTTTCGACGATCTGTTCGGAAACAGCGGCGGCCTTGGCAGCAGTCGGCTGATCGGCGTAATCGTCTTCTTCGACCAGGGCTGAGTTCAGCGGCTGGCTGAGTTTCGAGCCATCACGATAGAGCGCGTTTGCCTTGAGGCAGAGACGCCAGGACAGCATATAGGCGTCCTTGCAATCCTGGATCGAGGCATTGTTCGGCATGTTGATGGTTTTCGAAATCGCACCCGAGATGAACGGCTGTGCCGCGGCCATCATGCGGATGTGGCTTTCAGCCGACAGGTAACGTTTGCCGATACGGCCACACGGGTTGGCGCAATCGAAAACGGGCAGGTCTTCGTCCCGCAGATGCGGGGCCTGTTCGAGCGTCATCGCGCCGCAAACATAGGTGTTTGCCAGTTCGATCTGCTTTTTGTCGAAGCCAAGGGCGGCCAGCATGTCAAAGTCCATGCTGTTGAGTGCCTTGGCATCAAGGCCGAGTTGCTTGACGCAGTATTCTTCGCCAAAGGTGTATTTGTTAAACACGAATTTGATGTCGAATGCGTTGGCAAGTGCGCCTTCGATTTTCGAAATCGCGTCATCGTCAAAGCCCTTGGCCTTGAGATCGTCATGGGTGATGGTTGGCGAACCGACCAGGGTGCCATGACCGACCGCGTATTTTTCAATGTCACGGATCTGGCGTTCGGTATAGCCGAGTGTGGCGAGTGCAACCGGAACGGTGCGGTTGATGATTTTGAAGTAACCGCCACCGGCAAGCTTTTTGAACTTCACAAGGGCGAAGTCCGGCTCGATCCCGGTGGTGTCGCAATCCATGACCAGACCGATGGTGCCGGTCGGGGCGATAACGGTGGTCTGTGCGTTGCGGTAACCGTGTTTTTCGCCCAGTTCCAGCGCCTTGTCCCATGCGGCACGTGCGGCAATCGGGAGTTCGGCATAAGGAGAATCAGCGGCAACCAGCGGCACCGGATTGATCGAAAGACCTTCGTAGCCTTCCTGTTCTCCGTGTGCGGCACGACGATGGTTGCGCATGACACGCAGCATTTCCTTGGCGTTATCGGCATAGCCCGGGAAGGCACCGAGTTCAGACGCCATTTCGGCCGAGGTGGCATAGGAAACGCCACACATGATCGCGGTAAGCGATGCGCCAATCGCACGGCCTTCGTCGCTGTCGTACGGGATGCCCATGCTCATGAGCAGGCCGCCAATATTGGCATAGCCAAGGCCAAGCGTGCGGTAACGATATGACAGTTCGGCGATACGATCCGACGGGAACTGCGCCATCAGAACCGAGATTTCCAGAACAACGGTCCAGAGACGCACGGCATGTTCATATGCCGCGACGTCAACACCACCGTCGTCAGAACGGAAATTCATCAGGTTGAGCGACGCCAGGTTACAGGCGGTATCGTCAAGGAACATATATTCCGAGCACGGGTTGGACGCATTGATGCGACCCGAATTCGGGCAGGTGTGCCATTCATTGATGGTGGTGTCGTACTGGATGCCCGGATCGGCGCACGCCCATGCGGCTTCGCCGACCTTGTCCCACAATTCGCGGGCGGCAAGGGTTTTATGAACCTTGCCATCGGTACGGCGGATCAGTTCCCAGTCGCCATTATCAAGAACAGCCTGAAGGAAGTCGTTCGAGACGCGAACCGAGTTGTTCGAGTTCTGACCTGAAACGGTCAGGTATGCCTCGGAGTCCCAATCGGTGTCATAGGTCTTGAAGCTGATTTCGGTGAAGCCCTGACGGGCGAATTCGATGATCTTGTTGATATAGCTGTCCGGGATCATCACCGCACGGGCGGCCAGCACGGCTTCTTTGAGCTGCGGGTTGGCACGCGGCAGGAAGCGATCCTCGGAATCGGCGGCACCGTCCCAGTTGGTGCAGGCCGCGAGAACGTCGGTGAGGTGCTTTTCGGCCAGTTTCGAACCGGCGACGAGGGCTGCGACCTTCTGTTCTTCGACGACTTTCCAGTCGATATAGTTTTCGATGTCCGGGTGGTTGATATCAACCACGACCATCTTGGCCGCACGGCGCGTGGTGCCGCCCGACTTGATCGCACCAGCAGCGCGATCCCCGATTTTAAGGAAGCTCATGAGGCCGGAAGAACGGCCGCCACCCGAGAGCGTTTCGCCTTCGCCGCGCACATTCGAGAAGTTCGAACCGGTGCCCGAACCGAATTTGAACAGGCGGGCTTCGCGGGTCCAGAGATCCATGATGCCGCCCTCGTTGACGAGGTCATCGGAAACCGACTGGATGAAGCAGGCATGGGGCTGCGGATGTTCGTACGCGCTGGCCGATTTGGTCAGTTCGCCGGTTTTGAAATCAACATAGGAGTGACCCTGCGCCGGGCCATCAATGCCGTAGGCCCAATGCAGACCGGTATTGAACCATTGCGGCGAGTTCGGCGCGCCCATCTGGTGGGAGAGCTGATAGCGCATTTCATCAAAGAAGGCCCGGGCATCGGATTCGGCATCGAAATAGCCGCCCTTCCAGCCCCAATAGGTCCAGGTGCCCGCAAGGCGGTCAAAGACCTGGGTGGCGCTGGTTTCGCTGGTGTAGCGGGACTCTGATGGCATTTTTTCGAGCTTGGCCTTGTCGGGCGCCTGACGCCAGAGCCAGGACGGAACGTCCTTTTCCTTGACCGGTTTCAGCGCGACCGGAACACCCGCCTTTCGGAAGTATTTCTGCGCCAGGACGTCACTTGCCACCTGCGACCAGGAGGACGGGACGTCGATATCTTTCATTTCAAAGACCACCGATCCATCGGGGTTTTTGATGACGCAGGATGACTTACGAAAATCGATGTCTGCGTAGGGGCTGACACCTTCCTGGGTGAACTTTCTGCTGATCCGCATGGTCTGCTCCGTTTTGGTCAGACTTGATGTCGTGCGCATAAGCACCAACACGGCCTGAACATTATATAGTTTGCTCAACGCTCATACGCTGCCCCCTGGCCCTTATAAACGGCCATGATTGGGCGAACGGAATTCGGTAATCTGTGGTGGTGGTTCCTTGGTTGTCCCCCCTTGGAACCGTCCTGTCCGTGGGCAGGACTATAAGGGGAAAATTTCGGGCTCGTCCACCAAACTTTGTGGTTGACATCAATTTTTATCACTAGATGTAGTGGTTCAATTGATGTCGCGCATATCTGATGTTTGGAAAATCTCGTTAAGATTGTTTAAACGCGCGGCAAGCCCGCGGAATACTGCGCTTTTGCCGCGACGGCGGCGAGGGCAAGCCCGTAAGACTCGGACTACATGTTGTGCCGGGACGAGAGAACCCCCACAAGGCAAAAACAAGCTAACGCCGTTTGGATTTGAAATCCAGCATCAAGCACAAACAATCTTGTTCCTGTTGTTTTGTTAGCATGAAAAAGTTCGATAACATTTTGATATTTATGTGAAAATCGTTGTTTTCGTCCGGCGCGAATTTTCAAGCCGGGCAGGGTATGTTTCAAACCGTTCGCGTTGAAATGCTGTGGATAAACAGGTGGACAAGGCGGCGTGATGATTGTGTTGCAATGAGTCGGGCATACACAAGTGGTTGTGGGTTGTTTTGATGGTGTTTTCGCGGAGTCATACCCCATATTGTGTGTATATTGTGTGTCTGTGGCGGTTTCGGGCGGCCGTGTGCGGGAAATGCGATGTGATGGCCTGTCTGAAACATTGACTTTGCGCTAACATCACGACATATAAGGTCCTTATTGACCGCCGGACACAGGCCGCAAAATCAGACCCGCCAGCAAACACCGGTTTGCATATACGGGCCTTTTGTCTGCGCGCCGCCGAAGGCGGAAGAACCAGATCTGGAGAGAGACCACACATGGCCACCGTCGGGACCCGCATTTTTACCGCGCTGTATGGCAAACGCGTCGGCGAAGACCGTTTTGGAAATATCTATTACACCGAAAAGAAAGCCGCCAATGGTCGCCGTGCGAAACGCTGGGTGATCTATAAGGGTATTACCGAGGGTTCCAAGGTTCCGGCTGAATGGCATGCATGGCTGCATTACACCGTTGATGCGCCGCTGTCGGAAAAGGCCGAAGACCGTTACGAGTGGCAGAAAGAACATCTGCCGAACCTGACGGGGACCAAGCATGCCTATCGCCCGAAAGGCCATGAATATAGTGGTGGCAAGCGTGCGAAAGCGACCGGTGACTATCAGGCATGGTCGCCGGAAGGCTGATCAAAGATCGGTATATTCTGCATCCGGGCGCGACAATATGTTGGCGCCCGGTTGTGTTTTTGCTGTGTTTTGCCTGATGGTAATTGACCCGGTTGTTTTTTCGGGTCGCACAAGACAATATGCAGATCAACAAGATACCACAGACGGATCGTATCCATGAGCAACAGACTGATCGAGAGCCTTGCCGGGGCAGCCGTAATCGCAGTGGCGGTCGGCTTTGCGGCCTATTCCTATTCCCGGGCGGGCATCGAGTCTGTTGACGGATACGAACTTTCGGCAAACTTCAACAGGGTTGATGGTTTGGTGGTTGGCAACGATGTGCGGATTTCGGGCGTCAAGGTTGGTTCGGTCACGGCACAGGACCTGAACCCGCAGACCTATATGGCCGTGGTCAGGATGACGGTGCGTTCGGATATCGAATTGCCGACCGACAGTTCGGCCAAGATTGCATCGGACGGTTTGCTCGGCGGCAAGTTTGTATCGCTGGAGCCGGGCGGGGATATCGATATGCTGGCCCCGGGTGGCGAGATTGAATACACGCAAGGATCGGTCAATCTGGAAGAACTGATCGGGCAGGTGATTTATTCGTCCGGTGGCGGTGCTGGTGGTGGCTCCGGTGGGGGTGCCAATAATGAGGCGGGCAGCACTTCATCGGAAGAAAGCCCGCAATAGGCAGACAGGGCAGATCGGTAAAGGCGGCCATGATTTTGCCGGTTTTGCAGGTCAGTTTCCCGGAATATCCTTTGGGCAGCTTGCGTGAAGCGATGTCGACACCGATATTCTCGGCAGATATCCAGAGCAGATCGAAAGGCAGCGGAGCCAATTGATGAGCAAGTCTGAGAGCATGAACAAGAATTTCCCCACATGGCAGGATCCGAAAGGGGCGCCTCTTTCGTGTGTGGAGAAAATCAAGGTTCTGAACGAGAATTTCGGCGAACTGCGTGACATGATGCAGGACGCCATGGAAGACGCGTTGCTGATGGGCTGCGACGAGGAACAGTTCCGCCAGGTGATGCGCAGTGTCGTTGAAGAGCTGCACAATCCCTATGGCAAGCCAGACGATCAGGACTGATTATTGATGAAAACCAAGATAGTGTTTGGTGCTGCTGTTGGCGCGGTTGTTTCGGTGGCGGCAATGTCGTCTGCCTTTGCGCTGGATTACCGCCCGGCCGAGATCGCCCAGCTTCAGGGGCTTGATAAAATCACCGCGCGTATTTCGACATTCGAGGTACCGGTCGGGCAGATGGCGAAATTCGGCACGCTTTCGATCCGGGTGGATGCCTGTTATCGCACGCCGCCGGAAGAGCGCCCGGAAAGTGCCAGTTTCCTTGAAATTTCGGACCAGCGCGAAGATGCCAGTGGCACGGTTGATCAACTGTTTTCCGGCTGGATGTTTGCATCTACCCCCGGTCTGTCAGCCCTTGAACACCCGGTTTATGACGTTTGGGTCAAGGAATGCATTGATGCAGGCGATCAGGGAACCGGGGCCACCGAACAGGGGCAACCGGCACCGGCCCAATAATCTTGCCGCCGGGAATGCGTGATGCGCCATGTGTCCCTAAAACCTTCGGAGCATCAATTGTTTCCCAATGCTGGCCGATGCACAGTGTGTCGGCCACAATTGTTTGTACGGGATGATTTGTGACGGCGTGATTTCAAGCGGTTTGACGTTACGTCATGCGGGGGATTCGCAGCGTGGATGATGCGCCGTTTGCCTGTTGTTGCGCGAAATTGCGGGCAAAGTGCCGTGATTTTAGTTTCAATATAAGACCGTTCTCATTCTGGATAAAATAAGGCGGAAACGCCGATGATTGTTTCCATATGAGAAGATGAGTGTTGAGGACTGCCCGACTTGAGGCGGCGGAGGTCAAGTGTCATTCTCTGTTCAGTTTGTTGCGATGCGGTATTGTGTGTCGGACGATTTTGAAACAAGGGATGTGCATATGTTTACTTCGATCAAAAAGGCCGGTTTTGTTCTGGCGATTGCGGCGGGTCTTTCGGGTGCGGCTTTTTCGGCGCAGGCAGCCGAGAATTACAAACTTGATCCGACGCATACCAGCGTGATTTTCATCGTTAACCATCTTGGTTTTTCCAACTTCCAGGGCCGTTTTGGCGGCACGAGCGGCGAACTTACCCTGGACCGTGAAAACCCGGCAGCATCGTCGGCCACCATTTCGATTGACCTGACACAGGTCGATAGCGGTTTCGAAGGTCTCGACAATCATATGAAAACCGCTGATTTCCTGAATGTTGAACAGAGCCCGACCGCGACGTTCAAAAGCACTTCGGTTGAGATGACTGGCGACAAAACCGCCACCATCACCGGCGATCTGACCCTTCTGGGCCAGACCAAGCCGCTGGTTCTGGACGTGACGCTGACCGGTGAAGGCGATCACCCGATGACCGGTGATCATGTTCTTGGCTTTGGCGCGACCGGCACGGTGACCCGTTCGGAATATGGCATGAACTATCTGGTTCCGGCTGTCAGCGATGAAGTCGAACTTCAGATTTCGGCCGAGTTCCTGAAACAGAAATAATGATACTGACACACCGGCGGCGGCAGATGATGGCCCCGCCGGTGTGTCTGTTTTTGATCAGAAAGGATCACATATGGCGCTTCGCAGTACGCAAACGGGCTTTGGTCCGGTGACCAAGGGGTTTCACTGGCTGATTGCGATCCTGTTTGTCACCATGTTTGCGATTGGCTGGTATATGGATCTTCTGCCGCTGGGACTGGAAAAGCTGGCATGGATTTCACGCCATAAATCGATTGGTGTGACCATCCTTTTGCTGGTGGTTTTACGCATCATCTGGCGTCTGGCCGAACAGACACCGGAAGGGCTGGGCGAAAAGGCATGGGAACGACAGGCCGCGAAGCTTGCGCATTTCGCGCTTTATGCCGTGATGCTGGCCATGCCGCTTAGCGGGTGGTTGATGTCGTCAGCGGCGAATTTTTCGGTCAGTGTGTTTGGCCTGTTCACGCTTCCTGATCTGGTCGGGCCGGACAAGGCGCTTTATGAACAGCTTCGCTTTACCCACTGGATACTGTCCTGGGTGATTGTCGGCCTTGTCGGGCTGCATGTGGCGGCGGCTTTCAAACATCATTTTATCAATCGCGATGCGACGCTCCGCCGGATGCTTCCGGGGACGGGGAAAGGGAATTGATCATGACGTCTTTGTTTAAAAATATTCTGCGGGCTTCGGTGATTGTTCCGGCGATTGCCGTTTGGGTACCGGCCTTTGCCGCCGATACATGGCAGGTCAAAGCCGATGACAGCGATATTAAATTTTCAGGCACCCAGCTTGGTGCGGATTTCGAAGGCGCGTTCGATAAATTTACCGCCGAGATCGTATTTTCGCCGGATGATCTTGCCGGATCAAAGGTTAGCGTTCTGATCGATATCGCGTCGGTTGATACCGAAAATGCCGATCGCGACAGCCAGATCATTTCCGCAGACTGGTTTGATGTCGCCCAGTGGCCGACCGCCAGGTTTGAAACCAAGTCGTTCCGGGAAATCGGCCCGGGGCAGTATGAGGCGGTCGCCGATCTGACGATCCGGGACGTTACCAAGGAAGTCGTGTTGCCCTTCAATCTTGAGATCGAAGGCAACGAAGCCGACGCGGAAGGGACGCTTGTGATCAAGCGTACCGATTTCGGCGTCGGGCAGGGCCAGTGGAGCGACACCAGCCAGGTTGGTGATGAGGTCACCATTCGTATTGATATCGACGCGACCCGGTAATCCGGATCGCCGTCTGGTTCTGATCCATGCAAAACAGCCGCCCGGATTACAGGCGGCTGTTTTTATTTGGATCGCAGAGTTGGCTGAAATCAGGCCGAGGCGCTGCGACGCAATTCGGCAAGGAAGCTTTCGACGGCTTCGTCGAGGGATACGGCTTCGGTGACCAGCTTTTCGGCGGTCTGGGCAAGCTGGGTCGTGCCCGAAGATACCTTGCCCGCATTGTCATTGACGGTTTCAATGCGTTCGGACACTTCGCGGGTGCCGTTGGCGGCTTCTTCGACGTTGCGCGCGATTTCGCCGATGGCGGCGTGCTGTTCTTCGACCGCGGCCGCAATGGCGGTGGAGCTATCGGCGACCTTGGCAATGGTTTCGGAAATGCGGCGGATGGCGTCGACGGCCTCGCCGGTTTCGTTCTGGACCGAGGTGATCTGCTGGTTGATTTCCTCGGTCGCCTTGGCGGTCTGGTTGGCAAGGTTTTTGACCTCGCTTGCGACAACCGCAAAGCCCTTG
>TARA_R100000049_G_C1957228_1_pt1 | contig 20041 bp, 20 predicted proteins | sample TARA_R100000049 | Tara Oceans TARA_R100000049 (sample SAMEA2619992) | marine metagenome | biome: marine biome (ENVO:00000447); feature: mesopelagic zone (ENVO:00000213) & marine oxygen minimum zone (ENVO:01000065); material: "saline water (ENVO:00002010), including plankton... | reverse complement strand
CGACGCACTTCGTGGCGGGCTCTGAGGGCAGCGACGAGCTGCCGCAGGTTCGCGAGGCATTCGAGCGGACCGTCAGGCTTGTGACCAGTGCGCGGCTGCGCGAGGCCGTACTGGCGCCGCTCGGCGACACCGAAGAGGACCTGGCTCAGCTCGCCGAGATCGAGGGCGCGACGAGTTCGCGCCTGATTGCGGAGGAGCGCGGCCTCGGCGGCATCTCGGCTGACGAGCTGGTCCACGGAGTGCCGCACGCCAGATTCATCAACGCCAGCTTCGTCTATGCCAAGCCCCGTGAGCCAAATCGCTTTAATCCTGCCGACCGCGGTGCGTGGTACGCCGCGCTCGATGTGGCAACCTGTATCGCTGAAGTCGGGCATCATTTGACCCAGGCCCTGGCGGATGCGGGCGACTACAATGCGGTCGTCGAATACAGCGAAATGATCGCCTCCATGTCCGGTGTGTTCGTCGACTTGCGCGCGCTGCCCGATCACCCGGCGCTCGATCCAGACAGAGGGAAGGGCTATCCGGCCGGCAACGCGATGGCGAAGCAGGCGCGCGCCGAAGGTCACAACGGTATTATCTATCCCTCTGTGCGCCACCGGGAAGGAATCTGTATCGCTGCGCTGTGGCCCAATGTCGTCCAGTCGGTCGCGCAAGGTGCCATGTATCGCCTGACCTGGTCAGGTGAGCCGCACTACGTCTGGGAAGCGATCTAGCCGATTACGCCTTTGCCAACGCCAGATTGCGACGGCGCGGATAAGTCGTTGCAGGCGAGCACATTCGAGGTCCTCCTGCCGCACAGGAAAGGAAGCACTTGTGTCGGCAACCCGAATTCTCTGGGGCCAGATCGCGGCAGTCTTAGCGCTGACGCTCACGGGCTTGTGGGCCGGCACACAGTGGACGGCGCTGGCTCTGGGTTATCAGGCGGGCCTGGGTCCTGCCTGGTTCCGCCTCTTTGGAACGCCGGTATACCCTCCTTACGCGATCTTCTGGTGGTGGTTCAGCTATGACGCCTATGCACCGCGCGTCTTCGAAACCGGAGGCATGATCGCTGCCTCCGGCGGTCTACTCTCGGTTGTCGTGGCCATCGCCATGTCGGTCTGGCGGGCCCGCGAACTGAAGCACAGCGCTACCTACGGTTCGGCGCGCTGGGCGACGCGCGAGGAAATCGCCCGGGCAGGCCTGCTCGCCGGTCAGGGCGTGGTGATCGGCCGGTTCGCTCGGCGCTATCTGCGCCATGATGGCCCCGAGCACGTCATGTGCTTTGCTCCCACACGCAGCGGCAAGGGCGTGGGACTTGTCGTTCCCACACTGCTGACCTGGCCGCACTCGGCGATCGTCCATGATATCAAGGGAGAAAACTGGAAACTGACGGCGGGCTTCCGTTCACGCTTCAGCCGAGCCATCCTGTTCGATCCCACCGACGAACTATCGTCGGCTTACAATCCGTTGATGGAAGTGCGCCGGGGGGTGAACGAAGTACGAGACGTCCAGAACATCGCCGACGTTCTGGTCGATCCCGAAGGCTCGCTCGAGCGGCGCAACCATTGGGAAAAGACCAGCCACGCACTGCTCGTCGGAACTATTCTCCATGTGCTTTATGCAGAGCCCGACAAGACGCTGGCCGGGGTCGCTGCCTTCCTCTCGGATCCGCGCCGGTCGATCGAAGCGACATTGGCGGCCATGCTGACCACGCGCCATCTCGGCGAAAGAGGGGTTCACCCCGTCGTGGCAAGCGCCGCACGTGAATTGCTGAACAAGTCCGAAAACGAACGCTCAGGCGTACTGTCGACTGCAATGTCCTTTCTGGGCCTCTATCGCGATCCGGTAATTGCCCGGGTCACGAGGCAGTGCGATTGGCGGATAGCCGATCTCGTCGATGCTCGCGAGCCTGTAACTCTTTATCTCGTGGTGCCGCCATCGGACATTAGTCGGACTAAGCCGCTTATCCGGCTCGTTCTGAACCAGATCGGCCGGCGATTGACCGAAGATCTGACCGAGGGCGCCGAGCGGAGGCGTCTGCTGCTGATGCTCGATGAGTTCCCGGCGCTCGGCCGGCTCGATTTCTTCGAGACCGCTCTTGCCTTCATGGCGGGCTACAGGATCAAGGCCTTCCTGATTGCGCAGTCGTTGAACCAGATCGAAAAGGCCTATGGTCAGAACAACGCCATTCTCGACAATTGCCATGTACGGGTCTGCTTTGCGACCAATGATGAGCGGACGGCCAAGCGTGTCTCGGAATCCCTTGGGACCGCAACCGAAACGCGAGCGATGCGCAACTATGCGGGGCATCGCCTCTCGCCCTGGCTGGGACACTTGATGGTTTCGCGCTCCGAGACCGCCAGAGCCTTGCTGACTCAGGGCGAAATAATGCAGCTTCCCGACACTGACGAGATCGTGATGCTGGCTGGATCGCATCCGATCCGCGCGAAAAAGGCGCGCTATTTCACCGATCAGCGGCTTTCAGAGCGTGTCCGACCTCCGCCTTCGCTCGTGCGGATCGATGACAGTGAAAATACCGGAGTGTGGGATGACCATATCGATGCGTCCGGGGAGAATTCCTGCATCGAGAAGATCGATAATAGACCTAGCTCCGACGATGCCGGACTGCGGCGGGAACCCGAGATACCGGAGCAGGAGGAAGTTCCTGCTCCCAACATGTCTGTCGCCAATGAGTTCGACTTCGAGGATCGCCGCGACGATGATCGGGCGGCGCGCAACCGGCAGATCGCAGGACGCATGCGCGCCAATGCCCGACAGGCGGCGCTCGATCCTGGTGACGGGATAGAACTGTGAGCAAAGGCAATCGCGTCAGACACACCTTTCGCCTGCCGCCGTCCTTGTCGCGGCAACTCGCGGACTATGCTGGCCGAAAGCGCGTTTCGCAGGCGTCGATCGTCGAAGCCGCGATCGCTTCCTTCCTGTCGCCCGATGGGTCGGAACGGCTCGAGGCGGCATTTAGCAGACGGCTGGACCGGATTTCCCGCCAGATCGACAGGCTGGACTACCATGTCGAGGTCGGAAACGAGGCGTTTGCCTTGTATTTGCGGCGGTGGCTGGAGGCTACGCCTGCGTTACCTGCAGGGGGCCGGGAGGCGGCGCGCATCGAGGGAGAAACACGGTTCGATCATTTCGTCGAAGCATTGGCGCGGAGATTGGAAAACGGGCGGCGATTGTCAGAAGAATTGCAGCACCGTGACGAGATCGCTCGAGAATAGCACCAGATCGGTGAAAACCCCCTGAAAGGAGAGGTGCAAGCGCCTGAAACGCTTGCTAGGCTTGTCCAATGAAGACCGAGCTAGATCATCTGCCTCCGCAAAAGCAGCGCGAGCTGGAACGCGTCGTCCAGCTGATCTTCGAGGAGTTCGACGATGCCTTCGCGCTGGCCAAGCATGACTGGAAGAAGGCGGGGCGCATTCTCAAGGTCATTCTCTACGGCAGCTATGCGCGCGGCACCTGGGTTGACGAGCCGCATACCGCGAAGGGCTACCAGTCTGACTTTGATCTGCTCATCATCGTCAACGACAAGCGCCTTGTCGATCGGGTCAAATACTGGTCGAAACTCGATGAGCGGCTGATGCGCGAATATGGCGTGACCGGCACCTTGCACACCCCCGTCAATTTCATCGTTCACACCCTGCAGGAGGTGAACGACGGGCTCGCCCACGGGCGTTATTTCTTCATGGATGTAGTGAAGGATGGAGTCGCACTCTACCAGAGTGATGACACCGAACTTCATACGCCGAAGCCGAAGACATCCGAGCAAGCCTTGGCGATGGCGCAGGAGTATTTTGACGAATGGTTTCCCGGTGGGGCTGGAAGGCTCGACACCGCACAGTATACTGCAGGACAGGGGCGGCTACGCGAAGCAGCATTCGACACGCACCAAGCAGCCGAGTTTCTTTATCACTGCGTGCTGCTGGTCTGCACCTTTTATACCCCGCACGTGCACAATCTTGGTTTCCTTCGTACTCAGGCCGAGCGCATCGATCCGCGACTGACATATGTCTGGCCGCGTGAGGCGAAACGCGATCGGGCGCGCTTCGAGAAACTTAAGGAAGCCTACGTGAAGGCGCGCTACTCAAAGCACTATCGGATTACGAAGGAGGAGCTCGATTGGCTGAGTGATCGAGTCAAGGAACTGGGGCGCGTGGTGCACGAAGTTTGCTCGGAGCGTATTGCCGCCCTCAAAGCGGAAGCGGGTAAATAGCCTACGCAGTTAGCCGCCTTCGTCTCTCCGCGCTTGTCATGGCCAGATCCACGATCAACAAGTCCGGTCTTTCTACATGTATTTTGAAACACGCGCGACGGTTGGGCAAAGCACTTCCTCGCCATATCGGGGGTAAAGATGATCGGTGTACAGTGGACCCAGCATCCGGTGGGGCATGGGGGTTTTCATACGGGCGTGATGACATCGCCAGATAGTCCGCCGTTCACCTGGATATTCGACTGCGGATCCAGGCGCACTGCCAAGTTCGACATCTACCTCCGGCGCTGGTTACAGCGTAATCCGCAGCCAATAGACTGGCTCTTCATCTCCCATTTCGACTTGGACCATGTCAGCGGCCTGGAAGAATTGATGCGGAGCGCTGTCGTTGTCGATGTGATGGTCCCGTATATGAACGAGAGAGAGCTCGCGACGCTGCTCCTGTTCGAAGCAGGTCGAGGTTCCTTGACGCGCATTCTGGTAGAATTGACTGCCGATCCCGCCGCCTTCTTCCTGTCCCGGGGCGCAGAAGGGGTAACCTTCGTGGACGGCAGCCGATCGGAGGGGTTTCCAGGAGAAGATGGTCCGCGCGAACCTCCATCGGAAGACAAGCCGTGGAACTTCAAATGTACTCCCCCGCCAAGAATCCTCTCGTCGCCCCAGTGGGCCAAGATAGAGGCTGGCAGTGGACCTGCAGTACGAATGATCGCTAGCGACAGTGATCTCAGCATTGCTCACGCGAGGGAGGGGTTACGCTTCAAGCCTTATCGGGCCCCTCTCGACACGGCTTCTCACAATGCCTTGATCGGGGCAATTCAGGCCGCGACGGGCGGAACATTGACCGTGCGCGGCCGCCCCGGACTTGGTGATCTGGCCTATTCCGTCGCTCGGCACGCGCGAACTCCTGCCGGTCGCAAGCAAATGCGCGATTTATTCAAGGCGCATGTAGGATCGTCCAACCGATCCTCGCTCTCGTTGCTGAGTATACCGGTTACCGATTTCAACGGCTGCCGCTGGCACGCGTCAGTTCCGTTCGAACCATGGAAAGGAGGGACCGAACCTCCCGCATGGTTGAACACCGGCGATGCCGAGATAAAGGCGCCTGCCGACCTCGATGACTGGGAAGATTGTTTTGAGCCTGATCTTGACGATGTGAGAATGCTGGCACTGCCACATCACGGATCGGATCATAACTCGGATGCGGCGCTTCAGAATTTGTGTCCAAACGCTACGTTTACAGCCCATGTCAAATCGACTGCCAAAAAGCACCCTGGCCCTGACGTAGCTCTAGCAGCAGGCAGTCGGCTGTTGTCGGTTACTGAAGACCCTGCCACAAAAGTCGAAATGTGGTTTAGAAGCCCGTGATGCTGCTCCATGGCACTTGGCAACCCGGCGTTGGCGAACGAGTGCGGCGTCGACAGCTTAAAGCCCCCATGTCGGACATACCGGCTGCGGCGTAGACGGCCCGAAAGTTGCCGTCCGTTAAGGGTCTCACAAGTGTCAGCTAGGCGACCTCATTTCGGTCATTCAGCCCGATTGAACACGATCCCGAAAACTGCCGTTCTGCCAAATGCTCATGCGATCGAATGTGAGCCGGTGACCCCACGTGGTGATAACATTGGTCATTGCCACTTTGCCTCAACGGCAGCTATCGGGTCGGCATGGCCGCAAGACCGCTTCGAGATAGTGATGTCAGGCAAGCCGCCTATCAGCGGTTGCTCACGCACGCCCAGGCTTGTCCGGACACCCTGGTCATCGACGAACTCGGCTTGGATCACGGCAGTTGTAGGATCGATATCGCTGTGATCAACGGTCACATCCGAGGCGTGGAGATCAAGGCAGAAGCCGATACCCTGAAGCGGTTGCCTCGTCAGGTGGCTGCCTATGGTGAGGTCGTCGACAAGGCCCTGCTGATTGTCGACTCCAAGCATCTTGTGTCGGCCATAGAGATGGTGCCTGACTGGTGGGGTGTGATGGTCGTTGAGCGAGGCACGACAAGGGGAGTGAAGTTTCGGCGCGTTCGGGCCGAGCGGGTAAACAAGGACATCAATCCACTTGCTTTGGCCCGTCTATTGTGGAGGCCCGAGGCGCAGGCGATCCTGAGAGGCCTCGGTGTTTCGGAGCGGGAACTCCGCGCTCAGCGGGCCACGCTATACGCGATGCTGGTTGACGGCCTATCGTTGCGCAAGTTGGCGCAGGCAGTACGCGAGACGCTCAAGGCCCGTACAGCGTGGCGAGATCGGCCACCACTTTTGTGATGTGGTGGTTGGAGCCGACCCAACGCCAAGTAGACAAGTTCCCTGTGCCCACAGTCCCATCTCGGCAACCCTCAATGTAATCACTGCCAGGCGAAAAGCCCGAGCCGAGAAAATTTGCAGCACTAGTGACAGTGCCACTGCAGCCTCGATACTGTCCGAATCCGTTGTCGCGAACGTTCGTACCCTTAACGATAATCCAACCGTCGTCACACGCATAGCGGATCGTTGCGGAGGGCTTAACTTTCCTCATGTCCATTTGTGAATACCCATTGGCGGCAATGGCATAATCGGCAAATGTCGGCCTGCGTACAGTCTCACCGAGAGTGGCTAGGAGTGCTTGGAAGAACTGCCATTCCCGCCTGGGCCAGAACTGAATGGGGCCGGTGACTTCGGCCATGGATGCCGGAAATGATGTGCCCGCGAGGATGAGGCTGCGCGCGGACGACATGGCATTCGAGGCCTGGATTGCAGCCGATACGATGTTGATCAGCACGTCTTGTGGCTCCCAGGCGGGAGATTCGAGATCGAGAATTACATCGCAGTCGGCTATGCCTACACCGAGCTGCTGCAGCATTATGTTCACATTGGTGTCGAAGGCGGGATCCAAGGCCTCATCCAGAGAACATCGCAGAACTACCCCGGTTTGCATCTGCGCGTGCGCGATCCCCACGGCCGAGCGATAAGCTGTATCGTCGTTAAGTCTGCTGACAGGGATAAGCATTGCACCTTTTGCGAAAGCTTGCTCGCACAGGAATTGCATCGGATGTTTCCCGTCCTGCATCACCTCACGCGAATCCAGCAGGCCACAGTCGAGCAAGGCAAGGCGTGTTCCCCATTTTGCTCGAAAGCGAGCGGCAAACTTCGCGATGTGATCGTCGATCGATTTCGAAGGAGTCCAAGTTTCGAAATCGAAATCCGGAGGCGTGATCTCGATAAGAGGAACAGTCCTATCTTTCACGGTGTCAGTCAATCGCATGAGCGCTTGGTATTCGCCCTGGCGCCATTTGAGGATTGGGACATAGTCGGTGTGCGTAATCGGCATAGCGTCGCCCCTCAAAGATCAAACTGGCGGCGAACTTCGCCATTGCCAACGAGCGTGCGGAACAAGGTGTAATTATTCGCATCCCGTCGGATCCGACCCGCGATTACCGCAGGCGCGACGCCAAAACGCTTGGCATCGGCCATTACCGATTTCTCGCTTCGGGTGAAGCGCGACACCGCCTGGTTCCAGTGCGCCTCCGGGATCAGCGCCTCCTGCGCGAAATAGTCGGCTTCCTGCTCTACCTCGTCGACCGCCGGTGCATCATTGTCATCGAAGATCGCGGCGTATTCACCCAAGCGGATGTGCAGCTTGAGATGCCCGATCTCGTGAAGAAGCGTAAACCAGAAGTTGTCGAGACGATCATGTCGAAGTGTCATAGCGACAATCGCGTGATGATCAGCGGACGCCAGCGCAGCACCGTCAAGCAATGTGCCGGGCAGGTGACGCTCGAAAACCAGCGATATGCCAGCATCGCGCAGATAGTCGACTGCTAGGCGGGGACCTTGGTCCTCTAGGCTCAGAGCAACGAGACCCCGGACCCAATCCGCAGTAAGACGATCGCGGTCGAATGCTCGAGCAGGGGGATTGCGGGCGGCAAGTGTCCGCACGCGCGCTTCCCACGCGGCGATGGCCGCCTCATGAACTTGCCCACCCGACCGCACCGACTTGCGGTGCAAAGCCATCGGCGTGAACTGCGAATGGGCGCCGTGTAGGAATGCTGGGATCAAATCTCCTGCGGCCTTCTTGGCTTGCGCCAGCGTCCCCGAAAAATCTTCAAACCAGCCACGCTTATACATTTCGGCGAACGGAAAGGCCCGCCACACTGACGGGTCGACGCTATCGAGCTTCGAACTCCCAATCAGCTGCGCGCGTTCGACGATGCGCACTCCTAACGCATCCGCTACTTCTGTCAGACGATCCAAGCTGGCAGCACGATAGCGATCAGCCTCATAGCGTTGAATCTGCTGTTCCGCGACACCGAGGAAATCTCCGAGGTCCTTTTGGCTCATGCTGCGGGCAATGCGCGCCTGAATAAGAATGTCGGGCAAATCGTGTAGGCTCTCAGCAGAGAAGGCAGAGATCTTGCCCGCACGTAGATCCTCGTAGAGCCGAACCTCTTCTTCCAGTTCGTCGATCTGACTGCGGAGAGCCGAGCGCTGTGCCTTGGCGAACGGTTCCGGGAAATCGTCAGAGGGGGCATCAAGCGTAGCAACGGCTCCCACCAGCTTTTCGATCGAAGCTTTGGTCGACCTGTACTGTTTTTCATTGGTGATCATAGCGTCGCTCCTTTCAGCGGTGCGAGCGGGATGCGAAGAATGCCCTTTGCCTGACCCGACGATTTCTCTACCTGAAAGAATTCGAGGAATGGAGCGCCTGGCCCGTTGGGCATCCCGGCTATGAACATCTCGCCGAGGTATTTTGCTTTTTGCGCAGATCTCTTGTTGTTGAAATCGAGAAGAACCGGATCGAGCTTGCTCGGATCCACACCAACATGGTCCCAGCAGCCGTCGTAATCGCCGGGATGCGGCTTCGCGGTCACAAAACTACCATCGAGATAGACGTAGCTGCAGCCAGCGAAGGCAAGAGCTTGGCCCATGCGGACAAATCCATCGAACAGCCACTTGCGATGCGGCGTGGTCGCGAAGCGCGCCTCCACCTCATTAAGGGTCGTGTCGTGAATGCCCGGTGGCAGCACGGCCCAAGGGCATGGCGCACCCAACTCGATCAAATCCGGTATCATCAACACAACGATATCGTTGTGTTGGAAAATTAGCAAGGTAATTCAGACAGAATAGTCTATATTTGGTTTACCCGGAGTGCATCGTTGGCCGGAATCGTTGCTTTCCGTCCAAGCCCGGACTGTCCCCTTCCGTCCCACATTCCGTCACTTCGCTTGAGCCATTCTAAGCACAGGCACCAGCGGTCTTGAGACTTGTTCAACTCAGAGCCTCTCTCGCCTCTGCCAAATCGATCCGCGCGTCATAGGAGTGCTTGCGCAGTAGGTGCAGCAGATTCGCTCCGTTAAGAAGAGTGAGGGGCTTCGATGTCGCAAATTTGTGCGCATCGGGTCCGAAATCTGATGTCGTCACAAGAATTCCCTTGGTGGCTCCTTCATTCATCACGGTGCCATATAGGTCGCGGACGGCAGCGACACCGACGGTCCGGGTGTAACGCTTGGCCTGGATCACGATCTTGCCGCCACTTATCGGGTCGGGATCGAATGCGATCGCATCGACGCCCTCATCTCGGCTCGATTGCGTTACCTTGACCTCCCCGCCGCGCGAATTGAATTCCTTCTCGAACAACTCGCGGATCAGGTGCTCGAAGTCTTCCCAATCCATCGCTGCCAAATTGACCGAAGCATCAAGGGTATTGGCAATCTCGCGGCCATCGACAAAGCGGCGGTCGCTTCTGTCGATCGTGATAATTGGCGGTATAGGTGCCAGCGCCGCCAAGGAGGCAGCGGAAACGCCGCTCAGCGCCTTGAAGCAGGCCTTTGGCTCAACGCGGGCAAGATCAATCTTTTCGAACTCCGCTCGCGAGCACAAAACGGAGAGGATGCAGTTGCGGTTCGAGAGTCCGTTGGCGGGGTTGATGGCGGTCACGAAGCCATTGAACGCCACGTTCTCGATGTTTTGGAATTCATCTGCTTCGAGAACCTCGTGAATGCTTCGCAAGGCAATCTGGTAGATGGTGTCTTCGAAGAGATCCTTCTTGGCTTTGGCCGCAAGCGGGGTTTCCTTCAGCTCGCCGGTAGCTCGTACGAACCGGACGGTTTTCACGGTCGGGAGATCGTCGGGGTTCGGCATTTCGTATTCGACCAGCAAAGTCTTGTCTTGGGATCGATAGTCGAGGACGAACTCCTTCTCGATGAGGCCGTGATAGTCCGAGGCTTCCAGAACGAGAGAAGCGTGTTCCATCACCGCCTCTTCGTGTCCCTCTCGCAGGGATCCAATCAGTTCTTCAATCGCCTGGTTATGCTCTGCAACCTCTTCCTCATGTGCCTCCTTATCCTCAGCATGTTTGGCCAGAAATGCAGCCTTTTCCAACTCGTAGGCGACAACTGACTTTTCGTGCGCATCCTTCCGCGCCGCTTCGCGCCGTTGCCATTCCTCCATTCGAACAGCGTGGGTCTCTTCAGCTTGCTGAATGAGGCTCGCCTTCTTCCCGAACAATGTGTCCCAGAAGGTGATATTTGGCTCCTCGTAAACCGGCGCGTCTTCACGTTCGAGTTGCGGGCGCGGCCTGTCGAACGTGTTCGAACGCGCGAATGAATCTTTCCTGCGAAGTTCTTCCCAATCTACCGTGTCGTCGATCCCGAGCGTGTGCGACAGGATATTCGAGAGCTGCTCGCGTTCGAGTTCAGACTGAGTCGTTAGGCGTTCTGCCTCGGCTTTGCCGTCAGCAAACATCGTTTTTACATTGTGCTTGTCAGTCTTCTCGTCCCATGAAGCCAGAAGAGCATTCGCTTTCTCCTGCAAAATGGACAGATCCGGGGCTCCTAGCTCGCGGTGGAGATTTAACGTTCGATGGCGAAAGTCGATGTAGTAGCGGAGGATGCGATCGCCCCTCGCGCTCCATTTGACGTTGAGATCACCCACCGAAATTTCGCTGAGATATCGGCTTTCGACTGTGATGCCCGCCATGACGCCCCTTTAATAAACTGCAATTTGCGACAACACCCAAACCAGCTACGTGGCTTTGGTAACTTTACCCACGAGTTTCACAGTCGTTTCTATTCACGGCGACCTCAAGGGCCAACACCATATTTGCGACTGGACTGCACTTCTGATTCAATATTAGGATTCTGAGAGAGGTAAAGCAGATGACAAAAATCAAAGGTAAAAATGACGGTCCCGGTGGTCGCAATGAGCACTATGATATCGGAAACCGAAAGAATGTTCCGCGGCGCAACGCCGTGGCGGAGGTTAAACGTGGCGAACATCCCGGTGCGCACGTCGTGAAGATCAACAACCGCGAGTACGTGCGAGACAATCCGGACAGCTCGAAAAAGGACAACGTGAATCGGAACAAGTGACCGTCGTATCGGGAGGGTGCCATTGGTTGTGCGGACCGGTGCCGATCCATCTGTGGAAATTCCAATGACCTTGTCGTCTCAGGCCTTATGCTTACGGCCGCAAGAATCGGAGAGGTACGCCTCCGACCGTCGCTGAGGGTCCGCTTCCACGTGGTCCCACGCCAATACCAGACAGACCGCTACCGGCCCCTAAATTCGCCATTTCGGTCCTTTTTTTATTTGGTCTTCGTGATGCCTGTAACAAATTCAGGACACCGCGGGTCTTGCGTCCTGCAGGGGCTGCGAATGATCGACATTTCTTGAGCGCCCCTTTTTAAAAAAGGTGCTCAAACCAGATTGCCACGGATCAGAAGAAACGGGTTCATTATTCCGACGCTGGCCGCTGCACCTGCTCGCTGAGAAACGACGCGAAAGGCTCGATATCATCCTTTACGCTCGCGCTTTCGAGGGCTGCCATATAGCGGCTGCGATCCTCCACCCTAATGACCGTCCAGGGATATCCCCCCGATGCAAGCATCACGTTCATCAGGAAACGCGCAACACGTCCGTTGCCATCGGGATAGGGATGAATGTATCCGAATAGCCAGTGACCAAGGACTGCGCGGACCGAGGGATGCTCCTCCGCGCTCAAAAGCTCGAACAGCGTCGGCATGGCATCGCGCACCGCTTCGTATCGCGGCGGGACGTGCAGCGAATTTTTGATATAGACTGCGTTATTGCGGTATCCGGCAAGTGCCGCGGTCTTGATGAGGCCGGCAGTCACGCAAGGCTGAAAGAGCTCCCGATACCAAGCGCGATGTGCGCTGCTTGCAAGCTTTCCGGCGTCCTCACCTGCGATGACCTTTTCGACATCGTCTTTCACCGCTTGAAAAGCCTGCCAGTAGCCGCGCGCCGCAAGTGCATCACGTGCGTCACGGTCGCCTTTTACATCGTCAGGATTCCAGGTCCCGCTACGGACCTGTTCGATCAGATCGGGAGACACGCGGTAGCCTTCAATAGAAAGCGAATGATACGCATCGGATTTATAGACCTCATCGACTGCCTTCAAATAGGCTTGTCGATCTTCCGGCAGGCCGGGTGGCTTCGGGAAAATGTCTATAATGGTCTGGCGATGGCTCGACCACAGGGCTTGCAGTCGCCCGACAATTGGTGCGCGTGCTGGCTGGATATTCGCAAAGGCGCGATCGGCCTCAAACGGATCGGTCTCGCGGATTTTATAGTCTGCCGCCTTCATGGTGGAGGCGATCTCGTCGGCGATGTCGTCCTTTCCGATCCTGCGAAACGCTCCAACCAGTCGCCCCGCGACGGTAGACTGGCTGCCCGCCAGCAGCCGCCGCAAGAGATCGCTCGGATCGGTGACCCCGGAGAGCAGAACCTGGGCTTCGATCGGATAACGCTGGAAGAAGCCTTCAGGCACTTTCACGAGTGCGGCCGGGATTGCATAGAGGCGAAGATGGTCGCTGCTCTCCAGATCATCGCTTGGCGGCATTTCTTGTTGTTTGAGGTCATAAAGCGACGTGCCGTACAGGAGCTCAACCGTGTTGTTTGCCCCTTTGGGGCTGTAGATGATCACCTGTGACGGGATAACGGTATGACCGGCATGCAAGAGCAAAGACTGCTCTGGTGAGAGATACCAGGCATCACCGAAGCGCTCGCTGCAATAGCGTGCGCAGAATTCCCAGAAGGATGCATACCAAGGAGTGGTGTCGCCGGTCTGCTCGCCCGGATTTGCCGAGATGAGCCAGCCTTTCATCACGTCTTGCAGAAAGCCGTTCTTGAGCAGCCTCTCGCGATGCGCGCGGCTGAATTCCTTCGATTGGAATACACGCTGGTCTTTGTCCTGAAGTTTTTTCAGGGCATCAAGCGCATCAGCAAGTTTCTCATTCGGGTTCGGCACAGCCACTCCTGTCGCGCACCTTCAAGTGAATCATGGTGCGCGTGTACAAGTATATAGTGTTGTGTTATTGCAAGTCAATCATGTCGGGCTAGTTCAAGTTTTTTCTGATGCGCCATCACACGTGAACTCTGTAGGCGATGGACGCGAGCCTGTCCCCGCGCAACGAAACGGCTTCTCGGATAGAGCGCGTACTCAAGAGGAGCGGGCAACGCCTGAAAGCAGATGGCTCACTAATCGCTATCTCGGCAAAAGCGGCACCAAGAGATGAGATGCGAACACGCCTGTGGTCCGTTCTAAGCAAATGCCGGGGGCGATTGCTCCCACATCTCTCTCGTTATTTCCCAGTCCACTTCCTGCCAGCCACGAACCTGCATCCAGTCCGGTCCAGGTCGCCGTGCGACAATCTTGGCTCCAAACCAGCGAGCAAGTTTCTCGATCCGGCGATTACCGCTGGCAGTGTCTCCGATTATCGCCTTCAGATTGAGCGTCTCAAATCCGTATCGAAGCAGCGCACTGGAAGCATCGATCGCCACTCGGAAACGTCCCCATTCGGTGGGTGCGAGTTCGATTCCAAAAACCGCAACGCCATGTTCGATCTTTCGAAGCCCGCCGGATCCAAGAAGTCGCTCTGACCCGATCTCGCAGATCGCAAGTTGCGTGTTCATGCGGGGTCGTTCCTGTTGCCATTGCAAAAAGAGATCGAACAACTTGTCTGCACGCTCTGGGTTATCATCGAAGTCGTAGAGGTGTCGGTATCGCGGGTCAGTCTGATATTTGATGAAAGCTGGCCGATCCGCTTCCGAAAAATCGCGAAGAATGATCCGACGGAAGTTGATGGCTAACTCCTGCATCAATGCTGCGTAATCTATGACAACAAATGACTGCAATGAAATCAGTGCCGGAATGTATGCCGGTCGATATATTTGGCCGAAAGCAAAAAGGGCAGATAGCGGCCCCTTTTCACTAGTTTGGCGCCGGTCCGTTCAGGTGGCGGCTCCCGGACCCATACCGCCTTTGGAATGGTGCGGTCTCGGTGTCTCGATAACTACCGAGACCAAGATCGCTCCGAACCCCAGCAGTTGAAGCATTGCTCTGGCGGCATGGGCGTATTCCCACTGGTCGCGCAGCGCGGACCAGTTCGCAGGCAAAGTGTCTGCGGTCAGCGGCATCATCGTAGCGTTCACGGGCGCGACCCAGATCCAGAATGCGGCATGGCTGGCCGCCAGGAATAAAGCCCCGGCCAACGTCCAACCCCGGACATCATATGCAGGTATCTATCGCCCAGGAGCTAGAAGGCATTCCTGCCTTTCGTTCACGCGGCGAATATATCGCGGCTTATGGCGAGGGGTGGGGTCTTTATTCAGAATTGCTGGCGAAAGAGATGGGTGCCTACCAGGATCCCTATTCCGATTTCGGACGGCTTTCGATGGAGATGTGGCGCGCCATTCGCCTGGTGATCGATACGGGCATTCATTCAAAAGGTTGGACCGAAGAACAGGCGGTGGATTTTGCGCGGCAGAACTCGCCGACGCCGGAAGCGACGATCCTGACCGAGGTGCGGCGTTACACGGTTCTTCCGGGGCAGGCGACGGCATACAAAATCGGCATGCTGAAAATCCTCGAGTTGCGGGCGAAGGCCAAGCAGCAACTGGGCGAGAGGTTCGACATCCGAAAATTTCACGACACTGTTCTTGGCGGTGGCGAGCTCCCGCTGTCGCTGCTGGAAGCACGGGTAAATCGCTGGATTGCGTCTGAGAAGGGATCGGTGGAAGAGAGCGGGCAATAGGCACCGCGAGCTGGTCGGTTTCAGTTTATGACCCTCAGGGTTCTGTCGCGCGCTTAGACTCGCGTGCGCAGGACGGGCTGTGATTGGGCTGAAGCGACACCGTGCGCCAAGCGCTACCGACCGGTTTCGATCACAATGTTCCCGCCAACCAGCTGTCAAACTCGGGATGTTGGTTCTTCAATACGAACGGCAGACTGGATCGCTTGAATGAATGTCGAACATCTTCCAGTCCCCATGGAAACGAATGCTTCGCTTATGCTGGTCCAATGGCAGTATTGCCCGGCCATTCTTCTCCTGAGGAGCGTGGCAACGGAATTGGGAGAACTGAATGACAATTCACGGCGAATTACATGGTGACTCCGAGCTCATCGAACTGGGCGGAGAACCGCCGGCAGGATGGGTGTACGTCGCATCGCATCCGCTTGCGAAAGGGAGCTATACCAAGATCGGCTATTCTAAATGGCATCCCACGAAACCGTGCTTCCAATATCCAGGGGGCTTCAAGCGACTGCACCACCTCGAGTTCAGCCTGCGAGCCTTCGGACTGGGCGAGCTCAAGAAATGGAGCTCCGAATACCATCTGGATGCAAGAGCAGTTGAACGCCAATTGCGAAGGGATCTGCAATCCTGCCGACGCAGGGATGTGGGGACCTCGCGCGAAATATTCGATCTGCCTCATGCAGAAGCGGTCGACCTGGTCAGGAGATTCATCCCAGGCCTGGGCAGCGGCGTCGAAGGGTAGGGCGGGATTGTGCCGCCTATCTAGCGCGGCTGTTTGCGGAGCTTTGCGCGAAACTTTGCAAATGGTTCGACCGCTTGTTTCAGGAGCTCCGCCGCGCGAGTGATGGGCTCGAGCGCGGCCTTGAGGTCACCGTGGCGAAAGCCCTCCGCCAGAGCGTCGACATCGAAGGTGATCGGATAGAAAAGCTCGCGGCCGTCTTGATGAAAGCCTATGTCGCGGATGGTCTGAAGGTCCCGGTCCGCTTTCGTTGCCGCGGCTTTGTACTGATCAACGTAAAACCGGTGCCAGCACCACACGATTGCCATCTGCTCCCGGTCGGTCTTCGGCGCGGCGTAGTGCGCCAGCCAAGTATGGTATCCGCGCTTGACGTCGAGCGGCTTCAAACGGAACCAGGGATCAGCGTCCAGATCGCCGTTCTCATCCGTCTCGAGCCAGTCGCGGGGCGCAAACCAGGCATCGCTCGGCTCCTCCGCGTCTTCGAAATACCAGGCATCGGTGCCCAGAGATTGCTTAAGCGTCGCCCATGCTTCGCCGTTCAAGCGGACATCAATCTCTTCCTCGGCACGTCGGACAGAGGTTTCGAGATCGCCGATGTTCTTGACGATGACAAAGTCGAGTTCGCGTTCAGCTGATTCCATCTTCAGGTTCCTAGGTTCTTGCAGAATTGACCGAACTGCCGGATCTGAAACCCTGCGGAGGTAGAGCCATCTGCCATTCCTGCGGCGTCGGCGACTTGGTGCCAGGTTTGCCATTTCACGGACTTGTGATCGCCGGCAGGTGGACGCGGCGACAGGAACAGGACCTGCGAATTAGCCCGTCGCATGAGAGCGGCCCGCCGAGCAATCGACTGGACATAGCGCGGCAGTTGCCGATCGCCCTCGCCGGCGTGAATCTTGACCTCGATGCCGATGACCGATCGAACGGTCTCGACGGTGATGTCCACCCGGTCCGCCAGAACGCCGTTCAGGCAATGCTCTGTCTGGACGCGGTAACCCTTTTTCAGCTCGTCGATGCCAGGTGCGCTATCGGAACCCAGGATGGACAGGCATCGCGCGAGAAAGTCCCGGCCCTCGCTTCCGTAATGATGCCAATCCCACAGTTTCGCGAGCACCGAGCAAACCCGGACCTCATCTGAACCGAGCCGCGCTGTCACCCATATGTTTGCACTCCTGGCATCGCGGAGCTTTTCAAGGGGAGTTCGCGCTCGATCCAGTATGGCCTCCAGCCGCGCGGCGGGAATTATATCGGGACGTATCTCGTTTGCTTGTGCGCTTTGGATAAGCGGGGTCGCGAGCTGGAAATAGCCGTTCAGTCTGGTTGCAAGGGAAGCGTTTTGCGACATACAAGTTGCCGTGCATTCAGGGGAATTGAGCGCAATAGGCAATAGCTAAACGATGACCGCCGAATAGTGACGGATGTCGCCCTTCCGCGGTCGATCTGTATCAGTTCGGCGATCGAGAACATCTCTGATGGCATGCGTGAGGGCAGACGGGTTCATCGCTATATCGGCTGAAGGTGATCTGCCGAAATCCAGGCACACACCGACTAAAAGCGGATGGCCTTGGCGGCTTCTTGCGACGGAAGATGATTTTTCCGGGCCTGGTCTGCCCAGAGGATCCGGAAATCGAGCAGGGTGATCTCCAAGGTCCTGCCATCTTCGTCGCTTGAAAGCATGGCATTGGCCCACATGACGGTTTGCGAAACCACATTGCCACCCGCATCGCGAACGTGCTGAACGAGCTGCCAGTAAGCAGGTCCATCTGGCAGACCGGATTGCGAAGGCGGACCGTATTTGGCCGCAAGACGCCCCTCGAGCTCCTTCGAGAATTGAGCGTCGGTCTGAAATTCGCCGAGGGACTGGCGGCTCTCGATCCGGAAGACCCGTCCTGCAGGAGTAAAGCCCAGGTCGAAAGCGATCCCGCCGGCGGAGCCGCGATAGGTCTCGAAGGCCACGTGCTCCAGCGTCATTCGGGTGCGTATCTGGTCGAAAGTCATGCCGAGTTCGATTCCAGCGACGTCGCGGGCAAGCGTCGCGGAGGCCTGCGTCTCGCGGGCTTCAATCGCCCCGGCGGGAATCAGGCACAACGCCAGTAGAAGTGCCAGCGCTATCGTCTTCATCGGTTGCTCCTTTCGCCGCAAAAACAGTAAGGCGCGCAGCCTAAGAACCTTTAAAGGCATGGCTGTGAATAGCGTCACTTCGACTTGCCGGCGAGCAGGTCATCGCTTGTCCAGTGAAACGGATCCTATAATCAAGGACGCGGGCTGAGCCAAAAAGCTACCGGCTGCTTTCGTGGGGGAGATCAATCCAGGTGCCATCGCTCGATTTCGAAAAAGAGAAGGCAGAGTTCAGAGCCTATTACAACGAGAACGCTGCGCGGTTCGGCCAGGCGAAGGATGCCATGCTGACGCTGATGAACTCGCTATTGGCGCACAAGGATTTCGCGATCGCCGGCATGTCCGGCCGGATCAAGGATCGCGACGAATCGATCAAGAAATTCACTCGCAAGTACCAGTCAGATCTCGAGAAAAGCGAGACGCCCTATGCGATCAAGGACCATATCTCGGACCTCATCGGCCTGCGTATGGTCTGCCTGTATGAAGACGAGATCGAGCCGATCGGAAAGCTGATGCGGGAGCATTTCGAAGTGCTCGATGTCACCGACAAGACGGCTGAAATCGAGGGCACCGATAATTCCTTCGGTTACAAAGGTCTGCATTTCGATCTTCGACTGGACGAAACAAGAGCGGCCATGCCGGAATATACTCTCTATGCAGCATACGGTTTCGAGCTCCAGATCCGCACGATCATCCAGGATTCGTGGAGCACCCTCGACCACAAGATCAAATACAAGAAATCCATACCGCCGTCGCTCAAGCGGCGGATAAATACGCTTGCCGCCCTCTTCGAACTCGCAGACCGCGAGTTTCGCCAGGTGCGCGACGATACACTGCTCGAAATCGAAAAGGCGAAAGACGAGGGCGGTGCGGAAATGCTCGACAAGGAAGTGCCCTGCGCCAGCGAAGGATCGCAAGCTGCGGACACCGATACCGATCGCGGCCAGCTCCATTTGCTCGACGCCTTCAAATTCCTTCGGATTGCCCAGCACTTCTTTCCGGATGTCGAATTCGAACCGCGCAAGATCGATGGCTTTACGTCCGAAATCGTCAACCGCGAGCCAGGCATAAGCCGCGCAAAATTCAACTTCTACATGCGCTCGCAGATCGGTCTCGTGAGGCAGTACCGCGATCATTTTCTCGAAAACGGCAAAGGCGAGCAGTTCAATGCCTTCACCGAAATGCGTCACGCGCTCTATGCGGCAGAACCCGCGATCTACGCATCGATGCTGACGAGGGGGGCGAAAGAAAATTTCGATAATTGGCGCGCTTCGAACTGTCCGCAAGAAAAGGAAGACACCGAACCGGCTGCGGTTGGGAAGCGCCGGAAAGCAAGCAAGAAATAGCGCCCGTTACGCGACTTGCAGGGGTACAGCGAGCGGACACCAAGGGGCCGCGGCCCCGGCGGGTTGATGTTCCCGGTAGTTGAAACCCTTGCCGAAGCGCGCTCCTGCCGAGCGGCAAATCCGCCGAGTTTCATGAGTCAGGTTTTGTCTTCGGCAGCGAAGAGCACGCCCGCGACATCGGGCGGCAGGCCATCGCCCGTGTCAAATATCTGCAGGCCTTCATTCATCAGGTGCTCGACCAGACGGTAGGGAAGTGACTCCTCGGGATAAAGCGCTTCCACCACGGATTTAAGGGCGCCATCGGGATCGATGCTGCCCACGTTCCATTTGGTCCCGGCGCCTTCACTCGTTCCGCGCCCGATCCCGGCGTCTATGGCACGCGCCATGGCGAACTTGGCAGCTTCGATCTCCGAGCCGAACAGGCCGGCAGAAACAAGAGCCGTCAGGACTTTCTCGTTAGCGGCCGTAATGCCGATGGTTTTCTTGTCGGTCAGTTTTTCCGAAACCATTCCTGATCTCCTACTTTCTTGCCAGCGTAGTGTGCCTGGCGGATTGGCGGACCAGCGACCATTCGGCTCGTAATTGTCCCTTGAGCGCTTCGCGGGCGGTTGC
>TARA_R100000049_G_C1957242_1_pt1 | contig 20281 bp, 15 predicted proteins | sample TARA_R100000049 | Tara Oceans TARA_R100000049 (sample SAMEA2619992) | marine metagenome | biome: marine biome (ENVO:00000447); feature: mesopelagic zone (ENVO:00000213) & marine oxygen minimum zone (ENVO:01000065); material: "saline water (ENVO:00002010), including plankton... | reverse complement strand
CTGGATCGGCGGGGTCATGGCGGCGGGGCTCGATTACCTTTCCCCGGGGGCGGCGCTGGCCGCCATCATGCTGGCCATGACGTTCCTGACCAATTTTGCGTCGAATGCCACGGCGGCCACCGTGGGCACTCCAATAGCTTTTGCTATCGCCAGCAAGCTGGATCTTCCGCCAGAACCCTTGGTGCTGGCTGTGCTGTTCGGGTGCAATTTGTGTTATGCGACGCCTATCGCGTATCAGACCAATATGTTGATCATGGCCGAGGGATCATACGAATTCAGAGATTACGTGCGCACGGGGGTGCCGCTCGTCCTGATCATGGTTACCGTATTGTCGCTCGCGCTTGTCGTGACCTACGGGCTGTAGAGTGCCCGCTGACCGTTGGTCTTCGGTAATGGTCACTGGACCGGATTAATTGCACTACAGCCCGCGAGACGCTCGCGAGCAAATCGATTGGGGAGAATAAAGGGTATGTCGAAATCAATTTCCACTAGCCTTGCTGCAATTGCAGTGATGCTCGCTTCGCCAGTGAGCGCAAACGATTTGAGAACAGATCTTGAAGGCGACATGCCCGAACTGATGGAGCTTTACCGGGATCTTCACGCCAATCCGGAATTGAGTTTCGAAGAGCATGAAACAGCGGCCAAGCTGGCCAAGCGTATGCGCGCATTGGGTTTCGAGGTTACCGAGAACGTCGGGAAAACGGGTGTCGTTTCGGTAATGAAGAACGGAGAAGGCCCGACAGTCCTCTTGCGCGCAGATATGGATGGTCTTCCCGTGGTCGAACAGACGGGTCTGCCGTTTGCTTCCAAAGTAACCGCTACTCCGGCAAGTGGAGTGACCACTGGGGTGATGCATGCTTGTGGGCATGACACGCACATGGCGGGTTTTATCGGCGCTGCGCAGCTTCTGGTGAAGCATAAAAACGAGTGGCAGGGTACTCTCGTCATGGTCTTGCAGCCGGCCGAAGAGATCGGACTTGGCGCGCTCGCGATGATCGAGGACGGCCTGTACACGCGCTTTCCGAAACCTGATTATGCTCTGGCATTCCATGACGCCGCAGCACCTGCCCCTGCCGGCACGATCGGTTATACTCCCGGTTACGCCTTGGCCAATGTGGATAGTGTCGACATCGACGTGAAGGGCGTGGGGGGGCACGGCGCCTATCCGCATACAACAAAGGATCCGATTGTGCTGGCCAGCGCGATTGTCATGAAGTTGCAGACTGTGGTCAGCCGTGATTCTTCGCCGCTTGACCCGGCCGTGATCACGGTCGGAAGCTTCCATTCGGGCGCAAAGCACAACATCATAAGTGACGAAGCCAAATTGCAACTGACCGTGCGCAGTTATTCTGATGAGAGCCGTCAGTTGTTACTGGACGGCATCCGCCGGGTCGCGCGAGGGGAGGCTATTGCAGCCGGTGTGCCTGAGGAATTGATGCCGGAAGTGACGGTGGAAGATCCCTACACCCCCTCCACTTTCAACGATCCCGAGTTCACTGCCGAAGTTGCAAGCAAGCTCAAACAAAGGTTTGGCGAAGACCGTGTGATGGAATGGCCCGCGGTGATGGGGGGCGAAGATTTCAGCCAGTTTCGGCGCGCTGCCCCGGAAGATGTCGATTCGATGATTTTCTGGATTAGCGGAACGACCCAGCCGATGCTCGATGCGCTGGAGAGCGAGGGTAAACCGCTTCCTTCCTTGCATTCGCCATTCTGGGCCCCTGATGCTGAGAAAGTGATCGAAACGGGGGCCGAGGCCTTGGCCAGCGCCGCCATCGAACTGATGCCGCGCAAAGGGGCCTGATTTACCTAAAAGTGTGGCCGCCGGAGCGTTGGGGCGCTCCGACGGCCGTATTCTCCTCCCCAGGAGAAAGCGTGTCAGTTTTTAGCCGTCAGACGGAACATAGGTCCCCAGCCGGTGATGGAGGGCGTTGATCTTCGCCAATTCTTCCCGGTCTTCAGTCTGCCGCGCGTAATGCGTCAGGGCAGTACGCAAAAGGCGAAAGTCTGCGGTGGAGAACAGCGCGCGGGCGCGGCCAGGCTCGGTCTTGGGAGTGTCGTCTGTCATGGTCGTCATCCTCTCTCTCCTTACGCTGCAGCGAACTGGTTCATTGTGTTGTCTTCGCCGCCAGCCTTGAGGGCTGCTTCACCGGCAAAGTACTCCTTGTGATCGTCCCCGATGTCGGAGCCGGCCATATTCTGGTGTTTCACACAAGCGATACCCTGGCGGATTTCCTCACGTTGCACGTTCTTGACGTAACCGAGCATCGCCTGTTCACCGAAGTATTCGCGAGCGAGGTTGTCGGTGCTGAGGGCCGCTGTGTGATAGGTCGGCAGTGTGATGAGGTGGTGGAAAATACCTGCACGCTTCGCGGCATCTGCCTGGAAAGTACGAATCTTCTCGTCTGCTTCAGCCGCGAGCTCGGTGCCGTCGTAATCTACACTCATCAGTTTGGCGCGATCGAACGCCGAAACGTCCTTTCCAGCTTCTGCCCACGCATCGTAAACCTGCTGACGGAAGTTCAGTGTCCAATTGAAGCTGGGCGAATTGTTGTACACCAGCTTGGCGTTGGGAACGACCTCGCGGACACGATCCACCATACCGGCAATCTGCTCGACATGCGGCTTTTCCGTTTCGATCCATAACAGGTCGGCCCCGTTCTGAAGCGCCGTGATGCAATCGAGCACGCAGCGATCCTCACCCGTGCCCGACCGGAATTGGTACAGGTTCGAGGGCAGGCGTTTGGGCGCCAATAGCTTGCCGTCGCGGCTGATGAAGACCTGGCCATTGGTAATGCTTGCCGGATCGACCTCGTCGCAATCGAGAAAGCTGTTGTACTGATCGCCAATGTCGCCGGGTTCGGTCGAATAGGCGATTTGCTTAGTCAGACCGGCACCGAGGCTGTCCGTACGGGCAACAATGATGCCATCGGGAACGCCGAGTTCCAGAAATGCGTAGCGAATGGCGCGGATTTTCTGAAGGAAATCCTCGTGCGGGACAGTGACCTTGCCATCCTGGTGGCCACACTGTTTTTCATCCGAAACCTGATTTTCAATCTGGAGCGCGCAGGCACCGGCCTCGATCATCTTCTTTGCAAGAAGGTAGGTTGCCTCGGCATTGCCGAACCCCGCGTCGATATCGGCGATGATCGGCACGACATGCGTCTGATGCTGGTCGATCGCTTTCAGAAGGCGATGGGTGTTGACGGCATCTCCTGCTTCCTTCGCCGCGTCCAGTTCGCGGAACAGACCGCCGAGCTCGCGGGCATCAGCCTGCTTCAAGAAGGTGTAGAGTTCTTCGATCAGCGCAGGGACGCTGGTCTTCTCGTGCATGGATTGATCTGGAAGCGGCCCGAATTCGCTACGCAGCGCGGCGACCATCCATCCGGACAGGTAGAGGTAACGGCGTTTGGTGCTGCCGAAGTGCTTCTTGATCGAAATCATCTTCTGCTGAGCGATGAAGCCGTGCCACGTGCCGAGCGACTGCGTGTAGTTCGCAGGATCCCGATCATACGCATCCATGTCTTCGCGCATGATGCGCGCAGTGTAGCGCGCAATGTCGAGCCCGGTGCGGAAACGGTTTTGAACGATCATGCGCGCAGCGCTTTGAGCATCGATCGCACCCCATGGCGCACCGTTTGCTGCAATGGTTTCGTTCATTTCATTGATCCGGGCCGAGTAGGTCACGGGAGTGCTCCTTGTCGCTATAGGCTTGATCGCCTGTCGACGCTTCTGACTGGCCGTATCGGTGAACGATAGGGAAATTTACAGAATAACTTGTCATATCAAATCGCGGATCGCTAGTATGCATGTAAACCTGTGAAGAAAGTTACAGATGGTTGAAGCAGCACTTTTCGCCGGTCCCGCCCTTCGTAGGCTTCGTAAGCGGGAAAGCCTGACCCAAGCCGCAGCCGCCGCGCGTTTGGGCATTTCCCCTAGTTACCTGAACCTGATCGAGCGCAACCAGCGCCCGATCAGCGCGCGCGTTATGGTGCAACTGGTCGAGCAATTCGACTTCGACCCAAGGTCACTTCGCGAAGATGAAGCTATCGGGGGAATCGAAGGACTGGCCCGGCGCCTTGCCGATGAACGTTTTGCCGATTTAGGAATAGACCGGGAAGAGGCGCATGAATTCCTCGCCTCGGCCCCTCAAGTCGCAGCCGCTTTTGCTCGTCTATACGACAGCGCAGGACCGATCGGATCAGTCGCGAACGATCCTCTGGCAGCATCGCGACGCGAGGTGGAGCGGTGGCGCAATCATTTTGCAGATCTCGATACGGCGGCAGAGGAGCTGGCGGATGAACTGCGCTTGTCGCGAGGGGATATCGGCGTGGCTCTTACCGAGCGTTTGCGCGAGCGCCATCAGCTTGCTGTCAGGATCCTCCCCCGCGATGTAATGCCCGACAGCCTCCGCCGCCTCGATCTCCACGCACGGCAGGTGCAGCTTTCGGAAATGCTGAGTATTCCTTCGCGTAATTTTCAGCTCGCTCTGCAAATCGCCAATCTTGAATTTGCCGATTTGGTCGACTCAGTTGCCAAGGGTGCCAAGTTTGAAGAGGAAACCGCGCGAGCGTTGTTCGCGCGCCATCTCAACGGGTACTTCGCCGCAGCTTTGCTGATGCCCTATAGTCGGTTCCTGCGCGCTTGCGAGGCGACCGGATATGATCTTCCTCTTCTTGAAAGGCGCTTTGGCGTTAGCTTCGAACAGCTCGCCCATCGGCTGACCACGCTTCAGCGGGTTGGGCAACGCGGCCTGCCGTTCTTCATGGTGCGGCTCGACCGGGCTGGACAGTTTTCCAAGACCTTTGCGGGAGCCAGTACTGCGCGCTTCATCGATTCTGCGGTAAGCTGCCCGCTGTGGCATGCGCATCGGGCTTTCAATCGTGCGGGCGAATTGCAAGTCCAGCTGGTGGCCCCCGATAATACGGGTGACCGGGATGGTGGCTGGCTGACCATGGCCCGAACGGTTGAGGGAAGCGGATCGCCCGGCGATGCACAATTTGTCGTTGCGATCGGGGTGGAAGCTGTACTGGCCGAAGACCTGGCGCAAGCTCGCGGAGTTTCGCTGCGGTCCGATAATGCACAGCCCATCGGCCCAGGTTGCGCTGCATGCCATCGCATCCGCTGCAGTCAGCGCTCGCTTCCTCCCGTTGGGCGCAAGCTTATCTTCGATAGATCGAGGCGAGGCATCACTCCCTTCGAACTCGAAGACGTTAACCAATAATCGTTCGCCTCGGCGGAACTCAGGCCCGAGAGGGCGCGTTTTCGGTGCATAGATAGATCTCAGGGAAATATGGTCATGACCGAAGAACGCATTACGGAAACCACCGATTCAGCCGGCAATACCCATACCACGCATACGGTTGTATCCGACGGGGCCAATCGCAGCAGTGGCACGAATTGGGCCATTATCCTGTTGGTGCTAGTCGTGGCGATCGTCGGCATTTTCTTCCTGTCGCAAATGAATAACGCCGAGGTCGCAAAGGACAATGCGATTGCCGGTGCTGCCGATCAGGTCCGTAATGCCGCTGGGCATGTGGGGGAAGCTGCGCAAAATGCCGGAAATGCGGTTGAGGACGCGGTGGCTAACTGAAGCCATTTCAGTGCGCTTGATAGCGCCACGCTTATTGCCAGTGTAAAATTTACCGACGGTTCACTCTATGTTTGCTAGTCAGGAATTCCGACACTAGCCAATTGCGAGCCGGCCCCGGATGATCCGCCTGTTCAAACACTACATTTCATACAATGTGGTGTTGCTATCAGTAATAGATCTGGTTCTGCTCTTCATAGCAGGCGAAGGTGCATGGCGGCTGCGCGTAACGCAGATATCTGTCGATGCCGGGCTGCTCGCAGAGCGCATTCCGGAACTGGTCGGCTTTGCCGGTGTGGTATGGCTGGCCATGATTGCGGTCGGGACCTACGGCCCGGAAGCGCTACGCTCCATACGCTTTGCCACTGCACGTTTGCTCGTCGCCGTCAGCCTTGGTGTGCTCGCCATCGCATTGATGAACTTCGTTCTGCCAGGGTCGGCACTTTGGCGCTCGGTCCTGTTGTATGCCATGGGCATCGCTATCCTGTTGCTTGTTGCCAATCGCATATTGGCTGGCCGCATGCTGGGTGCCGACGCTTTCCGTCGAACGATCCTCGTGCTGGGTTCGGGCAAGCGAGCGGAACGGCTGCTGCGCCTCTCGCAGAGGCAGGACAGCGGGTTTGCTGTTGGTGCATTCGTGGCGATGGGCGATAGCGCCAGCACGATCGAAACCGCGGTTCCGCGTGAATCCATATCCGATCTCGGAAAATTCATTCTTCGGGTCGGTGCGACCGAAGTAGTGCTCGCGCTGGAAGAGCGGCGCAATTCCCTGCCGCTCAAGGACTTGTTGCGGGTCAAGACCAACGGTGTCTACGTAAACGATTTCTCGAGCTTTCTCGAACGAGAACTGGGCCGCGTCGACCTGGACACGCTTAACCCAAGTTGGCTGATTTTCTCGGATGGATTCTCCGCTGGCCAGAGGCTTTCCAGCATTGGGAAGCGCTTTTTCGACATCGTCGTCAGCCTGATGATACTTACGATCGGCGTTCCCCTGATCGCTATCTTTTCCGTTCTGATAAAACTCGAAACGAAGGGGCCGGCGTTTTTTCGCCAGACCCGTGTCGGTCTTTACGGCCAGAATTTCACACTCGTTAAATTGCGTTCGATGCGTACCGATGCGGAAGCGGCAGGGGCGAAGTGGGCCGAGAAGGATGATCCACGCATAACCCGCATCGGACGTCTCATCCGTAAGGTTCGCATCGATGAACTGCCGCAGGTATGGAGTGTGCTCAAAGGGGAAATGAGCTTCGTGGGGCCTCGCCCCGAAGTGCCCGCATTCGTAAGCGATCTCGAACGCGAGCTTCCCTATTACGCCGAACGACATGTTGTAAAACCTGGGATAACCGGGTGGGCGCAGATCAATTATCCTTACGGTGCAAGCATCGAAGATGCGCGGCATAAGCTTGAATACGATCTCTACTACGCCAAGAACTACACTCCTTTTCTCGATCTCCTCATCCTCTTGCAGACAGCTCGTGTAATCCTGTGGCCGGATGGCGCCAGATGACCACCTGGATCGCAAGTCTGGCCTATGTCGGATATACGGTTGGTGCGATAAGTTGCGCTCTCGCGGCGCTGTGGATTGGCAGCAGGGGCGATGCACGCCGAACTGATCGCACACCCGCTGTCGTGGCCTTGGCGTTGACTGCCAACTGGTGCTTTGCAGCAGCAAGCTTTGGACCAACTCGGCCGATCGTGGAATTGAGCGAGGTCGCGCGTAATCTGGCGTGGCTGTTCATGTTATACCGGCTTTTCGCCAACGATGGCCGCGATGAAACGCTGCGATTGGTGCGCCCGACAGCAATCGCGCTCGTACTCGTCGAAATTTTGCAAATAGCATTGCTCTTGATCGCTCGACAGAATGTGCCCGGCACTGACCTTGTTGCGATCTTCGACACCGCGTCCCTGTTTCGCATTCTGGTTTGCGTTGGCGCGTTGGTATTGCTCCATAATCTCTATGTTGGCGCCGCAATATCCTCTCGGCAAATCCTGCGCTGGAATGTGGCGTCACTCGCGTGGTTTTGGGTTTTCGATCTCAACTATTTCACGATCGCTTATGTGACGGGCGCTGTGCCACTCGAACTGGATGCACTCCGCGGATTGGCCGCTGCAATTTGTGCAGTTCCCCTTGCGATGGGGTTCAATCGCAATGCATCCGGCTTGGAATTCCGACCATCACGGGCAGTCACCTTCCGGTTTCTCTCTCTCATGGTGATCGCTGCCTATCTGATCGTGATGGTCGCGCTTGCCCGATCTTTCGATATTTTTACGGGCGATCTCGCCCGTATGACGCAAGTGGGGCTCATTATAGCAGCCGGCGCACTCGCACTGATCTGGCTGCCGTCTGCCCGGCTGCGTGGATGGTTGAGAGTGACCGCGGTCAAGCATCTGTTCAAGCATCGGTACGATTATCGCACAGAGTGGATCAGGTTCACGCATACGATTGGTGCGACCGGCGTCGATAATTCGACACTGCAAGAGCGTTTGATCAAGGCTCTTGCAGACATCACCGACAGTCAAGCCGGCATTCTGCTCACCCCGGATGATGACGGTACACTACAACTTGCCGCGAACTGGCAATGGTCCGAGATCAAGCTGCCGGCAAAGGCTGCTCCTGCCGAGCTTGGTGAACTTCTCGAACGAAATGAGCTGATTGTCGCGCTGGATGAGCTGCGCGAAAATGTCGACCATTGTGGCGAACAGGTTCTGATACCGGAGTGGTTGCGCGAGGATAGGCAAGCTTGGGCAATCGTCCCACTGCTCCATTTCGATCGCCTCGTTGGACTCGCGATATTGTCCCGACCATTGGTAGAGCGAAAGCTCGACTGGGAGGATTTCGATCTGCTCAAGGTCGTGGGCCGGCAGCTTGCCAGCTATCTTGCCGAACAATCCGGTCAGGCTGCATTGCTGGAGGCGGGGAGGTTCGACGAATTCAACCGACGCATTGCTTTCGTCATGCACGACATCAAGAATTTATCGAGCCAGATGTCGCTGCTTTTGCGAAACGCCGAAAAACACGCCGAAAATCCTGAATTCCGAAAAGATATGCTCGTCACCTTGCGGAGTAGTGCGGACAAACTCAATGCGTTGCTCGCCAGGTTGGGGAAATACACCCGACCCGAAACTGGCGCGAGCGAGGTTCTGGAACTTTCCAAAACTGTAGAGCGGCTCGCCGATCAATTCGGGCAGATCCATCCCGTAACAGTACTTCGGTCGGAAACCGCTAGGGTCGAAGGTAATTCGAAGGCCCTGGAGCAGGCTCTCAACCACCTGATCCAGAATGCGATCGAAGCCAGTGATACCGATGCCCCGATCATGCTGGCTGCATACTCCGATGGAATCGCGGGCTTGATCCTTATTGCAGACAACGGTCACGGTATGTCGCCAAATTTTCTCCGCAGCGGCCTTTTTAAGCCTTTTGTTTCGTCAAAAGCCGGGGGCTTCGGAATTGGTGCTTTTGAAGCACGCGAACTTGTTCGTGCCATGGGGGGGCGATTGGACGTGGAATCCCGCGAGGGCCTAGGCACGCGTTTTACAATAAGTCTTCCGCTTCTTTCTGCGGCGAAATTATTCGATCGCTCCGATGTTCGCGAACGCGAGGTGGCATGATGGCGCAGTCCAAGCCCAAACTTCTGATCGTCGAGGACGATGAAGGACTTCAGGCCCAACTCAAATGGGCATACGAAGATTTCGATGTTGTCATTGCCGGTACGCGCGAAGCGGCGATCGACGCGCTGAGGATGGAAGAGCCAGCAGTAGTGACACTCGATCTCGGGTTGCCGCCGGATCCCGACGGCACAAGCGAGGGCTTTGCCGTCCTCGAGGCGATCATGGCGTTGAAGCCGGACACTAAAGTCATCGTTGCGTCCGGGCATGGGGCGCGCGAAAGCGCTCTGCGCGCTGTCGATCGAGGGGCTTATGACTTCTATCAGAAGCCCGTCGACATCGACACGCTGGGGCTGATCGTCCAGCGCGCATACCGCTTGTATCAGCTTGAGACCGAGAACCGGCGGCTGGCTCAACAGGTTGGCGAAGACCGGACGGTACTGGGGGCTATGGTTACGGCAGCCCCGGAGATGGCCAAAGTCGCGCGAACGATAGAGCGGGTCGCACCCACCAATGTGTCGGTCATGCTCCTTGGCGCCAGTGGTACGGGTAAGGAGCTTTTGGCGAGAGGCGTGCATGATTGCAGCGAGCGCCGACATGGTGCGTTCGTCGCAATCAATTGCGCCGCCATCCCGGAAACCCTTTTGGAAAGCGAGTTGTTCGGTCATGAAAAGGGCGCGTTCACCGGGGCAGTCAAGACCACTGAAGGCAAGATCGAGCTTGCTCACGGTGGCACGCTGTTCCTCGACGAGGTCGGCGATATCCCGCTGCCTCTTCAGGTGAAGTTGTTACGGTTCCTGCAGGAGCGGAACATCGAACGGCTTGGTGGGCGAAAAACGATCCCCGTCGATACGAGGATCGTGTGTGCCACCCACCAGAACCTTGAAGCCATGATTTCGGATGGAACATTCCGAGAAGATTTGTTCTACCGCCTTGCGGAGATGGTGATCAAGGTGCCTACGCTTGCAGAGCGGACGGGCGATGCCATCCTGCTGGCCAAATATTTCCTGGCGCGGTTTGCCGACGAGATGAACCTCAAGGTAAAGGGTTTTGCACCGGATGCACTTGCGGCAATCGACAATTGGAGCTGGCCTGGAAACGTCCGCGAGCTCGAGAACCGCGTCAAGCGGGCGGTAATCATGGCCGATGCTAAATTGGTATCAGTCGAGGATCTGGATCTGGAACAGGCCGGTGATGATGGCGCAGACATCACCCTCAATATTAAAGCCGCGCGGGAGCAGGCGGATCGTCGGCTGATCCGGCAAGCGCTCGCGCGGAGCGAGGGGAATATTTCGAACACGGCAAAGTTGCTCGGTATCAGCCGCCCGACGCTGTACGACCTGCTCAAGCAGTATGACCTGCAGACTTAGCCTCAGGGCTTTCTCGCTGTTAGCGTTGACCTGTCTGGTGCTGGGAGCTTGCGGGCAACCGCAGCATACCCAGTCAGAGGTCGATAAAGCGCGGGTGGAATTGGCCAACGGCAACCCTGGCATCGCCAGAATTCACCTCGACCATGCGCTCGCTGCCGGCGTTCCCCGGCGAGAGGTTTCGCTCGACTTTGCGGAAGCTGCATTGGGGGAAGGAGACTTCGCGGGCGCGCGAAACTGGCTTGAAGGGCAGGATTTTCCCGTAGGAGCCGCCGCAGAGCGCCATCTGCTGCTGGGACGCATCGAGATGGCCGAGGGCAATTTAGCCGCGGCAGCGCGAGCATTCGACAGTTCTTACGAGGCAGACCCGGCGAATGCTGAGCTCTGGGTCGAAATCGGGCGGCTGCGCTATCGTCGCGGCGAGCAAGTGCAGGCTTCACAGGCGGTAGAGCGCGCACTGGAACTGGATCCCGAGAACGGCGGAGCGCTGCGATTTCGTGGCCAGCTGATCCGCGATGCCCAAGGTATGCGATCGGGCGTTCGCTTCCTGCGCGATGCCGTCGAGCGGCAGCCTGACGACGTTTCCTTGCGCGTCGAGCTTGCGGCTACTCTTGGGGATGCGGGGGAGGCGGCAGAGGCGCTTCGAGTTTTGCGCGGGGGCGACGGCAGCGCGGTTGGTACAGCGCAGGGGCTTTTCATCCAGGCAGTCATCGCGGCGCGGGGCGGAAATTTCCGATTGGCGCGCGACCTGCTTGGGCGGTCCAACCTCGTCGAAAGGAGGGTACCGTCAGCGCAAATCCTATCGGCCATCATCGATTTGCAGGAGGAGAACTATGCGAGTGCGGTGAGGGCTCTGGATCGGATTTATGGTGGGGGGCAGGCGGATAACCGGAGGGTTCGGGATTTGCTGGCTTACGCGCTGTCGCGCAGTGGCGGGGAGCAGGAACTGGTTTCACGGTTTGCGCAGACTGCTGCCGGGAACGGCGGGTCTGCGTATCTGCGGACGCTGGTCGGGCGGGCCTACGAAGCGCTGGGCGACCGGGATGCGGCCGCCGAATTCCTTGATCTGGCGGCGGTATCGCAAGGCGGCATGGTGGTACTTCCTGCCGTAAATACAAACAGTTCGAGCGATGGGGGCGGGGTCGAGACGCGCAATTTCGTGCGGACGGCGATTGCCCGTGCAGATCCGGCGGCGGGTGGGGCGAAGGCGCGGGATTTCGCGCGCCGGTTTCCCGGTTCGGCCGATGCGTTTTCGATCCTGGGCGACGCGGAACTGGCATCGGGTAACCGGGCGGCTGCGCGCACGGCCTATGAGCGATCAGCCGAAATCAGACGCGGATGGGTGCTGATCATACGTTTGATCGGGGTACAGAACACCCCGGCAGATGCTCGGCGTATGATCGAGACATATGTGCAGGGTAACCCGATGAACGGTGAGGCCACCGCCATGCTGGCCGATGCCCTGGCAGCGGAAGGGAAATGGGCGAGGGCGGTACCGCTGCTTGATCATGCCATGCAATCCGGGATGGAGCGCGTGCCCTGGGTGCTGGCCGCGCGAAGTGTGGCCGCGCGGGAACTGGGCGATCAGGAAGGGGCACTGTCCTTCGCCCTGGCAGCGCACGAACTGCAGCCGATGAACCCCTATGCAATTTCCGCGCTCATCGCGGTTCTGCCCGAGAACGACCCGAAGCGAATTGAACTTGAAGCGAAGTTGAGGTCCGTGACAGCGACCTGAACCTCTCGACACCCGCCCCACGGCGCGGCAGAGGGCGGTCCATGAGTTTCAGAACAGTCCTGTCGGACCCCATGCTGCGCATGCTGGTCACCGCCATTGCGCTTGCCGCCCTGCTGCCTGCGACAGGCGACGCCCGGGGAGTAGCCCAGGCGGTGGCGAATGCCGCGATCTTCGTCCTGTTTCTGCTGAACGGAATGCGGATAGCACGCGGCGACATCGTGGCCGGTGTCGCCAACTGGCGGTTCCTGCTGCCCCTGATCCTGTGGGTCTTCGGCGCGATGGCGGTGATCGGACTGGCACTGTCGTCACTTGCGAGTGCTTGGCTCGCGCCATCCGTGGCGCTGGGTTTCCTGTATCTGGGCGTGCTGCCGTCCACCGTCCAGTCAGCGACATCCTATAGCTCGCTTGCCGGAGGCAATGTCGCGCTGTCGGTGGTGGCCGCGGCGCTGCTCAACATCCTTGGCGTGTTCGTGACGGTCCCGGTGTTCCTGGCGCTGGGCGGCAGCGGCAGCGGCAGCGGGGATGTGGGAATGGACGCTTTCGTCAAGATCATGCTGCTGCTGGTGCTGCCCTTTGCCATCGGGCAGTTACTGCAAAGCCGGACGGTCGCGTTCACCAACAGGCACAAGGGAAAGATCGTGTGGGTCGATCGCTTCGTGATTTCGGCAGCGATCTACGTGGCGTTTTCGGGTGCGGTAGAGCAGGGTATCTGGACCCGGGTAGATGCGCTCGACTGGCTGGGTATCGCGGGGCTGGTCGCAACGTTTCTGTTCGTCGCGAACATCGGGGCATGGCTGACGGGCAAGGCTCTTGGCCTCGCCCGCCCGGATCGCATTTCTTTCCTATTTGCCGGCGCGCAGAAGAGCGCAGCAGTAGGCGCGCCGCTGGCCACCATCCTGTTTCCTGCCGACCAGGCGGGCTTCATCGTGGTGGCGCTGCTGCTCTATCACCTGTTCCAGCTGGTGGTGGCAGCGCCGATCGCTAGTCGGCTGGCGGCGTCATCGCATCTTCGGGATGGCGGCGATTGTGCCGCACCGACCACGCGAAGCTGAGCCCGATAAGAACGGCGCCCAGCAGACCGGTGATCGTTTCCGGAATGTGGTAGCGGGCCGACAGCAGCATGATGATCCCGAGCACGATGATCGCCCAGAACGCGCCGTGTTCAAGGTAGCGATATTGGGCCAGCGTGCCGGTGCGCACCAGATGGATCGTCATCGAACGGACGAACATTGCCCCGACAGACAGGCCCAGAGCGATGATGATCATGTTGTTCGACAGCGCGAAGGCGCCAATCACGCCGTCGAAGCTGAAGCTGGCGTCGAGGACTTCCAGATAGAGGAAACCGCCGAGGCCTGATTTGACGATTTCGCCGGTAGCCTTCTTGGCCGCTTCGCGTTCCTCGATCAGGGCCGCGATGGCGTGCACGGCGATGAAGGTTACGAGACCGAGGATGGCAGCGGTGAGGAAGGTAATGGCATCGGCCGGCGCGAGCATGGTCGAGACCGTGTATACCAGCACGAGCACGAGCCCGATTTCGATCGCGGGAACATTGGAGAATTTGTTGATCGTTTTTTCGACCGCCGCGATCCAGTGCACTTCCTTGTCGTTGTCGAAGAAGAAGGTCATCCCCACCATCGCCAGGAAGGCACCGCCGAAACCGGCAATGCCGATATGCGCATCGGACACGATGCGTTCGTATTCGGCGGGATTGTTAAGCGACAGGGAAACCGCCTCGAGAGGTCCGACCTTTGCCGCGATGGCGACGATCGCGATGGGAAAGACGATGCGCATGCCGAAGACCGCGATCAGGATCCCGATGGTCAGGAAGCGCTGCTGCCAGACCGGATCCATATCGCGCAGCACGGTGGCGTTGACCACGGCATTATCGAAGCTGAGCGAAACTTCGAGGATCGAGAGAACAAGGACGATCCACAGAATGCCGAGGGTGGCGGTGATCGATCCGGTGCTCGCCCAGCCATACCATGCAGCCAGCGCAAAGCAGACTGCGGTAAAGGCGAAGGAGAACGCGTAGTATTTGCGCATGGTTTCCATGGGAGATGCTCGGTTGGTCAGCCCTTGGGCTGATAGGTTTGATCGGAGGTCGGGAAACTGCGCGCACGCACTTCTTCGGCGTATTTCACCACCGTGCGTTCGATGACGCCGGCGATGTCTTCATACTTCTTCACGAAGCGGGGAACGCGATCGAACATGCCCAGCATGTCTTCGGTCACGAGGACCTGCCCATCGCATTGGGCGGAAGCGCCGATGCCGATGGTAGGGCAGGAGACCGTCTTCGTCGCTTCTATCGCGATCGGTTCGAGCACGCCTTCCAGGACGATGGCGAAGGCCCCTGCCTTGTCGAGCGCCTGGGCATCGCCAACGATCTTGGTCGCTTCCGCATCGTCGCGGCCGCGCGCGCCGTAGCCACCGAGCACATTGACCGCCTGTGGGGTGAGGCCGACATGGCCCATGACGGGAATTCCCCGCTGATTGAGGAAGGCCACGGTTTCGGCCATCTGTTCGCCGCCTTCGAGCTTGACCGCGGCTGCGCCCGACTGCTTGAGCAGGAATGTGGCGCTTTCGAACGCCTGCTGGGGCGACTGTTCGTACGAGCCGAACGGCATGTCGACCACGACAACGGAATGATAGCTGCCCCGCACGACGGCCGCGGCATGATTGGCCATCATGTCGAGCGTGACGGGAATTGTGGTGGGCAGGCCATAGATGACCTGCGCCAGAGAATCGCCCACCAGCAGGATATCGCAATGTGCATCAAGCAGTTGCGCCTGGCGCGCGGTGTAGGCCGTGAGCATCACCAGCGGTTCGCGCGTTTCCCCGTCCGCCTTGTGCGCCCGGATCTTGGGCACGGTAAGCCGCTTCATCGGCTGCGGTGTGGGATTGGCACGGCTGGTGCTGGTATCGAGCTGGAAGGTTGTAGACATGGTCGCTCCAGTAGCAATCGCGTGGACGATGGCAAAGCGAAGCTTGGAATTCCACGGTATTCCGTGTCTAAGGGCGCAAATTTCATGCGCGCGGCAGCAATAGTCGCGATCCGGGAGGTGTAAAAACGATGGTCGCAACCACCACTTCGACAAGCGAAGGCTGGTCCTCGCGTTCGGCATTCATCCTTGCTGCGGTAGGGGCTGCAGTGGGGTTGGGGAACATCTGGCGCTTTCCCACACTTGCCGGGGAAAGTGGCGGCGGCGCTTTCGTAATCTTCTATATCGCCTGCGTGTTCCTGCTGGGTCTGCCGCTGGTCCTGTCCGAAGTGTTCATCGGCAAGGCGGGACAGACGGACGCCGTGGGATCGATCCGGCGCGTGGCCGCACAGTCCAAGGCATCGCCAAGCTGGGCGATTTTCGGCGGCGTGGGCGCGCTGGCGGCCTTCCTGATCGTTTCGTTCTATTCCGTGGTGGCGGGCTGGGTGCTCTATTACGCGGGCATCATGGGCGGCGATCTGGTCCAGGCCATTCTGGCCGGTGATCCCTTCAGAGGCGCGCTGGCCGGTGAAAGTCAGGATCAGATCCAACAGCGGCTGAGCGACATGTTCGCCAGCCCCGGTCTGCTGCTGGGCGTCCACTTCGTCTTCATGGGACTGACGCTCTATATCGTCGCGCGCGGTGTGAGTTCGGGTATCGAGAAGGCGGCGACCTATCTGATGCCCATGTTCTTCGTCCTGCTGGTCGGGCTGGTGCTGTATGGCGCCATCGAAGGCGACATCGGCCAGGCCGCTGCATTCCTGTTCACGCCGGACTGGTCGAAGCTGACCCCGCAGGTCATGAATTCCGCCCTGGGGCAGGCCCTGTTCTCGCTGTCGCTGGGGGTTGCCGGGCTGATAACCTACGGATCTTATATCAAGGAAGGCAGCGGCCTTGGCCCGACATCGGCCCTGATCGCGGTTGCCGATACCTGCGTGGCTCTGCTGGCCGGCCTGATGATCTTCCCGATCGTGTTCGCTGTGGGCCTCGATCCCGCAGCGGGGCCGACGCTGGTGTTCCAGACTTTGCCCTTCGCATTCCAGACCATGCCGGGCGGCGCCCTGTTCGGTTTCCTGTTCTTCGTCCTCATCCTGGTGGCGGCAGTGACCAGTTCGATTTCGCTGCTGGAAGTGCCGACGGCCTGGGGCATCGGAGAGCGTGGCTGGAGCCGCCCGAAATCGGCGCTGATCTTCGGCGGCGGTGCCTTCCTGATGGGGATAGCCTGCCTGCTGGGTTACAATGTGTGGGCCGATGTGCGCCCGCTGGGCTTCTGGAGCCTGTTCGCGGATACCGACATCCTAGACACGGTCGATGGATTTACCGGCAAGGTGATGCTGCCGGTCGGCGCGCTGCTGACGTCGATCTTCATCGGGTGGAAAGCGGACAAGAACCTGCTGCTGACCACGACGGGGCTGTCCCCGCTGGCCTTCGGCATTTGGCGTTTCCTGATCGCGTGGCTGTGCCCGCTGGCGGTTGCCATCATCCTTGCAACCGGCCTGTTTCCCTCAATTCTGGGTACTTGATACGAATTCGGCTTTTCGGGCGAGGAATTAGCATTTAATTGCCGTAGTCCGGCTGGCGGAGCAGGGTAGTCCTGCGGCGGGCCTGTGGGGGGCCATAGGCCGCATGATTTTCGACAGAGTAAAACCGCTCGACGCCATTCTGGCCGCAGCGGAGAAGAAGTCGCTGAGCCGGTCGCTTGGCTGGTTCCAGCTCACCCTGATGGGCATCGGTTGCGTTATCGGCACGGGCATTTTCGTGCTGACCGCCGTCGGGGCGCAAAAGGCCGGACCCGGCCTGATGATCGCCTTCGCCATAGCCGGCGGCGTCTGCATCGTGGCCGCGCTCTGCTATGCCGAGATCGCCGCGATGATACCGGTCGCCGGATCGGCCTATACCTACAGTTACGCGACCATAGGCGAATTCTTCGCCTGGACGGTGGGCTGGGCGCTGATCATGGAATACGCCATCGCCGCATCGGCGGTGTCGGTAGGCTGGTCGGGCTATTTCTCGGGGACCGTGCTGGGCGGACTGGGTATTCATCTGCCCGCCTGGTTGAGCGCGGGGCCGCTGGCCCTGGGCGGGGCCGCAGGCGGGTTCATCAACCTTCCTGCGCTGGTGATCGCGCTGCTAGTGACCGGCCTGCTGGTCATCGGCACGAGTGAAAGCGCCAAGGTCAATGCCGTCCTCGTCATCGTGAAGGTTACGGCGCTGACCGCGTTCGTGGCGATCACGCTGACGAGTTCGGAGTTCGAAGCGTCGCATTTCAACCCGTTCCTGCCGGCCGGGGTCTTCGGCGGTTGGGGAACCGGGGTGGGCGCAGTCGGTGCCGCGGCGACCATGTTCTTCGCCTATGTCGGTTTCGATGCGGTTTCGACCGCGGCGGAGGAAACCAAGAACCCGCAGCGTAACGTGCCCATCGGGCTCGTCGGATCGCTGCTGTTCTGCACGATCTTCTACATCCTCGTCGCCGCGGGTGCGATCGGGACCATCGGCGGGCAGCCGATCATGGATGCGATGGGCATTCCGCTGGAAGCGGGATCGCCCGAACTGGCGCGCCAGTGTGCGATGCCGCAATATGCCGATGCGCTGGTCTGTTCGAACGAACCGCTGGCCCATGTGCTCAAGATGCTGGGCTTTTCCGGCTTCGGCAATGCGATCGGGCTGGCAGCCTTCCTCGCGCTGCCTTCGGTCATCCTGGTGCTGATTTTCGGGCAGACGCGCATCTTCTTCGTGATGAGCCGCGATGGGCTGCTGCCCGAACGGCTCAGCCGGGTGCATCCGCGGTTCAAGACGCCGCATGTGGTGACCATCATTACCGGTCTTGCCGTGGCCATCGGGGCGGCATTCTTCCCGGTCGGTCAGCTGGCGGATATCTCGAACGCGGGAACGCTCTACGCCTTCCTCATGGTGGCGGTGGCCGTGATGGTGCTGCGGGTGAAAGACCCTTCTCGCAAGCGGCATTTCAAGGTTCCGGCCGTGTGGATCATCGCACCGTTGACGATGATCGGCTGCATCTTGCTGTTCTTCAATCTGCCGACCGCGGCGATGCTGTTCCTGCCGGGGTGGGGGATCATCGGCGTGGTGATCTATGTGCTCTATTCGCGCAGGCGCAGCCATCTGGGGCAGGGCATTGTCGAGGTGGTCGACGATGTTGCCGGAGACGAGACGATGGTGCCGATCGAGCCTGGCAGGAAGAACGACTGATACAAGAAGGGGCGCCCGCTGAGGCGCCCCTTTTCGATTCGAGAGACGGTCGGATCAGATATCGACCGTGTCGACGTGGCGTTTTTCCGCTTCGTCGTGGACCGTCATGCCCAATGCCATCTTCGCGGTATTCAGGAGGCCGATGTCGCCGTCCCAAATTTCCGCATCGCCCAGATCCATGCGCAGGAACAGGATATCGGGATCGGTCTTGCCGCCATCGTACCACGCTTCGATGAAATTATTCCAGAACTGGTCGAACCGCTCCTGACTGGTTTCCTTCACCAGCGTGCCGTTGAAGCGGGCGAACATGTCGTGGCCCTTTCCTTCGAAGGTCGCGGTGGCGGAACCGAGCTTCGCAAAGTCGCTCTTGGTGTGGGTAAAGAACCAGATCGAACTGTTGGCATCCTTGTCGAGCTGCGGGCTCATCGGCACCGCAGTGGAGCTGTCGTCCGTGAGCTGGAGGAACAGAAATGGGCTGTCTGCCAGCGACTTCCAGAACTTCTTCTTGAGGTCTTCCGGATTTCCTTGGGCGTGTTTCATTGATCGACTCCTCGTGAGATTTGTCTTCATGCAATGATCGACACGTCCGTTCGGTCCCGCGGGTGCACGCAGGGAAAACGAAGAGGGGGGCGAATTATATCAAACGATATTTGCAACGGGGCATGTTGAACATATATAGAACAAATGGCCTCTGCCTCTACCCCTCAGAAGCTCGAAATTCTCGCGGATGCGGCGAAATACGATGCATCTTGCGCGTCTTCGGGTACGTCGAAACGCAATTCGGTCGGCGGGAAGGGGATCGGGTCGACGGAAGGGATGGGCATCTGTCACGCCTATGCGCCGGACGGTCGCTGCATCAGTCTGCTGAAGATCCTGCTGACCAATTACTGCGTGTTCGATTGCCATTACTGTATCAATCGCAAGAGTTCGAATGTGGCCCGCGCCCGGTTCACGCCGCAGGAAGTGGTGGATCTGACACTGGCGTTCTATCGGCGTAATTATATCGAGGGGCTGTTCCTTTCGTCAGGCATCGTCAAAAGCTCCAATCACACGATGGAGCAGCTGGTCGAAGTGGCGCGCATCCTTCGCGAAGAACATGACTTTCGCGGTTATATCCATCTCAAGACCATCCCCGAAGCGGATGCGGAAATCGTGCATCAGGCCGGGCTGTATGCCGACCGCGTTTCGATCAATGTGGAACTGCCGACCGATAGCGGGCTGACCCGCCTCGCGCCGGACAAGAATTCCGGCCAGATCGAAGGGGCGATGGGCAAGGTGACCAGCGACATCGCCGAGCTGAAAGATGCGCGTAAGAAGTTCAAACATGCGCCGCGTTTTGCCCCCGCTGGGCAATCCACGCAGATGATCGTTGGCGCGGACACGGCGACGGACAGCGATATCGTGGGCAAGGCGAGCCGACTCTACGACAGTTTCAAACTGCGTCGCGTATATTACAGTGCGTTTTCTCCCATTCCCGATGCGAGCGCGGTTCTCCCGTTGAAGCGGCCGCCATTGATCCGCGAACACAGGCTATATCAATCGGACTGGTTGATGCGGTTTTACGGCTACAAGCCGGCCGAGGTGATGCAGGCGACAGAAGCAGACGGAAATCTGCCGCTGGATATCGATCCCAAGCTTGCGTGGGCGCTCAAGTTTCGGGAGCAGTTCCCCGTAGATGTAAATCGCGCCACGAAGGAGCAATTGCTGCGCGTGCCTGGCCTGGGCGTAAAAGCGGTTCACAAGATCCTTGCCAGTCGCAGACACCGGACATTGCGGCTCGACGATGTGGCGCGGCTTACGC
>TARA_R100000049_G_C1957266_1_pt1 | contig 20714 bp, 19 predicted proteins | sample TARA_R100000049 | Tara Oceans TARA_R100000049 (sample SAMEA2619992) | marine metagenome | biome: marine biome (ENVO:00000447); feature: mesopelagic zone (ENVO:00000213) & marine oxygen minimum zone (ENVO:01000065); material: "saline water (ENVO:00002010), including plankton... | reverse complement strand
CCGCCGACAGCAAGCTGCCGGCGGCGGTGCCATGCTCCGGGGCGTGGGCAATGCCCAGTGACGCAGCCCAGGAGAACGAAAACCGGCCTTCCATGAAGTTGCCCGATAACCAGTCGGCAATGGCACTCAGGGCGCGGGTTTCGAGCTCCGGCTGGTTCGGGCTGCGGCGCAGGGCAAAGGCATGGTTGACGGTATCCAGTGTGGCAATGGCATAGCCGTTGATGGGAATCATCTGCTCGCCTAATGCCTGTTTCAAGAACCGGTTCATCTTCCGCAGGTACTGCCTCAACAGCTCTTCGGCAGAGCGGTAACCCAGCGCCTGCTCCAGTTCATTGAAGCGGGTCAGCCGCACCATGCACAGCGTGTAAGGGGTTTGCCGGCTGTCGATGGCGGTCAGTGCCTCTTCCAGCATGGGGCGGTTGGGTTTGCCGGTTACCCGGTGGGTTTTCAGGACCCGGTCGTAATCCTGTTCGATGCGCGCGCGCAGTGCCTGTTCTTCCCGGGCGCGGATGTCGGCGCTCAGCCGGCGTTTGCGCTCTTCCAGTAACAGCCGGCCGACACCGCTGGTGAGGATCAGGGAGCCGGCGGCTGCCCCCAGAAAAAACGCGGAGTCCGTCAGTGGACTGACCGGCAGCCAGCCGATGGTTGTCAGGGACGTGGTGAGTGCGCCGACCAGAATGGCCAGTACCGACAGGGCGAAATAACGGGCGTAGACGTGCTTGCGGATCTGCCCCAGCACCAGTCCGAAGATGAACACGCCACCGGTGGCGGCAACTATCAGGAACACATCCTGCCCCAGCGGGCCGATGGCGAAGGGGGCCGCCAGCAGGTGCAGGCCGGCGGCCAGGCTGAAGCCCCGGAGTAGCCGGGCGCCTTGCCGGCCCACGGCAATAAAGTGGGGGGTGAATTCACACAGGGCAATCAGGCATAGTGGCAGGCTGACGGACAGCAGGGCGTTGAGCTCCGGTATGCCGGGCCAGATCAGCCAGAGCCCCAGGCCATCCATCACCAGCTGGCTGTAGATAACGCCCACCATCAGCACACTGAGCCAGGCCAGCCCGGGCCGGCGAAGCCTGATGACAATGCTCAGGTTCAGCAGCAGGGCAAACACCAGCATGCCGGTGACGAAGGACTTCCAGACCATGACCGGCAGGTCAGGCTCGGCGATGGCTGTGTCGCCAACCAGCGACGAAGCTTGTTGGCCCAGAAATGCCGCCAGCAAACCATAGATTGCCACTACCAGCAGCACCACAAACGGAAACCAGCGCTGCAGCCCGTTGCCACCGGCGCGCCGCCCCGGGGCTTGCTCTGGGCTGTGTTGGTTTGTGGAGGCTGCGCCCATTCCGTAGCAATCCTGGTTGGTGCAAAGGCTTTGATACATAATGTTACTCGATATAACATCTTGCAACATTATGAATTTGAACAAATTTTAATGCATTTAAAGATATTTTACATTTGGAGTTTCATGGGGATGGTTAAAATGAGACCTGTTCCCGATAGCTCCATTCCAACAGAGGATACCCCGTGACCATCCAGATACTGACCACCGGCGGCACCATCGACAAGGTGTACTTTGATGCCAACAGCAAGTTCGAGATCGGCGACAGCCTGTTGCCGGAATTGCTGGCAGAGTCGAATATCCATGAGGGCTATGCCATCCGGGAGCTGATGCGTAAAGATAGCCTGGAACTGACCGATGACGACCGCGACAGTATTCTCGAGGCGGTAAAGCAGACCGAACATTCCCGCATTATTATCACCCATGGCACCGACACCATGGCCCAGACGGCCCAGGTCCTGAAAACCCTGCCCGATCGCACCATTGTGCTGACCGGGGCCATGCAACCGGCCCGGATGCGTCGTACCGATGCCATCTTCAATATCGGCTTTGCCTGGGCGGCGGCCCGGCTACTGCCGCCGGGGGTCTACATTGCGATGAATGGCGAGGTGTTCGAGGCGGGAGCGGTGCGCAAGAACCTGGAGGCCCAGAAGTTCGAACGTATCGATGACGCAGCCCGGTAGCGCTCGTTAAACCGAATCGATTTCTGACCGGGTCAGTTCCCGAAACTGGCCCGGTGCCAGCCCTGCATCCAGTTCAATCGCGCCGATGCGTTGTCTGTGCAGTGTCGTGACATGGTTTCCCACCGCCGCCAGCATGCGTTTGACCTGGTGGTAACGGCCTTCGCTGATGGTCAGCTCTATCTCCTGTTCGGAACAGGCCACCACCTGCGCCGGTCGCGTGGCCGTGTCTTCTCCGTTGAGCTGAATGCCTTGTTCCAGGGCCTGTCGGGCTTCTGCCGTTAAGGGCTCGGCCAGCTGTACCCGATAGGTTTTCGGGCAGTCCCGCCGGGGCGAGGTAACCCGGTGCGACCACTGGCCATCGCTTGTGAGCAGCAGGAGTCCGGTGGTGTCTTTGTCGAGCCGTCCGGCAATGTGCACCTGCCGCGCCAGTTCCGGTGGCAGCAGGTCCAGCGCGGTGGGCTGGCTACTGTCGGTGGTGGCGCTGATCACACCGGCGGGTTTGTGCAGCATCAGGTACTGCTCGCCGGGCAGGGTCACCGGCTCGCCGTCGAGCAGCACGCTGTCGCCGGTGTTGATGTTGGCGCTGGTGCTGCGGCACAACTGGCCGTTCACCTGAACCCGCTTGCCGGTGATGGCCCGTTTGGCGTCTTTGCGGGACAACCCGGTGCCGCTGGCAAGGTATTGGTCCAGGCGCATCAGCAAGTATGCCCCTGAGCCGGCGGGGCCAGTGTGGCCAGGCACAGCACCGGCAGTTCTCCGGTCAGCCGGGCCCAGAGCAGCGGCAGGGCGTCCGGATTGATGGCCGGCCTGTCCAGCCGGCCGCTGGGGATCGGGGCTAAACCCTGATCCGAGAGGTTCGCCAGGGTAAAGGTAAACGGATGCGCGCCGGGAATGCCCAGGCGGATGTCGGTGGCGGTAATCTGTTGGCCGGCCTGCTCATAATGCAGGAAGCCCCGGGTGAACCACTCAAGGCGCCGGGCTTCCGGCAAGCCAGCTACCCGGGCCCGGAGCACCGGATTGCGGGGGAAGTACTCCAGTGTCAGTTCCGGAGTCTGGTCCAGAAACCCTGTGACAATTTCTACCCGGGTGTCGTCGGTGATGGCCGTGGCTCGCCATAACAGGGTATTGAACGGCATGGGTTGTACCATCAGGGCCGGCTGTTCCAGCCCGGCCCGGGCCAGTGCCGGTTGAACCCTGTCGGTGATGATCTGCTGTGCAACCAGCGTCCAGCCCAGATACAGGGTGGATAGCCCCAGTGCCAGGCTCAGCGCCGTGCGGGCCGGCGGGCGCACCAGAAACGCCAGGCAGCCGGCCAGCAGCGGCAGGGTGTAGAGCGGGTCAATAATGAAAATGCTGTTGATGGCCACCGGTGTGCCGAACGGCCAGAACAGCTGGGTGCCGTAGGTGGTGAACGCGTCCAGCAGGGGGTGGGTGATCAGGATAAGCGCTACCAGCGCCAGCCATCGCCGGTAGCTGATAACCGGCTTCCAGCGCCACAGGCCCCAGGCGATCAGCAGCGACAGGGGCGCGAGAATCAGCAGGGAATGGCTGAAGCCCCGGTGCTGGGTAAAGTTGGCGACCGCGGTGCCATAGTCGATGACTACGTCGAGGTCCGGCAGGGTGCCCAGCAAGGCGCCGGTCAGCAGTGCCGACCGCCCCAGGGTTTTGCCGGCCACGGCTCCGGCCAGGGTGGCGCCAAGGGCGGCCTGGGTAATGGAGTCCATGGTTCAGCTACCGGCCTGGATATCCAGCGCCTGCAGCAGTTGCCCGGACGGAAAGCCGTCGGCAATAAGGCCTTCGGCTTTCTGGTACTGGCGGATGGCCTTGCGGGTGTTGGAACCCAGAATGCCGTCAGGCTCGCCGCTGCTGTAGCCCTTGGCGTTCAGGCTTTCCTGCAGCTGCATGATCTGATCCCGGGATAAGGCAGGCTGGTCTTCCGGTGGTGGGTTCTGCAAGCCGCCGGCACCGGCCACCCGGTCGGCCAGGTGGCCAACGGCGATGGCGTAGAACTCTGAGCGGTTCCAGCCCATGATGACCCGGAAGTTGCTGTAAGCCAGGAAGGCCGGGCCCTGGTGGCCGCTGGGCACCACCAGTGCGGCTTTAATGGGCTCCTGGGCCAGGGCGTTACCGAAGGCATCGGTAATGCCCAGTTTCCGCCACTCGGCCAGGGGCAGCCGGCGACCATCGGCCTGGCTGAAGTCAAAGTTTTCGGGCAGTAACACTTCCCGGCCCCAGCGGTAGTCGCCGTCCCAGCCCATGGATTCCAGGAACTTGCCGGCCGACATCATGGCATCGGGCAGGCTGTTCCACAGGTCCCGGCGGCCATCGCCATCGGCGTCTACGGCGTGTTTCAGGAACACCGTGGGCATGAACTGGACGTGGCCCATGGCGCCGGCCCAGGAGCCTTCCATCTGTTCTGCCGGAATGGCGCCCTCGTCGATAATGCGCAGGGCGGCAATCAGCTGTTCGGTGAAGAAGGTCGTGCGGCGCGGGTCACAGGCCAGGGTGGTCAGGGCACTGGGCACCTGCATCTTGCCGAAGTAGCTGCCGTAGTTGGTTTCCAGGCCCCAGAACGCCACCAGGTAGGGCGCAGGCACACCGGTTTCCCGGGTCACCCGGGCCAGCAGGTCCTTGTGTTCGGCCAGCATTTCCCGGCCCTTGCTGATCCGGCTTTCGTTAACCCGGCGGTTCAGGTAGTCGGCAAAGGTGGTGGTGAACTCCGGTTGCCGGCGGTCCAGTTCGATGACCCGCTCCAGGTAGCTGACATCGGCCATCACCCGGCTGGCGGTGTCGGCACTGACACCGGCCTGGACTGCTTTGTCTTGCAGGACTGCCTTGCACTCTGCAAAGGCGGCGTCGGTCATGGTGGGTAGTTCTGCCATCGAAGCCTGGCTGGTAAAGAGCAGGGCTGGCAGGAAAAGGGCAGTCAGGGCGTGACGTACTGGCCCCGGCATCGGCTGATTGGCCACAGTAAAACCTCGCAAGATGAATGGGCGGGTATGAATGCCATGTTAGCGCGTTTTTACGGTTCGGAAATACCGCTGAACCGGCCCGGGAGTGACAATTCTTTAATCCCGGAGTTCCGGTACCCGTTCTACCAGCCGCTCGCGGGGGAAGTGGCAGATGAATTCGCTGCCTTCGCCGGGTTTGCTGCGGATTTCCAGGTTGCCATCGTGGTTAATCAGCACGTGTTTGACGATGGCCAGTCCCAGGCCGGTGCCACCGGTGTCTTTGTGCCGGCTCGGGTCGGCGCGGTAGAAGCGCTCGGTCAGGCGGGGAATGTGAACCGGGTCGATGCCGATACCGCTGTCTTTGACGGACAAATGGGCGCCGTCGCGGTTGGCCGTCCAGGACACGGTCACTTCGCCTTCCGCCGGCGTGTACTTCACGGCGTTGAACACCAGGTTGGAGAAGGCGCTGCGCAGCTGGCTTTCATCGCCCTGCAGCAGCCGGTGGTCTGAAATATTGACGGTAATGCGGTGCTGTTTGCTGCCGCTCAGGGCCTGGGCGTCGTGACAGATCTGGTTCAGCAGGGCATCCATGTCGGCAAGGGTGTCATCTACCGTGTGTTCACCGGTTTCAATACGCGACAGCAGGATCAGGTCGGTAATCAGTGCTTCCATCCGGGATGACTGGGCGGCCATGGTGTTGATGGCCCGGCGCCACTTGGGTGGCAGTTCGTCGGCATGGTCAACGAGGGTTTCGAGGTAGCCGCTGATTACCGTTAGCGGGGTGCGCATTTCATGGGAAACGTTGCCCACGAAGTCCCGGCGCATCTGTTCCAGCTGGTACAACCGGGTAACGTCCTTGGCCACGATCAGGCGGTCGTCGTCGCCGAACAGGCTGATCTGGATTTGCAGGTGGAGATGGGGCTTGGCCGGGGAGTTCAGTTCCAGCGGTTCCCGGTAGTCCCGGGAGTCGAAGTAGGCCTTGAAGGCCGGGTTTCGGATCAGGTTGTGGATGTACTGGCCCCGGTCGGTACTGCGCCGGAACCCCAGCAGGTGTTCGGCAGAGCCGTTCCACCATTCCATGGTGCCCCGGGCGTCGGTCATGATCACACCGTCGCGCATGGCATTGGTGGATTCCTGAACCCGGTTGATGCGGGCCCGGAGGCGGTCCTGTGTGCGCAGGTGGCTCTGGTGCAGCTTGTTCAGGCCATCAAAGATGCTGCCCCACATGCCGATACTCTGGGGCGCTTCTTCGCTGGCGTCCGGGTTGTCCAGCCACTGGTACAGGCGGCGGGCCTGGATCAGGGTCCACCAGAGGTAACCCACCAGGCCAACCAGCAAGCCGTATACCGGTTCACCAAAATACAGGCCAACCAGCGTGGTACTGGCCAGGATGGCCAGGATCAGGCGCAGATATCGTGACCACTTGTGTTGCATCGGGCGCAGCCTTGTTCTGTGTTCTGGTATCAGGCCAGGGGCCGAAGCGGTTATGCGACCCTGGTGGAGAACCTGTAGCCGGTGCCCCGGACGGTCTGGACCAGGTGGTCGTAGCGGTCGCCAAGGGCCTTGCGCAGGCGCCGGATATGTACGTCTACCGTACGCTCTTCAACATAGACATTGCCACCCCAGACCTGGTCCAGCAACTGCGACCGGGTATAGACCCGTTCCTGGTGGGTCATGAAAAACTGCAGCAACCGGTACTCGGTGGGGCCCATGGTCAGGGCACCTGCCGGCGTGGTTACCCGGTGGCCGACCGGGTCCAGGGTCAGCCCGTCCACTTCGATCGGGCTGTCGACGCCGGCCGGCGTTGCCCGGCGCAGTACCGCTTTCAGCCGGGCAACCAGTTCCCGCGGGCTGAAGGGCTTGGTGATGTAATCATCGGCGCCGACTTCCAGGCCCTGGATCTTGTTGTCTTCCTCAACCTTGGCGGTCAGCATGATAATCGGGATGTCGGCGGTTGCCTCTTCCTTTTTCAGCCGCCGTGCCAGCTCGACACCACTGGTGCCCGGGAGCATCCAGTCCAGCAGGATCAGGTCTGGCTGCCGGTCAACTACCAGGGCGTGGGCCTGGCGGGCATCCTCTGCCTCGAGGTAGTCGTAATCAGCCATTTCGAGGGCCACGGCGATCATTTCGCGGATGGCTGGCTCGTCATCGACGATCAGGACAGTTTTTCCATTCATGTGCTTCAACCTGTGTCAGAACCCCGGGAGCAGGGTTTGCGCTCCCCAGTAATGTTGCTGGCTCATTACAACGCGTCTTTGTTACAAGTATATGACACGGTTGAGTTGGCGGCGGTTCCGTGCCTGCTGGCAACTCAGAGAAGCTGGTCGATCACCAGCCCGGCAAATACCGCAAACCCGGCCCAGTTGTTGTTCAGGAAGGCCTTGAAGCAACCTTCCCGGGCACGGTCGCGGGCCAGGTACTGGTGATAGGCAAACAGGCCTGCCATTACCGCCACGCCCAGATACCAGAACGCGCCCAGTTCTGCCTGGCCTCCTACAATTACCAGGATCAGCACCACCAGCGCCTGCAGTATGCCGATGATCGCCCGGTCGGCTTCGCCGAACAGGATGGCGGTGGATTTAATGCCGATTTTCAGGTCGTCATCCCGGTCCACCATGGCATAGAGCGTATCGTAGGCCACGGTCCACAACACGTTGGCGGTGAACAGCAGCCAGGTAAGCTGGCTCAGCTCGTTGGCCTGGGCGGCCCAGGCCATGGGGATGGCCCAGGAGAATGCGGCCCCCAGAAACAGCTGGGGCAGGTGGGTGTAGCGCTTCATGAACGGATAGATAAACGCCAGCAGGGCGCCGCCGAAGGACAGGTACAGGGTCAGCCGGTTGGTGAACAGTACTACCATCAGGAAGGAAACCAGGCACAGGCCCAGAAACAGGGCAACGGCTTCCCAGGACTGGATGCGGCCGGTGGTCAGGGGGCGGTCCTGGGTGCGTTTTACGTGGCGATCCCAGTCCCGGTCGGCAAAGTCGTTGATGGCGCAGCCGGCGGCCCGCATAAAGAACACGCCCAGGGTGAAGATAATGACGTTGGCAATAGACGGGCTGCCGTCGCCGGCCAGCCAGAGTGCCCAGAAGGTGGGCCAGAGCAACAGCAGGCTGCCGATAGGCCGGTCAATGCGAAGCAGGCGGGCGTAGTCGGCCAGGCGTGCCTGGACAGGGTCTGGCAGGGCATTCTGCAACATGGTGCGCTCTTCCGTGGGTCAGGTGCGTGGCAAACACCGAATTATAGCCAGCCAGGGCCCGGGGGTTAAACCGAAGCTTACCGGTACAGCACCGGCAACAGGTATTCGCCCACCATCAGGGCGTTTTTGCCGTGGTGGAACAGGGAGCGCCGGGCCAGCCGGGGCTGAAGCGGATGATCGGGCTGGCACAGGCCGGTTTCCAGCGGCCCCCGTGACCAGTCCGGACTGCTGAACAGAAAGGCACCCAGGGGCTTGTTGCCCAGGTGGCGCAGTTGCCTGCCCTTGCCTTCAAAACAGTGGTGGGGGATGACGGTGCGGGCCAGGACCCAGGGCTGGCCATCGCCGCACAGGCGGACTTCGCGGATCCAGGCCTGTTGTCGGGGCTGCAGCCCGAGCCGGCGAACCTCTTCCGGGAACGGCGTGGCGTAGCCTTCGCGCGCGACTTCCACATGGAAGCTCTCGAGGCACCGGTGCTTCATGGCCTGGGTGAAAGACCCTTCCACCTGCAGCCAGTAGCGGGCCGGGCCGTGAACCTCCGGGTTGCGCAGCCCGGCCGCAGCCAGCGACCGGTACCAGCGGGTAGGCGGGATCTTCAGGCTGTTTTCCCGGTCAGAGTCCTTTGACAGCATAGATGCCGGGGGCGTTACGCCAGTAACCTTTGTAGTCCATGCCGTAGCCGAACAGGAAGCGGTCTTCAACGTAGAGGCCTGTGAAGTCGGCTTTCAGGCCCGGACGGGCCTTGCGTTCGTGAATCTTGTCGACCAGTACCGCTGTCAGCACTTCCCGGGCGCCGTGGGCCAGGCAGTAGTCAGCGATGGCGCACAGGGTGGTGCCTTCATCCAGGATGTCGTCGACAATCAGCACCGTGCGGTCTTTCATGTCGGATTCCGGCTGGAGTTTCCACTCGAGGATACCGCCGGTGGTTTCCTGGCGGTAGCGGGTGGCGTGCAGGTATTCCGCCTGCACCGGGAATTTGAGGCGGGGCAACAGCTGGCCGGTAGTGATCAGGCCACCGTTCATAACGCAGAACAACAGCGGGTTACTATCTTTCAGGCGATCGGTGATGGCCGAGGCCATGGTGTCGATGGCAGCACTTACCTGTTGTTCGTCCACCAGGCAGTCGGCTTCAGCCATGACCTGGTTCATTTCCGCGACGGTATCGGTCATAACGGTCGGTCCTGTCGTAAAACCGGCGATTATACCGAACCGGTTGCCCTGAAGGGAGGGGCTGATGGTGAACGGACTATCTGTAATCATGCCTATTGGCACAAAACCCGGGCAACCGGCGTCTCGCGCGGCATTGGTCACAGGCCGGGCGGAGGGTATTATGGCGCCCGGGATTTTAACGGAGAGCAAGTATGAAGAAGTGGCAGTGTGTAGTGTGTGGTCTGATTTACGACGAAGCCGAAGGCTGGCCGGAAGACGGCATCGAGCCGGGCACGAAGTGGGAAGATGTGCCGGATGACTGGGTGTGCCCGGACTGTGGCGTGGGCAAGGAAGACTTCGAGATGATCGAAATCGGCTGATTAACGGAGCAGGACTATGACCGACCAGGCACCGATTGTAATAGTAGGTACCGGATTGTCCGGATACTCGCTGGTGCGGGAGCTGCGCAAGCTGGATAAAACCACTCCGGTGGTGATGGTAACCGCAGACGATGGCGTGAATTACTCCAAGCCGATGCTGTCCACCGGCTTTACCAAGGGTAAGGATGCCGAGGGGCTGGCCCAGGGCGACACCGGGGCAATGGCCGAACAGCTGTCGGTGGACATTCGCACGTTCACCACCGTTACCGGTATTGATACCGGTGCCCGCGAACTGGTGCTGGGCGACGAGCGGCTGGCCTACAGCAAACTGGTGCTGGCCTGGGGTGCGGATGTGATCCGCCTGGGCCTGGACGGTGATGGTCTGGACCGGGTCTATTCCATCAACGACCTGCTGGATTACCGGGCGTTTCGCAAGGCCCTGGAAGGTGGCAAGCGGGTGGCCATCATGGGGGCCGGGCTGATCGGCTGCGAGTTCGCCAACGACCTGCGCAATGGCGGCTACGAGGTTGATGTGATTGCCCCCGATACCCAAGTGATGCCAAGCCTGTTGCCGGAAGCTGCCGCCAACGCCGTGCAGCAGGAGTTGCAGGCCCTGGGCGTGAACTTCCATCTGGGCACGGTAGTGCAGAGGGTTGATCGTGACGGGCAGGGCGTAAAGCTGTTGCTCGCCAATGACGATACCCTGGCAGCGGACCTGGTAGTCTCGGCGGTCGGCCTGCGGCCGCGCACCGAGCTTGCCCGGGCGGCCGGTATTGAAACCGGTCGCGGCATCCTGGTTAACCGGGCCCTGGAGACCTCCGCGCCGGATGTCTATGCCCTGGGTGACTGTGCCGAGGTAGATGGCCAGGTGCTGCTGTATGTGTTGCCGCTGATGGCCTGTGCCCGCGCCCTGGCGAAAACCCTCACCGGTGAACGCACCCAGGTGAGCTATGGTGCCATGCCGGTGATGATCAAAACCCCCTGTTGTCCCACAGCGGTGTGTCCGGCACCGGCCGGCGCCGAAGGCGAATGGGACATCGAGCAGGAGGGTTCAGACGTGAAGGCCCGTTTCCTGTCGCCATCGGGCGAGGTGCTCGGCTTTGCGGTGACCGGTCGGTTTGCCGTGGAAAAACAGGCGTTGTCGCGGGAAGTGCCGCCCATCCACAGTGACTGAGCGTTGCGAAATTGTTTCACCTGAGGTAGAAATTCTTTCGTAAGCTAAGGAGCTGGTCGCTGGCTCCTGACCAAAACAACAGGAGCGTGCATGCTGGAAATAACCCGGAAGCTGATTGATTTGCTGGATTTGTCGCCCATCGGAGATGACCATTTTCAGGGTGACAGTGAGAATCTCGGCTTTCCCCATGTGTTTGGCGGCCAGGTACTAGGCCAGGCGTTGATGGCGGCCAGCCGCACCGTTGAAGGCCGGTTGTGCCATTCATTGCACGCCTACTTCCTGCGCCCCGGCAATCACAGCATGCCGATTGATTACGAGGTTCAGCGGGTTCGTGACGGCGGTTCTTTTTCTGTGCGGCGGGTGATTGCCCGCCAGGATGGCAAGGAAATCCTGACCGGTTCTATGTCGTTCCAGGAGGCCGAGGCAGGCCTCAGCCACCAGTTTCCGATGCCTGAGGCACCGGCGCCGGAAACCCTGAAATCCGAACAGGAACTGGGCCAGCTGCTGGTTGACCAGGTGCCGGAGAAACTTCGGGAGGTGCTTACCCGCGAGCGGCCCATCGAAATTCGCCCGGTGAACCCCGGTAACCCGCTCAAGCCGGAGAAGCAACCGCCCTACCGCCAGGACTGGTTCCGTGCCCTGGGGCCCCTGCCGGATGATCCTGCCTTGCACCGCTGCCTGCTGACCTACGCCTCGGATTTCTCGTTCCTGGGCACCTCCATGGCACCCCACGGCCGCAGCTTTATGAACCGGAACATGCAGGTGGCCAGCCTGGACCACGCCATCTGGTTCCACCGGGATTTCCGCATGGACGAATGGCTGCTGTACGATAAGGATAGCCCCAGCGCCTCCGGCGGTCGCGGTTTTAATCGCGGTAACTTCTTCACCCGGGATGGCGTGCTGGTGGCTTCGACCACTCAGGAAGCACTGATCCGGGAACGTAAGGCCTGAGGGTTGTAACCCCTTAGCCAGTCGACCATGTCATCAAAGGGTAGCGGCCGGGTGAGGAAGTAGCCCTGCACCATATCACACCCCATGTCTTTCAACAGCGACAGGGTTTTATCATCCTCCACCCCCTCGGCCACGACGGTGTAGCCGAGGCTGTGGCACATGTCGATGGTGGTGCGCACGATCACTCTATCCTGCTCCCGTTCCACTATATCGGTAATCAGTGAACGGTCGATTTTGATTTCGCCGGCCGGCAACTGCTTGATGTAGGACAGCGACGAATAGCCGGACCCGAAGTCGTCAATGGAGAGCGGAATGCCCGCGGCATCAAGCGCGTTCAGCGCCCGCAGGGAATTGGTGGGGTCCTGCATCATGGAGGTCTCCGTGACCTCGAAGGTGATGGCCCCGGAGTGGATCTGGTAGCTTTGCATCAACCGTTGCACGAACACGGCAAAATCCGGTTCCCGTAGATTGTTGGGCGAGATGTTGACGGCGATTCCGGCATCCCAGCCGATCTCCAGCAGCCGCCCCCGCATTTCCAGGGCCTCTTTCAGCACCCATCGGGTCAGGGGTTTGATCAGCCCGGTCTGTTCGGCCACCGCGATGATTTCATCGGGCCGAACCGGCTGTTCCCGCCTTGGCCAGCGAATCAGTGCCTCAAGTCCGGTAATGGCGCGGGTGCGCAGGCACAGCTTGGGCTGCAGGTAAAGAGTCAACTCATTGTGATCGATGGCGTGGCGCAGGTCGGAGACCAGAGTCAGTCGGTCGGCGCTGTAGGAGTCCCGGGAGGATTTGTAGTAGGCAATTCCGCGGTCTCGGGCGCGGTCAGAACCTTCGGCGATCACCGCCCGGCGAATCAGGGTGTTGGCATCGTTTCCGTGAGTTGGGTAGAAAGCCACGCCCAGCTGTGGGTTCAGGGGAACCTGCATGCCAAGGAAATCTACCGGGTAGCGGATCTCTTCAATGCTGCGCAGCACGATTCTGGGCACCGACAGCGCCTGGTCAGCATCCACCACAAAGGCAAAGGTTTGCGGGTCGAGGCTGGCCAGGAAGAAGGTTCGGTTGTCGGTCTGCTCCAGAGAGATGGCCCCAGGTACATCCTTGATCACCGCGTTGTAGTGTTTGGAGGCCAGCTCCAGAATGCGGTCGGTGTTGCGGTGGCCCAGAGTTTTGGTCACCGGGTACAGGTTGTTCAGGTGGATGATTACGACACCAAAGCGTTTACCACGCTGACTCCGGATCAGTTCGTTCAGGCGCATTTCGTAGCTGCTGCGATTGGGCAGGCCAGTGAGCGGATGGTGCAAGGCCTGGTCCATCAGCCGGAGTTCGGCTGTGCGCCGAGCTTCGAGTGCCTTGAGTTCCGCCTCCTGGGCCAGCACTTTCTGCTGGCGCTCGTGATAGATCCGGATGGCCAGAGCCAGGCTGAGCAGGATCGCCTGGAAGGCAGAACCCAGCTGCATGCCATAGACCGAGAAGAAACTGGTGGGAATCAGGCCATACTTGTTGGCGGCGGTAATGGCACTGCCCAGGGTCACAGCCCCCCAGGCCAGGGTGTAGTACACCGCCTGTGGGTTGCCTCGGGCCCATTGCAGGGGGCCGACGACAGTAAGCAGCAGGCAACTGGGAATTGCCAGGGCCACGGTTAGCCGGATACCAGTGCCGTAATCAATCACCATGGTCGACAGCGCCAGTGCTCCGTTCAGCAAGATAGTGGCGAGCATGAGACGGTCGAGCCGGGGGCTGCACTCGCGCAGCTTGAGGAACGACCGTGAGAACATGAGGGTGAACAGCATGGCCAATGGTATCGACAGCACCATGGCGTTGCTCTGAACTGCAGGGAGTGTCGGCCACAGGAACTGGTAGGTAGTACCGTTCAGGGTGCCGATCAGGATCAGGTAGCCCAGGGTCGAGAGCACGTAATAAAGATAGATGGATTCCCTGAGTGCCAGGAACACAAACAGGTTGAAGCAGATGGCGGTAATCAGGATGCCGTAGTACAGGGCGTGAACCTGGCTTTCAACGGAGCTCTTCTCAAAAAAGCTGCGATTGTTCCAGAGCCGGAGCGGCACCTGCATGGCGCCGTCGGTGTCGATTCTCAGCAAAATGCGGTAGTTGTGATCAGCTTCAAGCTGGAACGGGAACAGGAAATGGGGGTGTTCCACCGGGCGCTCCGAGAACGGCATGCGGTCGCCGGTCTGATAGCTCAGCTGGATTTCGCCGTCCCGCAACAGATAGAAATCGATTCGATCCAGATGCGGGTAGGCGATCTCCAGGAGATTGGTGGTTCCGGGCTGGCTGATCGGAAACTGCAGCCAGACCTGGTCCCGGGTGTAACCGAAATTGGGCGTTTGTCCGTTCAGGATTTGCCAGTCGCCGGATTCCAGGGCCTGTTGCGGGCTGCGTTGGTCGTCCGGCGCCAGTCTCAGGTACTCAATGGCCGGAATATAGCCATCACTGGCCGCCATGGCGGGAAGCGAAAGCGCCAGAAGAATCAGCAGGGCTGCCAGGGGTCGGGCCAGTTGCATCAGAATCACAGGTTACCGTTCTTGTCGTTATGGCCTGAGTATGGCCTGTCGTCTGGGGCGGCTCAAGCCGTAACCTGCAGACTTTTGGTAACTTGTGTAATTATTGGTCAAATCCCGTTAATCCAATCCCGGACCCAGGGCAGGGCTTCGGCCTCCGGCTCCATGGTTTCCAGTGCATCAATCCGCAGGGTGTCACCGACCTTGCGGGCGCCGGTTTCATACAGCGCCTCTTCCATCAGGTCTCCGGCACCGCAAAAGGTGTCGCCATAGGAGCTGTCGCCCAGCACGATCACGCCAAAGGGGCGGCCAGGCTGCTGAGGCAATTGTTCGCGCAAGTCCAGATAAAACGGCAACAGGTTGTCGGGGATTTCACCCTGGCCAGTGGTGGAGGTACACACCAGCAACGCGTCCTGGTTGTCGGTGATATCGGCCAGGGTTGGATTTTCCAGAACCGTGACGGTGTGCCCTTCGGGTTCCAGTTCCTGCTTGATACGGCGCGCTGTCAGCAGGGCGCCCCCGTAAACACTGCCGGTAAGTATGCGAATTGCTGCCATGTTACTGCCTGATGTTGGTGAATGTGCATGGAATACTGGCGGCGATGTTAGCGGTGCCCGCGGCAGGGCTCAAGCCGGGCTTTCTTCTGGCACCTGGCTGTCCTGGCTGCGTACCCTTGGGGCAATCCGGTTGCGGCCGTCACCCTTGGCACTGTACAGGTTGAGGTCGGCCTGCTTGAGCAGTTCGTTCACCGAACCGGCCTTGGAAATGGAGCAAACCCCGGCGCTGATGGTGACCGGAAGCTCCTGGCCCTGATGCTGGAACTTTGCGCTGGCGACTTCTGTACGCAGTCGCTCGGCCAGGCTGAGGGCCTGCAGCAGCGTGGTGTCTGGCAGCAGGATCAGGAATTCTTCGCCGCCCCAGCGCGCAGCGACGTCGGTTTGCCGGATCACCTGGCGCACCAGCCTGGCAAAGTGCTGGAGGGCAGTGTCGCCGGCATCGTGCCCGTAGTTATCGTTAATCCGCTTGAACAGGTCCAGGTCGATCAGGACCACGGAGAAGTGGTGCCCCGAGCGCTGGTAACGCGAGAATTCCGCGGTCAGGCGGCTGTGCATATACCGGCGGTTGGCCAGGCCGGTGAGTTCGTCGGTGCGGGCGGCCTGTTCGTGGCTTTGTGCCAGCTTGACCAGTTTGTTTCGGGTCTGGAGCCGGCCCGCTTCGAGGACGAAGCAGAAAATGGATTCGAAGGTCAGGGTGGCGAAAAACCGGATTTTGAAGTCGGTCGAGTATTCGCCGGTTACCCCGGGCAGGTCGGGGAACTGGAACACAATGATCGCCAGCAGGTAGCAGAACAGCAGGATAGCTGTGCCGGCTTTCAGGCTGGTCAGGAAAAACAGCAGGGGCGGGAATACATAGAACCACAAGGGCCCGGTGTTGCCCTCTCCGCCCGAGGCAATCAGGTAGGCGAACAGCAGGGCAACGGTTGTCAGTAGCCCGACCTTCTGTGTCAGCCGGTTGCCGGTCCGGGCATACCAGAGCATATTGGCCAGCACCGGTACATTGAACAGCCACAGCACGATGGCGTGGCTGTGATGGTCGGCAAACCAGGCCTTCAGGCCGATGCCGGTCAGGAACAGCAGGGCCATGCCCGACAACCCGTTCAGTAGCCGGGAGATCTGCCGGTCTTCATGGTCTGTGGATATGATCTGGCTGGCGCTGGGTGTATCCGTCATCTTGTGTTGTTCTTTTTGACAGGTTTTTGCGAAGTATGCGCCAAAAAATCGCGACTTTGGAGTGATGTCTGTCCGATTTGTGACCTTTCGCCTTCATGACAGTCCGGTTTCAATTTCATGATAAAAATTTTATAGTTTGCGCGCGGCAAGATTGCCGGATTCCATTATTCTGTTCACAAGAGATATGTTCTTTTATGGCCCGTTCCAGCAGCTTTCTGGATAACCTTCTCAGCAGCCCCTCCACGGAACGGTACAGGGTCGGTTTCAGCGTACTTTTCCTGCTCTGCGTCTGGCTAATTGTCGGTTCCTTCAGCCAGGGCTTGCCCAACAGCATGTTGTTGATGGCCGCTGCCGTGATCGGCGGTTACATGGCCATCAATATCGGCGCCAACGACGTCGCCAACAACGTGGGCCCGGCAGTGGGCTCCGGTGCCCTGTCGCTGGGAGCTGCGGTGCTGCTGGCGGCGGTGTTTGAAGCGGCCGGCGCATTGATTGCCGGTGGCGACGTGGTGTCGACCATCAAAGGCGGCATTATTGACCCGACAACCCTGGATGATCCGCGCGCCTTTGTCTGGCTGATGACCGCGGCCCTGCTGGCTGGCGCCCTGTGGCTGAACCTGGCCACCTGGATGGGTGCCCCGGTGTCCACCACCCATTCGATTGTCGGTGGCGTGCTGGGTGCCGGCATTGCGGCCGGTGGCTGGGCTATTGCCGACTGGGGCGTGATGGGCAAGATTGCCGCCAGCTGGGTGATTTCCCCGGTACTGGGTGGTGCCCTGGCGGCGCTGTTCCTGTTTGCCATCAAGAAAACCGTGTTGTACCGGCAGAACCTGGTGTCGTCGGCCCGTACCTTTGTGCCCGTCCTGGTATCGATCATGGCCTGGGCGTTCACAACCTATCTGATGCTCAAGGGCGTGAAGAAAATCGTAAAGGTGGATTTCCTGTCGGCGTCGATCATAGGCCTGGTGGTGGCTGCCGTGGTGTGGTTCATCATGCGCAACCTGGTGAGCCGTCGTGCCGCGACCATGGAAAACAGTTCCAAGGGCGTGAACACGCTGTTCACCTGGCCACTGATCTTTGCCGCCGCGTTGCTCAGCTTTGCCCACGGGGCGAACGACGTCGCCAATGCCATCGGGCCGCTGGCTGCGATCAACGATGCTATTCGCGCCGGTGGTGGCGTGGTGACCTCTGCCAGCATTCCGCTGTGGGTCATGATGGTGGGTGCGCTTGGCCTGGCCGTTGGCTTGATGTTGTTCGGCCCGCGCCTGATCAAGACCGTGGGCAGCGAGATTACCGAGCTGGACAAGACCCGGGCCTTCTGTATCGCCCTGTCTGCGGCACTGACGGTAATCCTGGCGTCCCAGCTGGGCCTGCCGGTCAGTTCAACCCATATCGCTATCGGTGGCGTGTTCGGTGTGGGCTTCCTGCGGGAGTATCTGAAGTCCAACTACGCCAGCCAGCTGCACAAGATGATCGAGCACCATGACCCGGCGGACCAGGAACGCCTGAAGCCGTTCCTGGACGATTTCCGCAACGCCTCTGTGGAGGAAATGGAAAAGCTGCTCAAGCAAGCGAAGAAGAAAAAGGAACAGGTGCCGCTGTCCAAGTCCGAGCGCAAGCGCCTGAAGAAGATTTACAAGGAAGAGATGGTCAAGCGCTCCCACTTGGTGAAGATTGCCGCGGCCTGGATTATCACCGTGCCGGCGTCTGCCCTGATGGCTGCATTCCTGTTCTTCGCCCTGCGGGGTTTGATGGTTTAATGCCGGGCGGGGCTGGTTAGTGCCCCGCGGTTTGGCCATACTATGAGCATCAGGCCCTGTGCGGGCCGTTTTGCTTCAACGCTATTTTTCAGGGAGTCAGGAATGAGTTCATCTTCCGAGAGCCGTCAGGCCAGAATGATTGAAGAGTTACGGGTGTTTATCAAGAAGGTCATGAGCGAGCCGACGATTGCCGTCAAATCCATGGAGATTGCCCGTAAGTATAAGGGGCAGCCGAACTCCGATGAATTGATCGCCCGCGAGATCAGTGCCAACACCACGATCCGGATTCCGGAGAACTGGAGTGAGGCGGACAAGATGTTCCTGGAGATCCTGCACGAGGTGCTGGATGACGAAGAGGCCCTGTATTAAAGCTTAGCCAGGTGCAGGGCAGGGTGTGCGAGGAGCTGTTCAAAAACCGCTCCTTCGGCACATCCCTGTGGCGCTTCTGCTCCGCCATCCCTGGCTCCGCAAATTTTTGAACAGCTCCTCGCACACCCCGCCCCGGGCATACGTCATGCCGCCAGTTTTCAATGTCACCTTAAGGAATTGGCCTCGTTCTTTCTGGCCGGTGTTATCCCTGGGCTGACTTAAGCCTGTTCTTTGCCTTTGATGGCCTGGGGCTCAATACCGCTTCCGCCATCTGATGCAGGATGGCCATTTCGTCTGCAATACCCTCATCCTTTGATAATTCCCGCTGTTCTTCCAGGATGTCTGCCAGGATCTCCGGCGTTGTTAACGGGTTAGCCAGCACTACCCGGAACACGATGCACGGGAAGTGGTAGTAACGGGCCGGTTCCAGTCGGGTTCGGGACACAAATGCTTTGCCGCGTTCCCGCTGGGTTTTCTGGATGAACTTGGTGATGCGGTTCAGGCAGGTGTTGAGCTTTTCGGCCTGCAGTTCGTCGGCCATGGCCAGGGCCTGCTGGACCGGTTCCGGGCAGTAGCGATAGGTCAGGATGTTGAGTTCCGGACGGGTGATGAGTTCGAAGTCCGGTTGTTCGTCGATCATGCCGGCGAAGGTCCTGGCTTTTTCGATGCCCTGGTTGATCAGGATTTCGTAGCCTTCCCGGGCCAGGATTTTCAGGCCGGAGTGGATCAGCATGGCCATGCCCGGGCGGGAGCCTTCGAGGGTGGTGCTGCCGAGGTCTCTTGAGCCTTTACGGATGATGTACTGGGCGTGGTGTTCTACCGCGCTGGCCAGGCTGGGGTCTTTGAAGACGACCAGGCCGGCACCCATGGGTACGTACAGCTGTTTGTGGGCGTCGAAGGTGACGGAGTCGGCCTGTTCGATACCCCGCAGCAGGTGTTTGTAGGTGCGGGAGAACAGGGTCGGGCCACCCCAGGCGGCGTCTACGTGGAAGTGGGCACCGAATTCGCGGGCGATGTCGGCCATGCTGTCGAGCGGGTCTACGTTGCCGGTTTCGGTGGTGCCGGCCACGCCGCAGATGGCCATGACCTTGATTTTCTGTTTCTGCAGTTCCAGACACTTGTCGCGCAGGGCGTCGGGCAGGATGCGGTTGTATTCGTCGGTTGCGACCGGCACCAGGGCGTCGCGGCCCAGGCCGAGGACGTCAGCGGCTTTGCGCAAGGAGTAGTGGCCACGCTTGGACACCACGATGGCGGCGCCTTCGTAGCCGTAGTATTTCAGGGCCCGGAACAGGCCTTCTTCGTGCAGGCCGCGGAAGCTGCCTTCGGCGGGGAAGGCGCGGTTGCGGGCCACCCACAGGGCTGTCAGGTTGGCGATGGTGCCGCCGGAGCACATGGCGCCCAGGGCGTGCCGGGGGTCGTGCATCCATTTCCGGTAGAAGGAGCCGTCCTGCTGGTACACCAGCCGGTGGATCATGCCCAGTACCTGGCGCTCCATGGGGGTGAAGGCCTTGGAGGTTTCGGTTTTGACCAGGTTCTGGTTCAGGGCAATCATGATTTTTGACAGCGGCAGCATGAAGTAAGGCAGTGCCGATGTCATATGACCGATAAAGGCCGGTGAGGCGGTGTGTACGGAGTTGGCGACCAGTTTGTCGAGCAGGAACTGGGCCTGTTCTGAGACGAACACGGGTTTTTCCGGGATCACATAGTCGGAGAAGTCTTTTTCGACTTCCGAGAGATCCCGTTCAACGGCAACGATGTGCTCCTGCAGGAACCCGGCCAGGTTGCTGGAGATATTCTGGTCGATACGGCTGAGCGTGGATTCCGGGGCTTCGGGCACCGTGAACACGCGATACATTGCCTCGACCGAGGCCTGGGCGGATTTTTTCTTTCCGGTCATAGCACCACACACACTCAGGGGTTGTCCGCGGGTCGGTTCCGGAAACCCGGCGGACGGGGCCGGGCTGGGCCCGACATTGAATTTGGTGGCCCGCCGGCAGGCAGGTCATCTACTCCTTGAGGGGCCGTAGTATAAGGCCTGTGCGGGTTTGACGCTATGCCCCGGGGCTTTCGGGGCGTGGCTCAGAGGATTTCCCGGTGGATGTCGAGGATGGGGGCGTCTATGCGCTCCTGTATGTCTTTTTCGACCTGGTCGAGGCGCTGGGTGATTTGCTGGGCGCTGGCGCCGAGGGCGGCGATGGTCCAGGTGGCGCAGTCGAGGGCTTCGTGGTCGGCGGTTTCAGCCACAGCCAGGTCGGGTTCTTTGCCCCAGATGGCTTTCATGGCGGTGAAGGCTTTGCGTTTGGCTTTTATGTCTTCGCAGCCGTAGAGCTGGAAGTGCAGGGTCAGGACGCCTACGTGGGGGGTGATGTCCTGGTGCTGTTGTGGGGTTTTGCCTTCTTTCAGCAGTTTTCTCAGGGCTTCTGACATGGTCTGGTTCCGCGTGTTGGTGCAGGAACCGGCGGGGGATGGCTTTCCAAAAACCGCTCCTTCGGCACTTCCATGTGGCGCTTCTGCTC
>TARA_R100000049_G_scaffold5133_2_pt1 | contig 20852 bp, 16 predicted proteins | sample TARA_R100000049 | Tara Oceans TARA_R100000049 (sample SAMEA2619992) | marine metagenome | biome: marine biome (ENVO:00000447); feature: mesopelagic zone (ENVO:00000213) & marine oxygen minimum zone (ENVO:01000065); material: "saline water (ENVO:00002010), including plankton... | reverse complement strand
CGGGCCTGTTTGAGATATTCGACCCCGCCGATATCGGGCAGCCTGGCAACCGCTGCCAGAAGGGCTGTGTGGGCATCCACATTTGCCGGGTGTTTTTCTACAAGCACGGTCAGTTCGGCAATCGCACTTGCGATATCGCCGCACCGCAATTCGATATCAGCAATTTCAAGATCGATTTCGATCCTGCCTTTGGCAAGGCGCTTGGCGGTTTTAAGGATCGCAATCGCCTTGGCATATTCGCCTTGTGCCGATAGGGCCCGCCCCAGCCCATGCAGGGCGGGGACATGACGGGGATCGATGCTGAGCGCGCGTTGATAAAGATTTTGCGCCATACCGGGATATCCAAGGCGCAGCGACACATCACCAACACGGCAAATCATATCTGGGGTGATCCCGGCGGCCTCGGCAGCGCGGTCAAGGGATGTGAGTGCTGCTTCTTCCTGTCCCAGTGCGTGCAATGCCTCGCCAAACAGCAAAAGTCCGTCAAAGTGATCGGGTTTCAGACCCAGCAACCGCCCCAGAAGGTCTACCGTCTGTCCGATATGTCCACGCGGCATTTCAAGGCGTGCCAGATGATAAAGGGCGGTCGGGAAATCGCCATGATAGCTGATGGCCTGACGGAATTCGTCAATCGCCTTTTCGATCTGCCCGGCCCGTTCGAGTGCAATCGCGAAATTGCACCGCACTGCCGGGTTGGCACCAAGTCGCGGCAGGCAGCTATCAAACAGTTCAAGGGCTTCGCGGTGGCGATCAAGGCTGGTCAGAAGAGTCGCCAGAAGATGTTCGACTTCGGGGTTGCCGGGCGACAGCGACAGTGCACGACGGTAAATTTTTTCGGCCTCGTCAGGACGGTTGCCTTCATGCGCGCTTAGTCCACGCCTGAGCAGGGTCTTGAGATCGGCCGACATCGATATGCTTTACCTCGTAAGATGGACAGTCCTGATTGCTGTCATATCAATCAGCATGCAGAAAAAGGAACGTTCTGTCATTGCTTTAAAGCATTTCGTTCTTTGATCAAAAGGAATGATCGGGCCGGAAAAAGCATAAAAAAAACCCCGGGCCTGCGACGCAGGCCGGGGCGAGAATGGGAGTGGGAGAATCGCCTGGCGGCGATAATCACCTGTTAAGATATGGATTATGGTCGAGGTCGTCGCCTATCTAATGGGATAGGATTGCGGGTCTTTGGTGTAGGTTCGCCCCCGAGAGGTGATGGAATTCCCGAAACTTAACCCGATGAGTGAAAGTGCTGCCTTGGAAATGGTGGTTATCTTTCAGGTAGCATTCGTTCCATATGGCGCAAAAACACGAAATTTTCGGGCAAAAAACTGTCATTGGGCGCGAAGACTGTGCTAGAACCGCTAAATATGTAACAATGATAAACACCCCGCGAAGATAGAGAGGTTCGACCATGCCGGAATATCGGTCCCGTACAACCACCCATGGCCGCAATATGGCCGGTGCGCGCGGCCTTTGGCGCGCCACGGGCATGAAGGATGAAGACTTTGACAAGCCGATCATTGCGGTCGTCAACAGCTTTACCCAGTTCGTGCCTGGTCACGTTCACCTGAAAGACCTTGGTCAGATGGTGGCCCGCGAAATCGAAGCCGCCGGTGGTGTTGCCAAGGAATTCAATACCATTGCGGTCGATGACGGTATCGCGATGGGCCATGACGGCATGCTTTACAGCCTGCCGTCGCGTGAAATCATTGCGGATTCCGTCGAATATATGGTCAATGCCCATTGTGCGGACGCGATGGTCTGCATTTCCAATTGTGACAAGATCACGCCGGGCATGTTGATGGCCGCCATGCGCCTTAACGTTCCGGCGGTGTTCGTTTCCGGTGGCCCGATGGAGGCCGGGAAGGTCACCATTGATGGCAAGGAACGTCATCTTGACCTTGTTGATGCGATGGTCGAAGCCGCCGATCCGAAAATCTCGGACGAACAGGTTGCGGTTGTCGAACGGTCGGCATGCCCGACCTGCGGTTCGTGCTCCGGCATGTTTACCGCCAACTCGATGAATTGCCTGGCCGAGGCGCTTGGCCTTGCACTGCCGGGGAATGGTTCGGTGCTGGCGACGCATGCCGCGCGTCAGGAACTGTTCCTTGAGGCGGCGCGCACATCCGTCAAGCTGGCGCGCCGTTATTACGAGGAAGAAGACGTTACCGCGACCCCGCGGGGCATCGCGACGTTCAAGGCCTTTGAAAATGCCATGGCGCTTGATATCGCGATGGGCGGTTCGACCAATACTGTTCTGCATCTGCTGGCGATTGCGCGCGAGGCCGAGGTCAACTTTACCATGGCCGACATGGATCGTCTGTCGCGCCAGATTCCGCATCTGTCGAAGGTTGCGCCCTCGCATCCGCTATATCACATGGAAGACGTCCATCGTGCCGGCGGCATCATGCGTATTCTGGGCGAGCTGGAACGCGGTGGGTTGCTGCATACCGATGTGCCGACGGTTCATAGCAAAACCATGGCCGATGCCCTTGAAAAATGGGACATCCGGCGCACCAAGAACGAAGCGGTGCATAAATTCTTCCGCGCCATGCCGGGGGGCATCCCGACCCAGACCGCGTTCAGTCAGGAACGGTATTGGGATGATCTTGACCTTGACGAAAAAGAAGGCTGTATCCGCGATATCGAACATGCCTACAGCAAGGATGGCGGTCTGGCGGTTCTGTTTGGCAATATGGCGGTCAATGGCTGTATCGTTAAAACCGCCGGTGTCGATGCCAGCATCCTGAAATTTACTGGTCCGGCCGTGATCTGTGAAAGCCAGGACGAGGCGGTTGCCAAGGTTCTGGGGGGCGAGGTCAAGGAAGGCGATGTTGTCGTCATCCGTTATGAAGGCCCCAAAGGTGGTCCGGGCATGCAGGAAATGCTGTATCCGACCAGCTATCTGAAATCGATGGGGCTGGGCAAGGCCTGTGCGCTTGTCACCGATGGGCGTTTTTCGGGCGGGACGTCGGGTCTTTCGATTGGCCACGTATCGCCGGAAGCCGCGGCAGGCGGGGATATCGCATTGATCGAGCCGGGCGATATCATCGAAATCGATATTCCGAACCGGTCGATCAGGATTGCGGTTGATGATGCGGTTCTGGCGGCGCGCCGTCAGGAAATGGAAGCCAAGGGCAAGGATGCCTGGAAACCGGCCAAGCCGCGCAAACGCAAGGTGACAACGGCCCTTCGTGCCTATGCCGCGCTTGCAACCAGTGCCGATCAGGGTGCGGTTCGCGATGTGACGCAGGTCGAATTTTAAGTCGTCCAAACCATAACAGCCAAAAAGCCGCCCGGTTCGCCGGGCGGCTTTTTGTTTGGGGTATCAAGAATGATTAGGGTTTGCGAAGCGTGCTGAACCCGTGTGCAAGGCTGTGGCCGAGGTTGGGCAGGGCATTGGCGATTGCCTGAACTGCAAAACCGATAAATAAAACCCCGGTGGCGCGCACGATCCAGATTTCGTGGCGCTGATACATCCGGCGCAACACGCCAAGTCCGACAATCCAGATCAGGATCAGATCGGCGATCAGAAACCCGACGGCAGAGGCCAGTAAAAGCCCCGTCATACTGTCCCAGCCAAGCGACGCGGCATCCTGTGCCAGAAGGGCTGTGAACATCGCGACCGCGACTGGGTATCCCTTTGGGTTGGTGATACCGAAAATGATGCCGCGCCGCCACGGGTGGCGGACGGTCATGCTCACCGCACCATCGACCTTGCGCTTGGCGGTGACAGCCCGGATACCAAGCCAGAACAGGTAGACCCCGCAAATCATCGCCAGAATATCAAACACCATCGGATCAAGGACGCGTGACCCGATGATCGCCACCAGCGCCAGACTGGCCCACATGATGTCCCCGGCAAAATGCCCGAACAGGAAACCGGCACTTGCCTTTCGCCCCTGTGCGGCACCAATGCCCAGCATCGCCAAAAAGGCCGGGCCGGGTGTCAGGGTATAGATGGCGGCCGCGACCATCGCCCCGATCAGCATCGATATTTCCATGATCATTTCATCCCGAATGTATTTTTCAGCAAGGCTAGCATAGCTCAGGACAACAAACCCCGCCAAAATGATTGGCGGGGTTTGCGTGGGGCAGGGTGACTAGTCCTGCCGGGAGGTTACGTTAAGCTGGTTTACGCCAGCACACGATCAAGGGGCAGGTAATCGTACCCAAGATCACGTGCGACGGCCTCATAGGTGATGCGACCTTCGTGAACGTTTAGCCCTGCCGCCAGATGCGGGTCGTCCTGGCAGGCTTTTTTCCAGCCCTTGTCGGCAAGGGCAAGGGTGAAGGGCAGGGTCGCGTTGTTGAGCGCAAAGGTCGATGTGCGGGCCACCGCACCGGGCATGTTGGCAACACAGTAATGCACCACGTCATCGACGATATAGGTCGGATCGGCATGGGTGGTGGCTTTGGATGTTTCAAAGCAGCCGCCCTGATCAATCGCGACATCGACAATCACCGAACCCGGCTTCATTTTTGAAAGCTGGTCCTTGTGGATCAGTTTCGGGGCGGCGGCACCCGGGATCAAAACCGCACCGACAACCATGTCGGCATCATAGACCAGTGCCTCGGTATCATCGATGGTGGCATATTGCGTTTTGATGCGCGGGCCAAACACATCGTCAATATAGGTCAGGCGTTTGACATTCTTGTCGAGAATGATGACATCCGCGCCCATGCCCGCGGCAATGCGGGCGGCATTGGTGCCGACAACGCCGCCGCCGATTACAACGACCTTGGCCGGGGCAACACCGGGCACACCGCCTAGCAACATGCCACGTCCGCCATTGGCCTTTTGCAGGGCCGCTGCACCGACCTGCGGTGCCATGCGCCCGGCAACTTCGGACATCGGGGCCAGCAATGGCAGACCACCATTTTTATCGGTAACGGTTTCATAGGCAATCGCCGTCACCCCGGATTTGATCAGACCCTCGGTCTGTTCCGGATCGGGCGCCAGATGAAGGTAGGTAAACAGAAGCTGCCCTTCGCGGAGCTGCTCGTATTCGACTTTCTGCGGTTCCTTGACCTTTACGATCATTTCGGATTTGGCAAAGATTTCGGCCGCGGTATCGACGATTTTTGCGCCGGCGGCGACGTAATCATCGTTGCTGCAACCGATACCGGCACCAGCATTGGTTTCGATGATGACGTCATGCCCGTGGGCCGTGGCTTCACGCACGGAACTCGGGGTCAGGCCGACGCGATATTCATGGTTTTTGATTTCTTTCGGAATGCCAATCAGCATTGTTTCTCTCCCGGACAAACGTGGCGATGATAACGGTTCTCCCGTTTTTAGTTATCTATGCAGGATACCCGAAAATTGTGGCAATTTCCCTTCAATCATCGGTGAGTTTGATGGTATTAATGCTATATAATTTTAAAAAATCCGCTTCAGGCAGGGAGAATATTCGAAATGCAGATGGACGAACGTGACCGGATGATCCTGCGGCTGCTTCAGCGCGACGGTCGTATCAGCAACGCCGAACTGGCCGAAAAGGTCAATTTATCGGCGTCGGCCTGCTTGCGCCGTGTCAGGCTTCTGGAAGAAGCCGGTCTGATTGATCGTTACACGATGCTGCTTAATCCGGCCCGCATCGGCAAACCGGGCAATGCATTCGTCAATATCTCGATCGCACGCCAGACCCGCGAGGCGCTTGAAACCTTTGAAAAGGAAATCCAGTCGGTCCCGGAAGTCGTGGAATGTTACCTTCTTGCGGGGCAGAGCGACTATCTGGTGCATGTGGTTTACAGCAATACTGCCGACTATGAACGCATCCACAGCGAAGTCCTGACCCAGCTTCCGGGGGTGGAACGGGTCCAGACCATCATCACCCTGCGCGAAGTCAAACGCACGACCGAATTGCCGGTCTGATCCGCTCAAGCGAGGCGGGCAGTTTTATGGCCTGTCCGGTTCCAACGTGGTTAGTCGCAGACCGTTTGCAAGGCTTTCCAGTCCTGCGGATTGATATCAAGCGTACCTGTGATGTCGCTTTGTTCAAACAGGTCGATCCGACCTGTCATTTCCGGGTGCGAGCTTAGGATTTCCGGCAGGAAACTGGCAATTTCGGCATATCTGCTTTCGGTGGAGATTGTGCGAAACAGCTTTGCCGTGCTTTGGGTTTCGATGCTGGCGTCACCCATCAGTTCAAGAGCAAAGTGATCGGCATCGGTTTCCATGTCCCGGGAATAGCTTTGTTCCATGACAAAGCCGACCGGAAGGTCGGCTCCGCCGGTCATCAATCGGACAAGCTGCCCAAGCGCGATACCTGAAAACAGTTTTTTAAGGCCATGCTGCATTTCCGTATGGCCGATTTCATGGGCCAGAACGCCAGCCAGAGCTTCGGGATTTTCCGCCTTTTTTATCAGTTCGGAAAATACAATGATCTGCCCGCCGGGCAGGGCAAGGGCGTTTTCGATATCGCTGCGCAGTACGGTGGTTTGGTAGTCATATGTCAGTGCGCCGGTTTGTTCAAAGCGGCCCAGAATGGTGGTGATGACCTTTTGTGCGGGATCGTTGATCGCACACGCACTTGTCCCGTCGCGGTCTTCGCCCATGATCGCCACGATCTGTTCGCGTGCGTTGCGTCCCATATCCGTTTCCATGGAACGTGGATACACCGCGATGACCAGATCGATCATCAACGGCATGCCCTGCCAGATCAGCAGGGCAATTGCCGCGGAGAAACCGATGATACCAGACGCAAGCCGGACTTTTGCCCGTGTGGCCCCTTCGTCCACGGCAAGTCCGGGCAGGTTTTCGACAATGAAGGCCTTGGAGTGCGGATCGTCAAAAATCAGGCGAAATCCATCATCCTTGCGCTTTCGCAAACGAAGCGGTTTTCCCTTTTCGATCTTTTCACACAGATAAACACTGTCTTTTGACAGCACCTGTTCCCCGCCGTCTGGCAGATACAGGGTAATGTAACGGTCGGATATGCCGACCGTTACATTCGTTGCCAACGATGTTTTACCGTCAAAAAGACGGGCATTGGGCAAGCTGTTCATCAAAATGCCTTGTTAAATCCCGCCCAGATCAAAGGCTTCTGCAAGACCTTCGCCGGTGCGCGGGACGTTCTGTGCATCCGTGTTCTGATGCAGTTCTGCGATGTCACCGTCATATACCAGCGATGAAACATGCAGTGCCAGCATCGGATGGGTCAGCCCGACAAATGTCAGGATGCCGAAGACAGGTGTTGCAAGCAGCATCAGGATAAAGAACGGTGCCAGGATCGCCAGAACCTGTTCCGGTGGCATATAGGATGCCGCGTTATTTGCAAGGATCGAGAATGCGGCAAAACCACCGGTGACCGACAGCAGGGCAACAAAGACAATCCCCGCCAAAACCATCAACAGCAGGAAGCGCAGCAACAGTTTGATATATTGCCTGGTCGCTAGCGTGCTGCCAAATTGCAGGCCTGCAAGGGTGGTGTTTTCGCTTTGATACCGGAAGCACCATACATGGTACCAGGCCATCCCGAAGACGATCACGAGATACGGAATAAAGGCCAGCGGCACGATATAAAACGGGGAGTGCGTAAAGTTAACCGCCGCCGCAATAATGCCGCCCGATATGGCAATCGCGACCAGACACAGGAGCCAGGTCAGGATCCACTTTTTGAAGGCAGGGCCGAATGTACCGGTAAAGCGTGCCTGATGGTCGCCGATCCAGGTGTTGTTGGTTTCATAGCGGGTCAGCGTAATAAAGCTGAGCGGCATCAGAATGCCCAGCGACAGGATGGCTGCCAAAAAGCTGCCAAAGCCGATCAGGGCATATTTGAAGGACGAACCGCCCAGTTTCCCGCGAATGCCGCGCCAGAAGGTGCGGCTCATGCGATAGCGCGTGGCGCGATAGATCGCGACAAAAATCAGAAACAGAATGACGGCATACATCACGATAATCTGCAATCCCTGCATGGCCGGGGGCAGTTGGGCCGAGATAAAGCCCAGCAGCAGGGACGCGGGGATAAAGATGACCGAGATAATCAGGAAGCCAAGGAAAAGTTCCAACCCGCGGCCGGTATATTCCAACGCATCACCATCAATGACGATGTTGCTCCAGATATAGCGGCGCATCCGGGTTTTGGCCCAGAAACGGAATATGCCCAATGTCAGGATGGTCCAAAGCGTGTTCCAGCAGCAAAGTTTCAGAACGTCCTGCCAGCGACCGTAATATTGAATCTGGCCGTTATGGTATTCGGCGTTTTCGCTGTTTTCAGCAATATCTGCCGCCGCCTGAGAGCCATTATTGGCTTCAGGAAGTTCATTTTCGTCGTGTGTGCTCATAGTCCCCTCGGTTCTAAGACCAGTTTCAGGATCAGTGGTGAAAAATGACACCGCTTGTTTTCGCGGATTTTAATCTTCCCCAAGTTTGATTTAACGTGGTTTATCAACAAGATCACCCACTCAAAAGGTTAGGGACGCCCAATCAGGGCCATTTTTGTTACCAGAAGTAGCTGGCGGTTGAATGGTTTTGGTATGAAGGCTACCCATCAGGTATTTCGCGCGTGCCGCAATCGGGACTTCGCAGCCGCAGCGAATCAAATCTGTACAGATTCGCGATTTTTGTTCGCAAATACGTTTCGTGATTGCTGTGTGGTGACTATTGTTCATCTAACGTGCGCTCAAAAAATGCAGGCGAACTGTTTGTTACATCGACGTTTCTTTGATTTTATCTATCGAAAGTCACCGCGCGATTTGACTTTTGAATGAATTAATAGGCATTAATATAAGTTCAGGGAGAATGTTGGGGGAATAATTCTCTATGGAAAACGAATGTCTTGTTCGTGCGCGTAGCCACGAGCAAAAACTGAAACGTAGAAACGATATACTTGTCGCAGCCGAGGCGCTTTATCTTGAGGGGGACGGACAACTGCCATCGGCAGCCGAAGTCGCCAAAAAGGCCAGTCTCGCCAAAGGCACGCTGTATCTTTATTTTTCAAGCAAGGAAGCCCTTTTTCTGGAAGTCCTGCGCGGGTTCCTGAAGGGGTGGTTTGAAAACAACCTTGAAGTGATTGAACAGGAAGCGTTACGCCGTCCCGAAGAACGGGATTCAGCACGCGTTGCACAACAATTCGTGCAGTATCTTGTCAAACGGAAGCAATTCCTGCATCTGGCGTCCCTGTCACAGGGGGTTCTTGAGCAGGGGACGGACGATGAAGCGGTTCTAAGCCATCGAAGATTTATTTCTTCCATGGTGAAACGGACGGCAGATGCCCTGTCCGAGCTGTATGCCATCACGCCCGAGAATGCCAACAAGCTGATGCGGACATCCTATGCATTGGTGATTGGCATGTGGCAGATGTCACAGATTCCGGAACGTGTTGCCGAACTGATGCGCCAGAACGCGCTTGATAATCTGATTATTGATTTCAGTGTGGCAACCGAAGAAGCGGTGGTGTCGTACTGGCGTGTTCTTGCGCCGGGTATGAAATGTCGTGAATTCCTGCGTCAGATGGAAGAACAGAACCGGGCCTGATTTCGGTTTTGCCATCGGCTTTTCAATCAGCATCAAAAAAAAAGCAGCACCCGCGAAGGTGCTGCTTTTTTGCATTGGGCGACATGACATCAGGTATCGATTGTCGTCTGGTTCATGGATCGGGTTCGCGCCCGTTCTGACCGCAGGATCAGCAGGCTAGAAATTACGATCATCACCGATACGGCAAGGATGATCAGTGTCGCGAGCGCGTTGATTTCCGGCGAAACACCCAGTCGCACGGATGAGAAAACCTTCATCGGCAGGGTGGTGGAGCCCGGACCGGCGACGAAGCTTGCAATCACCAGATCGTCAAGCGACAGGGTAAATGACAAAAGCCACCCGGCCAACAGGGCCGGCAGGATCATGGGCAGGGTAATGACAAAGAAAATCTTTGCCGGTTTGGCACCAAGGTCCATCGCGGCTTCTTCGACCGAGGTATCCATGCCCGCCAGTCGCGATTGCACAACAACTGCGACATAGGCGGCACAGAAGGTCGTATGTGCGATCACAATCGTGGTTACACCACGCCCGGCTGGCCATCCGATCAACTGTTCAAGGGTGACAAACAGCAATAGCAGGGACAGGCCGGTGATGACTTCGGGCATCACAAGCGGGGCGGCAACCATGCCCGAAAACAGGGTGCGGCTTTTGAACCGTCCGAAACGGGACATGACAAGCCCGGCCGGTGTGCCAACCGCAAGGGCCAGCGTTGCCGACATCACCCCGATCCGAAGGCTGTTCCAGGCGGCATCGATCATGCCGTCATTGGAAAACAGCGATACATACCATTTGAACGAGAAACCGGTCCAGACGGTGACCAGCTTGCCCTCGTTAAACGAATAAATGATCACAAGCAGGATCGGGACATACAGAAATGCAAAGCCGAACACCAAGGCGCTTAGAAGGAAAGTCGAACGTTTGCCGGTCATTGTCCGTTTTCCTCCTGCTTGGTCTGGATATGCTGGAACCACATGATCGGTACGACAAGGAACAGCAGCATCGCAATCGCGACCGAGGATGCAATCGGCCAGTCACGGTTGGCAAAGAATTCGTTCCAAAGCGTGCGACCGATCATCAGGGTATTCGGCCCGCCCAGAAGTTCCGGGATGACAAACTCGCCAACGGACGGAATGAACACCAGAAGCGATCCGGCCAGAATGCCGGGCATCGATAGGGGCAATGTCACCTTCATGAAGGCTTTCCATGGCTTGCAGCCAAGATCAAGGGCGGCCTCGATCAGGCTGACATCCATTTTTTCCAGCGTGGAATAAAGCGGCAGGATCATGAAGGGCAGGTAAGTATAGACAATGCCGATATAGACCGCGAATTCGGTCTGACGCATGATCAATGGCTCGGAAATAATGCCAAGGTTCAGCAACAGCGCATTGATCAGCCCCTCGCGGTCCAGAATGCCGATCCAGGCATAAACGCGGATCAGGAAGCTGGTCCAGAACGGCAGGATCACCATCATCAGCAGCACACTGCGAAGCGATCCTTGCGCGCGTGCAATGCCATAGGCCATCGGATAACCGATCAGAAGCGTGATCACGGTTGAAATCGCAGCAATCCGGATCGAATTCAGATAGGCCGATATATAAAGACTGTCGCTAAGCAGAAACAGGTAATTGCCGAAATTGATCGTGATATTGACCCCTTCGTCAATCCACGTGAACAGCGCGCTATAGGGCGGCTGGGCGTATTCGGCGGTGGCGAAGCTGATTTTCAGAACGATCAGGAACGGGATCAGGAAGAACAGCATCAGCCAGAGATAGGGCAGGCCGATCACAAGGACCCGGCCATGCTTGAGCATCAGGCGATCATAACGTTGTTTCAGGGTTGGCTTGTCACTGCTCATTGGTTCAGAACCGAAGCAGCCCCGGCCTCCCACGTTACCCAGACGCGATCTTCCCACGTGTAACGTGGTTCGATATGGCGGCTGGAATTGGGTTCGGTGACCTTGATGCGGAAACCGCTATCAAGGCGCACGTGATAGGTCGAAAGCCCGCCAAGATAACCGATTTCCTCGACCTTGCCAGACAGGCAATTATATTTCGTATCGGTCGGTTTTTCGGTCAGCAGGCGCAAACGTTCCGGGCGAAGCGCGATCCAAAGTGTCGCCCCTTCGTGGCCCTGAACGGCGTGATCGATATAAATTTCACCACCGGCATCGTCGGAATGAATGACGGCGTATTTTTCGTCATCATCGACAAGCGTTCCTTCGATCAGGTTGACCTGACCGAGGAAGTTCGCGGTAAAGCGGCTGTTGGGATATTCGTAAAGTTCGAACGGGGTGCCAAGCTGACGGATCACACCTTCATTCATCACCGCAATGCGCGATGCCATTGTCATGGCTTCTTCCTGATCATGGGTGACCATGACAAAGGTGGTGCCGACCTTTTCCTGAATGTTGACCAGTTCGAACTGTGTCTGTTCGCGCAGCTTTTTATCAAGTGCGCCAAGCGGTTCGTCGAGCAGAAGAACCTTTGGCTTTTTGACAAGGGATCGCGCCAGAGCAACACGCTGGCGCTGCCCGCCGGAAAGCTGATGGGGTTTGCGTTTGGCAAACTTGGTCATTTGCACAAGGGCCAGCATATCGGAAACTAGCGTGCGGATTTCCGATTTCGGCAATCCGTCCTGATGCAGGCCAAAGGCCACATTCTGTTCAACTGTCATGTGCGGGAACAGGGCATAGGACTGGAACATCATGTTGGTCGGGCGTTCATAGGCCGGGACGCCTGCCATATCGACACCATCGATGAAGATTTTGCCCGCTGTCGGTTCCTCGAACCCGGCCAGCATCCGCAAAAGGGTTGTTTTGCCGCAGCCCGATCCGCCCAGAAGGGCAAATAATTCATGCCGGTAAATATCAAGCGACACATCATCGACGGCATAAAAGTCGCCGAACTTCTTGGTCACATTCTCGAAACGGATAAACGGGACCGCTTCGGGATTGTTCCAAGGCTGAGTCTTGTGCACATCCTCGTGTGCTTTCTGCAAAGCCCCCTGCGACACCAAGCTTCTCCCCTTGTTTGTTGTCGAGATATACCCAAAACATCGGGCGACATGCCCGGCTATGCATTCGAGCGCGGTCGGCCGAAGCTTGCCGTCCGATGTTTTGGTTCTGCCTGATTAACAGGATGAAGCAATTCCACAATCTGTAAAGAGGGGTGTGCGATATTTCGAACGTTTCGTGGTTGAAATTGCGATAAATGGCGGAAAAGTCAGCAGAGGTGTTCAGAAAATGTGCATTATTGACGGTTTCATCTTCGTTTAGCGCGGCTTTGGCACCCTGCGCAATTTCACGCACGTCATCACGAGTCACAGTTCGCAATGTCACAAAAAAGGGGCGCTGCGAACTGTGCAGCGCCCCTTTGGGCATGTCTGGTATTAACCGGACCGATTACTTGATCGATTTATTGATCGATTACTGGCCGGTTTTAAGCTTGGTCCACAGACGGGTACGGGTCCGAAGTTCTTTCGAGCCCGGCTCGATCTTGGAACGCAGGCGTTCCTTGACTTCCTGCGACGGGTAAACACCCGGATCGGCTTTCAGATCTTCGTCGATGAATTCCATGGCAGCCTCGTTCGGGCTGGCATATTCGACATAGTTGGCAAGATCGGCACCGACATCGGCGCGCAGGATGTAATCAATGAATTTGTGGGCCAGATCCGGGTTCGGCGCGTCGGCCGGGATCATCATCACGTCAAACCAGATCAGGGTGCCTTCTTTCGGGATCACGTATTTGATCTGGTTGCCATTGCCGGCTTCTTCGGCGCGAAGGGCGGCCTGGCCAACGTCACCTGACCAGCCGATCGATACGCAGACGTTACCATTGGCAAGGTCGTTGATATATTGCGAGCTGTGGAAATAGGTGATGTAGGGACGGACTTTTTCAAGCTCTGCCATTGCGGCTTCGATATCCGCGGTCGACTGTTTGGAATCCGGCTTATCCAGATAGAAGTTGACGAGCGGCACGATTTCGCCCGGATCGTCAAGCATGGTCAGACCGCATTTTGACAGTTTTTCGGCATATTGCGGATCAAAAACCAGCGCCCAGCTATCGAGCGGGGCATCGTCACCCAGAGCTTCCTGAACCTTGGCAACGTTATAGCCAATGCCGTTGGTGCCCCAAAGGTACGGAACAGCGTAATCGTTGTTCGGGTCGTATTTGGCGGTCTGGTTCAGGATCACCTTGTCCAGATTGCCAAAGTTTTCCAGTTTGGATTTGTCGACTTTCTGGAAGATGCCTGCCTGGATCAGGCGCTGTGCATCGGCCAGAGTCGGAACGACAAGGTCATAACCCGAATTGCCAGCCAGCAGTTTGGCTTCGACAACCTGGTTGCTGTCATAGACGTCGTAATTGACCTTTACGCCATATTCCTTTTCGAAATTGGCGACGGTTTCTTCGCCGATATAGTCAGACCAGTTATAAACGTTAAGGACTTCCTGTGCCGATGCGCTTGCGGCAAAGCCCGAAAGGGCTGCGGCAAGGACAACCAGGCTGGAAGATTTAAGAAGTGATTTCATTTCGCTGAGCCTCCCATGTGGCAGCGTTTGAAAATTTGAAGGTCCTGTTATTGCTTTCTCCAAGACCCTCATATCCTTCGAATGCCTCAGGTTTTTGTCAAATACAAGATGGATTTTTGGGCATTTTTCGCATCAAGTGAAAAATTAGGCATTCATCATGCAACATTCTTGCGCCAGAGATGATGCCCTGGCGCAAGAATTCAATCAAACGTTCAGCAGAAGGTGTTCACGCTCCCACGCGCTGATCACCGTCTGATAGGCATCCCATTCGGCTTCCTTGACGGCGAGAACGGCGGCCGAAAATTCTTCGCCCAACAGGTCTTTTAGCGGTTTGCACCGATGGAATTTGGCCAGTGCTTCGTGGATGTGACGGGGCAGGGAATGCGCCCGGTCATAACCCGACCCTTCGATCTGGGCGGTCGGATCGACTTCCTCGATAATACCCAGCAGGCCACAGGCAAGCGATGCCGCAATCGCCAGATACGGGTTGGCATCGGCCCCCGGAATGCGGTTTTCGATACGGCGTGCATTGGCCGGGCCGTTCGGCTGACGCAGGCCGACAGTCCGGTTATCAAGTGACCAGTGCATGTTGATCGGGGCATCCGACCAGGGCTGCAAACGGCGATAGCTGTTCATGTTCGGAGCCAGAAGCGGCATGGCAGCAGGCAGATAACGCTGCAAGCCGCCGACATAGTTCAGGAACATCTGCGAGTTATCGCCATTGTCATCGGCAAACAGGTTTTTGCCTGTCTTGATGTCGATGACGCTTTGATGGATATGCATGGCACTGCCCGGATGGTTGCCCATCGGTTTGGCCATGAATGTGCCATAGACCCCGTGCTTGAGCGCGGTTTCACGCAGCGTGCGTTTAAACAGGAAGGCCTGGTCGGCCAGTTCAAGCGGCGCGCCGTGATTGAAGTTCATTTCAAGCTGGGCGGGGCCCGACTCGTGGCTCATGGTATCGGCGTCGATATTCATGGCCTCGCAATAGTCGTAAAGGTCTTCGATCAGTGGATCGAATTCGTTGATCGCATCGATGCCAAAGGCGTTCGATGCCCGTTCCGGGCGGCCCGAACGTCCGATTGGCGGTTCAAGCGGGTTGTCCGGGTCGGTGTTTTTTGCCACCAAATAAAATTCAAGTTCCGGGGCAATGATCGGTTTCATGCCGCGTTCTTCAAAGGCCGCCAGGACACGTTTCAGAACGTGGCGCGGTGAGATCGACACCTCGTCGCCATAAAAATGATAACAGTCGCAAATAATCTGTGCTGTCGGTTCTTCGTACCACGGCACGACGCGAATGGTTTCCGGATCAGGGACCATGACAACGTCTTTTTCCGCCGGGTCGAGAAACGCGTCGGTTTCTTCCGGGTAGCCCCCGGTGACCGTCATGGAAAAAATTGCCTCGGGGATGGCAAGGCTTTTGGCTTCAAGCCCGCGCAAAAACTTTTGCGTCGGCAGAACCTTGCCGCGTGCCACCCCGGACATATCTGGGACAATACATTCGACTTCTTCAATTTTGCGGTCAGAAAGCCACTTTTTGAGATCGGTACTCATATGTAGTCGGACGCTTTCGCGCCAGTCCTTCAAAATTGCATTTTCTTGCTTTTTCCGGGCGTTTCCCGGTCAAATTCACAAGAAAGGAGGTTTGTCTTCGATGAATTCAGAATGTTTTTTTGTTATTTGCTTCGATATTCGAATTTTGTGCGAGTATTTCGGTGGATAGTCGAAGATATCAATTCATATATCTGGATGGCTCCCACCAAGTTGCGTTATAAGCAGGGGTCTGGACCCACTAACATGATCACAATGGTCGGTCAGATTTGTACGGATACGCGAAGCAAAATCGCAGGAAGATGTGCATCTTTCAAGGTTTTGCGACAAAGTAGCCCGTGCAAATCTGACCGATCCGAAGGACACCAGCTATGAGCGCGAACTCCTGCGTCAAAGCCCTTGACCGGGGTGGCGGCCCGCTCTGCGGTCTTTTCCTTGTATTTCACGATCATAGCTGGTGCCATTGTGGTCATGTTAGTGGGTCCAGACCCCTGAAGATTATAAGGGCAGCGGTTGGACGCTGGTCAAGGAGGTAAAATGAAAATCGAACATCCGTATCTTATGTTTCTTGGTGATGCACCCGACGAATTGGCGGCAAAAACCGCGATTGGCATCAAACAGTGGCGCCCCGAATGGTGCGTCGCACAGCTAAGCCTTCCGGGCTGTCAGGCCGATCTTGGCCTGCCGGAAATGTCGATTGCCGAAGCCAAAGCCGCCGGTGTCAAAACCATCGTTCTGGGCGTTGCCAACCGTGGCGGTATTATCGGACCGGCATGGATGGAAACCCTTCTGGCAGCGATTGATGCCGGGATGGATATCGCCAACGGTCTGCATACGCGCCTGTCGACGATTCCCGAACTGGTCCAAGCCGCCAACGCCAAAGGCGTAAAACTTTTCGACGTCCGTCACTTTGATGGCAAGCTGCCGGTCGGTAACGGTGAAAAACGTCCGGGCAAACGTGTTCTGGCGGTTGGGACTGATTGCTCGGTCGGGAAAATGTACACCGCCCTTGCGCTTGATGCGGAAATGAAAAAGCGCGGCATGAAGTCGACTTTCCGTGCCACCGGCCAGACCGGTATTTTCATCGCGGGCGAAGGCATTTCGGTTGATGCCGTGATTTCGGACTTTATTTCCGGCGCGGTTGAAACCATTGCGCCGGCCAACGAGCCGGACCATTGGGACGTTGTCGAAGGGCAGGGCAGCCTGTTCCATGCCTCGTTCGCCGGTGTATCCATGGGGCTGATCCATGGTTCGCAGCCCGATGCCATCATCGTTTGCCACGAACCGACCCGTACCCACATGCGTGGTCTGCCGGGCTATAAGTTGCCGGACCTGAAAACCACGATGGACGTCAACCTGATGCATGCGCGCCTGACCAACCCTGATTGTGTGGTTGCCGGTTTCGCCATCAACACCAAGTCGCTTGACGATGCGGCGGCCAAAAAGCTTCTGGCCGAGGTCGAAGCCGAATTTGGCCTGCCATGTGTGGACCCGGTTCGGACCGGTGTTGCATCAATCGTCGACAAATTGCAGGAGATCTGATGTGCCGCGCATAAGTGTCACATCTGAAGTCTGGCCGCTGCGCGGGGCGTTCAAAATCTCGCGCGGGGCCAAGACCGAGGCCCATGTCGTCAAGGTCGCCCTGACCGACGGTGAATATACCGGATATGGGGAATGCGTTCCCTATGCACGTTATAACGAAACCGTCGAAGGCGTCATAACCGATATCGAGGCCCAGGCTGATGCCCTTTCGCGTGGGATGACGCGAAAGGAATTGCAGGACGCGATGAAGGCCGGTGCGGCGCGCAACGCGGTTGACTGTGCCTATTGGGACCTTGAGGCAAAGCGATTTGGGCGTCGTGCCTGGGAACTTGCCGAACGCAAGGCACCCGAAGGCCTGATTACGGCTGAAACGCTTAGCCTTGATACGCCTGATGCGATGCGTGAAGCCGCGCGCAAGGCGGCGTCTGCACCGTTGCTTAAGCTTAAGCTTAACGGCGAAAACGTTCTCGAATCCGTTCGTGCGGTTCGTGAAGGTGCGCCGACATCGCGTTTGATTGTTGATGCCAACGAGGCATGGTCGATTGCGCTGCTTGAGGATATCGGTGCGGAGCTTGACGCGCTTGGTGTGGAAATGATCGAGCAACCGCTGCCCGCCGGGCAGGATGACGGTCTGATTGATCTTGATTGTCCGGTGCTGCTTTGTGCCGATGAATCGATCCATACCGTTGCCGACATCCCGCGTTTGTCGCAGCTTTACGACATGATCAATATCAAGCTTGATAAAACCGGTGGTCTGACCGGCGCGCTTGAGCTTGCCGATGCTGCCGCTAAGGTTGGCATGCAGATCATGGTTGGCTGCATGGTCGGGACCTCGCTTGCTATGGCGCCGGCGATGATCGTTGCCGCCGATGCCCGCATTGTTGATCTTGACGGTCCGCTATGGATGGCAAAAGACCGTGAAAACGGTCTGGCGTTTGACAAGGGCGTCATGGGGCTTCCTGATCGCGCCCTTTGGGGCTGATTCCCCGGGGCTAAGCCTGAAATTCTGTTGATTTTTGCCGCCATACCGGTTTTTCGGTGTGGCGGTTTCTTTTTGGTGCGGCTTATGATTTCGGGATGATGCGAGTCGCGACCATTTTGCAATTCGCGTTACGGTTTTAAGGGTGCTGTTGTTGTGAAAAACAACTTAGGGGCGCGAAAATACGTTAATTATTGTGTTGAAACAGGTGGTTGTTTTTATTTTTTCTTTCTTAATTAGCTAAAAATTAATTCAAAAACAGCGTGCCACCTCTTCTGGATAGTTGAATTGCCGGTTAAATCAGGGAACGATCATGCAGTTATTCGGGGCTGCTGTGGCTCCTTCGCATAGATGAGTTGGAGCTGACCCGCGTGCTATCCGGTCCCCGAAGAGATAGTCGACGCTTCGCAGGGCCCTTGCGATGTCGATATCGTGATTTTCTTTATACGCCCCGGCATGCAGAACTTCTGCATCTGCGGCGTAAGGAATCGGTACAGCTAACCGCGCGCTTCGCGGCCTTTTTCACCCTCGTTCTTCTGGCGCTTGTCCCGATCTGGGACGGGGCCTATGGCAATGGCTTCTGGCAATCGCAAGCCGTGATCATGCGCCTCCTTGTCATGGGGATTGCGGTTGCGGTGCTGCTTAATCGGGCGGTCAGTTCGAAATGGCGTCGCCGTGCGCCTTATCTGCCGATGCTGTTTCTTGTGATTGCCGCCGCCCTGCTGTGCGGTTTTTCGGGGCTTGATCTTGCGGCGTCGCCAAAGATGCTGACCTCGCACAGTTTCCTGCTTCTTGGCATTGTTGTCCTGATTGCCATCATGCCGCTGACACTGGCCGAGGCGGGAATAATGGTTTCTCCGATCGTTGTGTTGCTGTTCTTTGGTGCTCAGGGGCCCGTTGCAGGCGGTTATGTGCCGGTTGAAATGATTTTGCCCGTCTTGCTGCCGCTTGCGGTGATGGCGGCCATGGTTCAGCTTTATCGAACGATTGTTGCCGCGCAGGAAATTGCGATTGATCCGCTGACGGGAGTCTATACCCGTGCCTTTGGCATGGAAATGCTGCGTCTGAATTTTGAAGCCGCCTATCGTAAGCGAAGCCCGCTTACCGTGGCCTTTGTCGATCTTGATGACTTCAAGAAAATCAATGATCAGTTCGGCCATGATTACGGTGACCGCATTCTTGAAGAAGCCGGGCGCAATCTGGCGCATCGGTTCCGGAGCACGGATCTGGTGATCCGCTGGGGCGGGGAGGAATTCCTTGTTATTCTGCCTGACCTGACATTGGCACGTGCCAATGAAGTCATGCATCGCGTCATGGCGCCGGGTCTTGCCGATCTTGCCAATGGTTTGACCCAGCAGGCAAGTTACGGACTGGCCGAGCGGATCGAAGATGTCATTTCCCAGCCGCATAACCTGATCGACCTTGCCGATCAGCGCATGTATGACGCCAAAAAACGCCATGACCGCGAACAGATCGTTGCTGATGGCCTGTCGGGTCGCAAGATTTCCGGGGCTGCTGCCACCACGTCATCGGCGCGTGCGGCCGATGCCAGCAAGGTCGTCAATCAGACCGTGAATTAACCCCGCGACCTTTGCGGCCTTTTCGAAGGTCCGGCATAAGGTTCTTTTTCTTGTTCTGCTTATTCCTGGATTTTGACAGGCGCCGCTTTTTGGGGCGTCTTTTTTGCGAATCTGCCCTAATTGGTCATGTTGCGGGGCAATTTTATCCGATTGTATTTTTCGGGATCCCGCGATGCTGATGGGTGCGAGACCGCGTAAATGAGAGTTTCTGCGGGTTTGGAGCAGATTCTCATGATGGGAAACGAAAGCCGAATTTTCGACTCTGCTGATGGAATCGCAGTGTTTCCGCCGTTCCTGATTACAACTTTTGATCAGATTTGCCGATTTTTCGGAAATGAACCGTGGCGCGGAAAAATGAGGATGCTGAAAAAATGATCGCATCTGGTCGGGACTCAGTTCGAAAAAGTGTCAATTTGGTGAAATTTTGACCAAAAAAAGTGCATTAATTTTTTTGATAAAAAAATAGTCAAAAACGTGTTGCGTTCGCCCGATCTAATGGGTAATGTCTATTTGTGCGCTGCGGTAGGACGCAGTGCATTCCGGCGAGCGACTTGTCGCTCGTTTCTTGGACGTTTCCTCCCTAGACTTGGGCCGCTGTCACAGGCGGCCTTCTTTTTTGCCTGAATTCCAGGGTTTTACAGGTTTTTCCGGGGTACGGGAATTCGCGCCGCAAGTACCATTATGTCGCCTGCGCGGGATTGTGCGGTGCAACTCGCGCCATGGTTAAGGGTGAATGCCATTCCCCATCGACATCAAAAAGGAAAGGCACCGTCTGTCTGACTGGTGCCTTTGTTCGCGTGTCGCAAGGTTATGGCGATAGGGGTTATTTCTCCCGCCCTGGATCGCGTTCCGGGAAGTTGCCATCCCCGTCACCAAGGCCGCGCTGCATGATCACGCTATCGACCCAGCGGCCAAGTTTGAATCCTGCCGACTGCAATGTGCCCGCCACCCGGAAGCCCAGGCGCGCGTGCAACCCGATAGAGGCGACATTGGCGCTATCGCCGATCACGGCAACCATCTGGCGATAGCCAAGGGCCGTACAGCGTTTGATCAGTTCGGACAGAAGCGCGCGACCGGCCCCCTTGCCGACCACATCGGGCGCGATATAGATCGTGTCCTCGACCGTAAAGCGGTACGCCGGGCGCGGGCGATAGGCCCCGGCATAGGCAAAGCCTTCGACGCGGCCATCAATTT
>TARA_R100000049_G_scaffold5435_2_pt1 | contig 20952 bp, 20 predicted proteins | sample TARA_R100000049 | Tara Oceans TARA_R100000049 (sample SAMEA2619992) | marine metagenome | biome: marine biome (ENVO:00000447); feature: mesopelagic zone (ENVO:00000213) & marine oxygen minimum zone (ENVO:01000065); material: "saline water (ENVO:00002010), including plankton... | reverse complement strand
GAAATTTACCGGATTGGCGGGGCACAGGCGATTGCAGCATTGGCCTATGGGACGCAAACCATCAAGCCGGTCGACAAGATCGTTGGTCCGGGCAATGCCTTTGTCGCGGCCGCAAAGCGTCGTGTTTTCGGGCAGGTCGGGATTGACATGATCGCCGGTCCGTCGGAAATCCTTGTGGTTGCCGATGGCAGCAATGATCCAAGCTGGGTCGCGGCTGATCTGCTGTCGCAGGCCGAACATGATCCGGTCGCACAGTCGATCCTGATTACCGATGATGCGGCTTTTGCCGATCGTGTTCAGGACGCCATTGATGCGCATCTTGAAAAACTGCCGCGTGCGGAAATCGCCGGGGCAAGCTGGCGCGACTTTGGTGCAATTGTCTTGGTCGAAAATCTGACGCAGGCTCCGGCCTTGGTTGATCGGATCGCACCGGAACATCTTGAACTGGCTGTGGATGACCCGGACGCGCTTGCCGAAGACATTCATCATGCCGGTGCCATTTTCCTGGGCCGTTACACGCCCGAGGCGATTGGCGATTATGTTGCCGGGCCAAACCATGTTCTGCCAACCGCCCGTTCGGCGCGTTTCTCGTCGGGTCTGGGTGTGCTTGATTTCATCAAGCGGTCGTCATTGATCAAATGCACGCCCGAAAGTCTGGCCAAAATCGGCCCGGCGGCGATTGCACTGGCCGAAAGCGAAGGTTTGCAGGCACACGGACTTTCTGTGGCGATCCGGTCCAACCGCATGTAAGCTGTTGCAGTGCAGCGCCGAGGGATCGCAGGGAGACTAAGATGGCAGAAATTGCAGACAACCAATGCATTGCCGGTATCTATCTCGACGAGAAATACAAGGTGCGTCGCCGCCCCGAGGTCGAGCACGAGCAGGCGGTGGCCATCTATGACCTTCTCGAAGATAACCATTTCGTGCCCAAGGGCGGCTTCGAAGGTCCGTATTCGGTTCACATGCGCATCGAGGATAACCGCATCTATATGGATGTGCGCGGCGATGACGATACCGAAAACCTGACCACCATTGTCGTGCCGTTAACCCCGTTCCGCCGGATCGTGAAGGATTACTTCATGATCTGCGAAAGCTATTACGACGCGATCAAAAAGGCGAGTGCCGCACAGATCGAAACCATCGATATGGCGCGCCGCGGCCTGCATAACGAAGGATCCGAACAGCTTCGTGAACTGCTGTCGGAAAAGGTGACGATTGATGAAAACACCGCGCGTCGCCTGTTTACCCTGATCTGCGTCCTTCATATCCGGGGTTAGGGCACGGTGGCAGAAGAACTCCCCGGTTCGGTTCTTTTTGCCTGTAGCTTCAATGCTGTAAGATCCGTGATGGCGGCTGCGCTTATGCGTCACTATCACGGAACGAAGGTGTATGTTGAATGCTGCGGCTTGCGTGCCGGTGATCTTGATGGTTTTGCCGTCGCGGTCATGGAAGAAATCGGGCTGGATATCTCGACCTATAAATCCAAGACATTTGACGAACTTGAAGACGGGTTCTTTGACCTGATCATCACCCTGTCACCAGAAGCCCAGCACAGGGCGGTCGAAATGACCCGCACCATGGCCTGTGATGTCGAATTCTGGAATACCTTCGACGCCACGATTGTCGAAGGTTCACGCGAAATCCGCCTTGAAGCCTATCGACAGGTCCGCGACCAGATCAAAAAACGCATCCTTGAACGCTTCCCGGTCGGTCCCGCCCCCAAGGTTTAAACACACGCCCCGTACGGGCCGTCAATCAGCGCGTCAAACGCATCCCCGTCCAGCACGTATATTCTTTCATCATGGGCATGCCGCATGCCGATACGGGCATAAAACCGCTGCCCGATGACGTTTTCGGCATCGACCGACAGGCGGATATAATGCTGGCCACGTGTTCGGGCCCGTTCGGCAACCTTTGCAATCAGATGACGGGCAAAACCGCCCCCGCGATATTCCGGGGCGACAAACAGGTCCTGAATGTAAATCCCGGCCTTGCCACGAAATGTCGAATAGCTCGGAAAATAAAGGCAAAGTGCGACCGGTGTATCCCCGTCATGCGCAATCAGGGCCTCGAACGCCGGGTTGGGGCCAAACCCATCACGCGCCAGATCTTCCGCTGTGCTTTTGAATTTATCCTCGCACCCGGTGGCACGGGCAATTTCAAACAGCATGGCATGGATATCGTCAACATCCTGTGCGGTGGCGGGCCGGATTTGGGGCGGGTTGACGGGATGGGGATGATTGGCGGTCATGGTCAGGGTCCTTGATGGGGGCCTTGGAACCATAAAGGGGATTGGTCGTGGGAAACAACATGATTTCCCGGTGCAGGTTTATGCCATCACGCAGGGCATGATTGAAATGCAGTGCTGGGCCGCTTTGTGCCTTGCGTGAAAGGGCTTGACCTTTTTGCGCGTTCGGAGCAGTTTGCGGGCCACCGGTAATTGGTATTGCAATACGAAAGCTAGGAGTCTCATGGCTAAAGAAGACGTTATCGAGTTTCAGGGCACTGTTGTCGAACTTCTGCCCAATGCGATGTTTCGCGTGAAGCTGGACAATGATCACGAAATTCTTGCTCATACCTCGGGCAAGATGCGCAAGAACCGCATTCGTGTTCTTGCTGGTGACCGCGTCAGCGTCGAAATGACGCCTTATGACCTGACCAAGGGTCGTATTACCTTCCGTTTCAAGTAATCCGGAACCTGTAATACCGCAAAAATTGACGTTGCCGGGCGCGCAGTTTAGGTTTGCGCGCAAGGTTGCGTTTTGCTGTGTCTACAACCCTTCTGGTTTGGCTTTGGATGTCTGTGGGGAGCCGCGACTTGTCGAAACTGATTTTGGCCTCTGCATCGCCGCGGCGTCTTGAGCTGCTGGCACAGATCGGAATTGTGCCAGATCAGGTTATCCCTGCTGATATCGACGAAACTCCGCATGATGATGAAAGTCCGCGTCGGCTTGCCTTGCGCCTGGCCGAGGAAAAGGCACGTGCGATTGCCGCCGACCATGCGGGATGTTTTGTTCTTGCCGCCGACACGGTTGTGGCCTGTGGCCGTCGCGCCTTGGGCAAGGCGACCGATACGAACGAGGCCCGCAAATTCCTCTCGCTGCTTTCCGGTCGACGTCACCGTGTTTATGGTGGTCTTTGCGTGGTTGCACCCGATGGTACGACCCGCGCGCGCGTGATCGAAACACAGGTGATTTTCCGCCGCCTTGGCGATGACGATCTTGCGCGCTATCTGGCCCATGACGAGTGGCAGGGCAAGGCAGGCGCTTATGCCATTCAGGGATATGCCGCAACGTTTGTTAAAAGCATCACCGGGTCCTATTCCAATGTCGTTGGCCTGTCGCTGTGCGAGGCTGACGGTATGCTGCGCGGTCTTGGTTTCAAACAGGGGATGTGATCATGGTGGCTGGCGGAACAGAAACAGACCGCCTGCTGATTGATGCCGTCGCATGCGAACGGCGCATTGCCCTGATCCGCAATGACCGGCTGGCGCGTTTATGGATTGATCGTGGTGGCCCGGCGCGCTTTGACATTCATCTGGGCCGTGTTTCGAAAATTCTTCCTGAAATGGCTGCGGCCATGGTGGTTCTTGATGGCGTTGCCGATGGTCTGCTGCCGTTTGATCGCATTGACGGCCCGCTTCATGAAGGCCAATGGGTCATCGTGCAGATTTCCCGCCTCGGGTTCGAGGATAAAGGCCCGAAACTGACCGGCCGCATCGCGATAGAGGGGCTGGGCATGATCCTGCGCCCGAACGAGCATCCCACCGACGCAAAGCGCGGCGGTCTGGTGGAACTCCCCCGCAAGCTCAAGGACGAAAACCGGCGTGCGGTGCTCATGACCCTGTTCAAGGGGCTGATCGCCCGCGAAGAGGGCATCACGCTGCGCAGTCTGGCAATCGATTGGGATGACGGCGCATTGGCAGGCGAACTTGGACAGCTTCGGGCTGTGTGGAAACGCGCCCAGGCGGCCCTTGCATCACCGGCAAAGCCGGTTGTGGTTTTCAAGGCATTGTCGGATGCCGATCAGCTGATCGAACGCCACGTGATGGCGGGCGGCGAATGCATTGTTGATGGTTCGGACGAATTTGTGCGTTTGCGTGGATTGTTGCGCGCACGTGGTTTGGATGATGCGCACCTGATCCGTCATGACGGCACGCGCCTGCTGTTTGATGATCAGGATATCGAAGACGATATCGCAACCGCCCTGCAACCGCGTGTGCCGCTTCCGGGCGGTGGCTGGATCGCCATCGAACAGACGACCGCACTTTGTGCGATTGATGTCAATGCAGGCGGATCGGATTCCGACAATGATCAGGCAAGGCGGGCAGAGCAGGTCAACTTGCGCGCAGCACCCGAAATTGTCCGCCAATTGCAGTTGCGCAATATTGGCGGTCTGGTGGTGATTGATCCGCTTCGCATGGCGGGCAAGGCATCGCGCGACCGGTTCGAAGCCGCCCTTCGTGATGCCTTTGGCCCGGAAATGAGCGGTGCGGTCCAGTTTGGCGGTTTTACCCGGCTGGGCCTGTTTGAATTGACCCGGCAGCGCGGCGGCATTGCCCTTGGTGAACTGATGCAAGGCAGGCTGCCTGATCCGATGCCGACGCGAACGGCAGCATTGAACTTTGTGCTGCGTTCCGTGATTCGCGATATGCGCAGCGGGCAGGGCGGGCGATACAGGCTTTATCTGTCAAAGGACCTTGTCGCGGACCTTGTGCCGGGAAGCCACGGGCAACAAATTCTTGAACGTGCGATGGGGATGGCGCCGGAACTGGCCGCCGACGAAAGCCTTTCGCGCGCTGACTACAGGCTGGAGAAACTCTGATATGGTTGAAAAAAACACAGTTAAAACAGCAGGCTCGGGCTGTGCCATGTGCGGCAAGCCGGTGGTGGAAAAATACAGGCCGTTCTGCTCGAAACGCTGCGCTGATCTCGACCTCGGCAAATGGCTCAATGAAAGCTATGCCGTCCCCGCGACCGAACCGCCAGAGTATCTTGAAGACCTTGAAGATGAAGAAGATTTTCGCGCATAAAAAAAATGCGATTTGAGGCTGGACAAGCCCCGAAGGAGTTTGTATAACCCCGCTCGTTCCGCAGGGAACGCTCCGGAAACGGAGACGCTTAAAGAATGCCCGGGTAGCTCAGTTGGTAGAGCAGTGGACTGAAAATCCGCGTGTCGGTGGTTCGAATCCGCCCCCGGGCACCATCTTTAGGTAGCCCAAAATGACCCGGCCATTGGCCGGGTTTTTTTGTGCGCGAACGAAAGTCGCGTTTCATTTTTTTGATATCCCCCATCTTGAAGAAGTCCAAACATTCTAAAGCAGCGCGTGGCTTTTTGCATAGTTTGGCGCTCTATTTTGCATAGTGCCTAATCCAAAAAGGAGCGGTCTGGCGCTGCGTTGCGAAACCAGTTTCGCAATGTCCTGAATCTCGTGTGTCGATCCGATCTCCGGCATGTCAGACACCACCTTCGGCACTTCCCCAGTGTTTCGCAGGACCATCGCTTCATGCGCGTCACTGATGAACCCCGAACAAACCTCGGGCCTCCAGCAACCTCGCCGACGGACCACCTACAGACGGTCCACGGGCTCGTTGCCCACTTCGATCATCTTCCGGTCACGGTGCCAACCTGCCACCCCGACATCCAGACAAACTTCGGGCCTTCGCCATTCCTGCCAACCGACGGCTCTCGGGCTTCTGGCCCGCTCTGATCACTCTCGGCCCTGATGGCATTTCCGGCAACCGGTTCGGCCCGGACACACTTCGGGCGTCGGTCATTTTCGCCAAAGACGGACTTAGGGCGCACGGCCCCACCTGTCCACCATCGGCGGGCCAAAGCCCACTGCTGCCATTGCTGCCGCCTCCGGCAAATCGGGATACCTTTCCCGATAAGACGCACCTCTCCCGTCATGACAAACAAGCGTATTCGAAACCTGTTAGACCCGGCGCGAAATGCCGCCGTAATGGCTCCGCCATCCACCGACCCATATCCTGCGGATTACCCCGCCGCCCTGTCTGTGTCTTTGCCGCTGCATCCTGATCACCTCTTTGATCCGGCCCCAAACGCAAAACCCCGCAAAGCACAAGGCTTTGCGGGGTTCGGTCCGGGGGCATTTATCCCGTTGACTTTTATCTTATGCCATAAATAAAAGAACAAATCAAGAACTTTTTTGAAAAACTTTATATGCCGTCAGAAAAGGGGAGGGAATCGCGGGCAACGGCAGCTTTTCATCCTCGACAAATTTGGGATTCGTCCGGGTGTTTTGATGATTCCTCATACCTTTGCTGCTCAAACGAACGTATCGCGTCGGTTCGCTTTTCAAATGAAAACAACCGTGCGCGCAAGATGTCAGCCGCAACATTAACGCTTGAAAAGAGACAGTTATGTCAGGAATGTTGCGGAAATTTTACATCCCGTTACCATGATGTCTGGCGGCTGGTTTCAAACTGCTGAAACACAAATCGGGCTATGACGTTATGGCAGACAGCGTGTTCTGCGCTGCAATAACAAACATCCAGGGGACCCTGATGGCCGAAAAGCAGATCGAGATCGAACTGAAGCTCCGTATCGATCCGAAACATGTATCGCGTTTGAAGCAGGCACCCGTCCTGCGCGAGGTCAAGGAAGGCCGTCGTCTTCTGACCACCCATCTTGTGTCCATCTATCACGACACGCCCAAGCTTTCGCTGGCCCGCAAGGGGCTGGCCCTGCGTGTGCGCAAGAAGGGAACGAACGGGTGGGAGCAGACCGTCAAGGCATCAAACGGACTTCGCGAAGCCCTGCCGGAACGTCATGAATGGAATGTCGAACTGCCCGATGGCGTTCTTGATCTGGATAAATTCACCGATGAAGACGTCGTCGGACTGCTTGATAAGCACGTTAAAAAGAAGAAGATCGAACGGATTTTTGAAACCGATCTGAAACGCAGTGCGGTTGATCTGACCTATCGCGACGCGATCATGGAACTGGCAATCGATCAGGGCGTGGTGCGCACCGCGGAGAAAGAATCACCCCTGTCCGAGGTGGAGCTGGAGCTGAAGGAAGGCCATCCCGCCGCCCTGTTTGATCTGGCACTTGAACTGCAACGCACCGTACCCCTGTTCCTGAGCCTGCGCTCAAAGGCATCGCGCGGACGGGCGCTTTATCTTAACGAGACACCTGGCTTCTATAAGGCCCCTCCGGTCGGGCTTGCTGCCGATATGTCGGCCGAAATTTCGTTTCGGGCGGTTCTTGCGCAAGGGCTTCGGATGATCCTTGGTAACGAGATTTGCGTGCGTGATGACCTTCATATCGAAGGCTGCCATCAGATGCGGGTTGGCATGCGTCGCCTTCGGGTGGCGTTCAACCTGTTTAAGAAAAACCTGCCGCAGGGCGAGGCTGTCCTGATCCGCCGCCTGCTGAAACATTGCACCAAGGCGCTTGATGGCCTGCGCGACTGGGATGTTTTCCTGACCGAAACCCTGCCGATGGTCGAGGAACGCTTTCCCGATCATCCCGGCGTCGCCGATCTGCGCAAGGCTGCCGCCAAGCAGCGCGAAGCGGCCTTGGTGACCGCGCGCGAAATGCTTGAAAGTTTCGAGTATCAGCAGCTTTTGCTGTTGCTTGGCGCATGGTCGAGTTATTCGCGCTGGGCATCGGGGGCGGATGCCACCCAGATGAAGGCGATGTCTGCACCTGTCACAAAACTGGCAGAACCGCTGTTGAGCCGGGCCTATAAACGCGTGACCAAACGCGGCGACGACGTTGGTAAGCTTACGGTGCCACAACTTCACGCCTTGCGTCTGGATGTCAAACAGATGCGCTATGGCAGCGATTTCTTTGGCGAGGTTTATGCGGCCAAACCGGTCAATAAATTCCGCAAGGAACTGACGGGTTTGCAGGAAATTCTTGGCTGGCTGAATGATGTTGCCGTGGCAGAATCCCGCCTGATGGCCTTGCGGCCGCAGCTTTCCAAAGACGGCATGATCGCCATTGGCCTGATTTCCGGCTGGTTCGGCGCACGCGCCGATCATCGCCTTCAGGGGCTTGATAAGGCATGGAAGAAATTCGAAAAGCAGAAGCTGTTCTGGAAGTAGCCCGCCCGGCAAATCGAAACCGGGCGGCGGCTAGGTCGCTGCCCGTTTCATATCCTGATAAGCCGCCAGCGCCCGCTCACGGCCTTCTTTGACCCCGATCAGGGGCTCGGGATAGCTCTGCCCCAAATCCACCCCTGCGGCCTTCAGGATCAGCGGGGATGCTTCCCACGGCTTATGGATATATTGCGCGGGCATATCGGCAAGTTCCGGGACCCATTGCCGGACGTAACGGCCGTCCGGGTCAAATTTCTCGCCTTGCAGGACCGGATTGAAAATCCGGAAATAGGGGGCGGCATCGGCACCACATCCCCCAATCCATTGCCAGGAAAACGGATTATTGGCCGGGCAGGCATCGACAAGCGTATCGTCAAACCATGCCAGACCTTCGCGCCAATGGATCAGAAGGTGTTTGACCAGTACCGATCCGACAATCATCCGCACCCGGTTATGCATATAACCGGTATGCCAAAGTTCCCGCATTCCGGCATCGACAATCGGAAAACCGGTTTGCCCGCGTTGCCAGCGTTCAAGCGCCTTTGGATCATCATCCCACGGGAAATCGGTGAATTGCCCCTGAAGCGGCACGGATTTCAAATCCCTGGCATGAAACAGGATGTGATGGGCAAATTCCCGCCAACCCAGTTCGGCCATGAATTTTGATGCGGTTTTGCCTTGGCCGGGATGGGCGTCGGCGTAATGGTTTGCCGCGTGCCACACCTGCCGCGGGCTGATCTCGCCAAACCGCAGATGCGGGGACAGTTCCGACGTCACCCGATGATCGGGTCGGTCGCGCAGGTCGGCGTAATCAGAAAGCCTGCCATCAATAAAGTCATGTAGCTGATCCATCGCGCCCTGTTCACCCGGCGTGAACCGATCGGCAAAGCCGGTGGCCCAGTCAAACGGCTTGGGCGACAGATCAAGCCCGGCAATATCTGCTTCATCGCTCAGTTGCAGATCGCCAAGCGGGATGCTTTCAGGGGCTTTTTTGGGTTCTGCCGGGGGTGGCAGTTTCAAACACGCCCGCCAGAACGGACTGAAAACCTTGAAGTCCGATCCGGCCCCGGTTTTGACTTCCCATGGTTCATACAGCAATTGACCATTGAAGCTTTCGCATTCGATATTCTGATCGCGCAAGGATGATTTGATATCAGCATCGCGCGCGATGGACGCCTTGTCATAAAGCCGGTTCCAGAAAAGCGCGCCGATTTTGTGATCAGTTTGCAACTGATTGAAAACGTCCCGCGCATCCGATCTGAAAACCCGCAGACAGGGGGCCTTTTTTCCGGCCACTGTTGCAAGGCTTTCATCAAGACGCGTCAGGGTTTTTTCCAGCCACCAGCGCGTCGCCCCGCCCAATTGGGCATCAATCACCCGATCAAGGATAAATACCGGAAGCACGATGCCGTTATTTTGCTGAGCCCACTTTACGCTGGCGTTCAATGCCGGGTTGTCGGCAAGACGAAGGTCATTGCGAAACCACATGATGGCAATCGGTGCGGCAGAAGCAGAAGGCATCCGGGAACTCGTACCTTGGGGGAGGGAGGGGGCAAAAGGGTGAGAGAGCACATCGACTGTGACAGCATAGAGGGATGTCGATGCGCTCTCTCTGGCTCGGGGTACATCATCATGTACGGCGGACCAGATTGATCAGTTCATCGAAACTTTGCGAAATCACATTCTTTTTCCATCCGGCAAATCCAAGCACCAGTCCGTGGGGCAGGTTGCTGCGATTTTGTGTCGATTTATCATGATAGTAGGATGAAAGCGCCCGGCAGTCGAGCTGCGCCTTGACCATCTGGTCCTGCAATTCCGCATCGTCCTGGTCACCGATAAGGCGCGTGCAAAGATGCAATCCCCCATCCGATGGCAGGACCTGCAAAATATCGCTGGCGCGTGTCTCGATCAGGTCACGCAGATGCGCCCGGCGCTCACCATAACTCAGCCGCATCTTGCGGACATGGCCGCCAAAGTGCCCCTCGGCAAAAAATGCGGCCAATGCGGCCTGTGCCGTTGGGGCGGGCACGCCATCGGCAAAGCCGCGCATCCCGCGAAATACCGGGATCAGGGCGGGTGGCAAAACCAGATATCCAAGCCGGATACCGGGAAATAGGACGCGCGAAAACGTGCCGACATAAAGCACGCGATTTTGCCGGTCCAACCCCTGAAGGGACGATAACGGCGGCCCGTCATAGCGATAATCGCTGTCATAATCGTCTTCGACGATCCACGCATCATGGGCATCCGCCCATGCCAAAAGGGCAAGACGACGGGCAAGCGACAATGTCGTGCCCAGTGGATAATTGCGCGATGGCGTCGTGACCACAATGCGCGCCGGGGGACCCTGATCAAGCCTGTCGACCTGCAATCCATCTTCATCGACCGGGATCGGAAGCAACGTCGCACCACTGGCGGCAAGGACCCCGCGAATACCTTCATAACCCGGGTCCTCGGTCGCGATCACGTCACCCGGATCAACAAGCGCACGCGCAATCAGGTCGAGCGCCTGCTGGGCGCCTGAAACAATCATCACCTGATCGGCATCGCATTTGACCCCGCGGGACTGGCGAAGCCACTTGGCAACCTCGTCGCGCAATGAAGGCATGCCCAGCGGATCAACCGGCATGGTGAGGTCAAGGGTGGGGGCCCGCCAGCTTCGGCGCAGTAACCGGGCCCAAAGATCAAATGGAAAGGCATCAAGATCGGGGGTTGCCGGGTTAAACGGACGCGCCACGCGAAACCGTGGAAAGCGCCGGTCATAGGCCAGCATGCGGGTCGCACTTTGGCTAAGCCGTGGAAGGTTTGCGGATTTACGGGCCTGATCGGCCGATGCGGGCAGGATGGTTGCCGTCATTTCCCGGTCGGGCAGACTACTGGCAACGAAGCTTCCGGCCCCGATCCGGGTTTCAAGATAACCTTCGGATACCAGTAGATCGAAACTCGTCACCACCGTATTGCGCGAAATGCCAAGGCTTTTGGCCAGATCACGGCTGGCAGGCAGCTTTTCACCCGGATGCAGTCGCCCGTCCAGAATGGCCTGGCGGATGCCAAGATAAAGCCGGCGATAAGCCGTATCGCCGTTCTCATCGCCTGCCGTGGCTGCATGGCTGGGATAGATCCAGGTAAAGTCGCTGCGCATTGTGCCCTATCGAAAATCAGGGTCAGTAAAATTGGTCCTATCAAAATTATTATAACGGACCTTTGATAAAGTCCAATTATGCCGATGATGACGCCAGCCCGTCGCGCCACCAGAAGTTACAGAGAAATAGAAAATGCCGGATACCATCGACCTTCCCGACCAATACGAAGTCTATCCATCAACCAAAATCGTGCGCGGCCCCAAACGTGCGAGTTACGACCGTAAACTTGTGCATGGCATTATCGATGATGCCCTGATCTGCCATGTCGGAACAGTTGTGAATGGTCGCCCGTCGATGATCCCGACCGCGCATTGGCGCGTGGGCGAACGGATTTATATCCATAGTGCATCCAAGAACCGCATTCTGGCCGCCATCGCCAATGGCGAGGAAGCCTGCCTGTGCATCACCCATCTGGATGGTCTGGTCATGGCACGTTCGGCCTTTCATCACTCGGCCAATTACCGTTCGGTGGTAATTTACGGCAGGGGCGAAATCGTGGCCGATCCGGAAGGCAAAATGGAACATTCCCGGCTGTTTGTTGAAAAGTTGTCCAAAGGCCGCTGGGACCAGATCCGTCACCCCAGTGAACAGGAGCTCAAGGCCACCATGTTCCTTGGTTTTGACCTGAACGAGGTATCGGCCAAGGTCCGCACCGGTGATCCTGTCGATGACGAGGAGGATTACAGTCTGCCGGTCTGGGCCGGGGTTTTACCCTGCAAGAATATCTGGGGCGAGCCGGTGGCAGATACCCGCCTTGATCCGGCCTATTCCGGACCGGTTGCCAAAGCACCGGAATAAACAAAAAGGCAGCCCGATGACTGCCTTTTAAATCGAAACAGGTCGGGCTTTAACCCGCCAGCGCAACCGCGATTTTTGCGCCAAGGACCGCATTGTTGCGCACCAGCGCAATATTGGCTTCAAGGCTTTTGCCCTTGGTATGCTGGGTCACGCGTTCCAGAAGGAAGGGCGTGACTTCGCGACCATGGATGTTAAGGCCCTTGGCTTCGATCAGCGCGCTGTCAATCGCATGTTCGATCGCATCAAGCTCCAGTGCCTTGTCCGCAGGCGGCGGGTTGCCGATCACAGCACCCCCTTCAAGACCAAAGTCCCATTTCGATTTCAGGAATTCGGCAATCTCGATCGGGCTATCAAGGCGGATCGGGGCTTTCTGGCCGCTCTTGACGGTATAGAAGGCCGGGAATTCATCGGTGCCATATGCAATCACCGGCACACCCAGCGTTTCAAGATGTTCAAGCGTCATCGGAATATCAAGGATCGCCTTGGCACCGGCGCAGACGACGGCAACGCTGGTTTTGCCAAGTTCGGTCAGATCGGCCGAGATATCGAAACTTGCCGCCAGTTCGCGGTGAACCCCGCCAATGCCGCCGGTGGCAAAGACCTTGATACCGGCCTTTTCCGCCAGAATCATGGTTGCTGAAACGGTGGTGGCACCATCGCGTTTTTTGGCGATGCAATAAGGAATATCACGGCGCGACAGTTTCAGAATGTCGGTGCTCTTGGCAAAATATTCCAGTTCCGACGGCGACAGGCCGATTTTGCAACGCCCGCCAATCACCGCGATGGTGGCCGGGATCGCGCCATTATCACGCACATCCTGCTCAACCGCTTGCGCGGTTTCAAGGTTCTGCGGATAGGGCATCCCGTGCGAGATGATGGTGGATTCAAGGGCTACAACCGGCTTGCCCACCGCAAGGGCTTCGGCGACTTCCGGGGCGATATCGATAAAGTCCGACATTCAGAATGCTCATGGTTGAGTTAAAGTTTTAAAGGTCAGGATTACGCGGATCGGCCTGTAAAATCCACCCCAAACACATCATGACTGTTGTGTGTGGACAAACAAAAACGGCCGCCCATCGGGACGGCCGTTTTGCAAAACAAAGCGTAAAGCTTAGTTCTTTTCTTTGTCGACGAGCTGGTTGGCCGCAATCCACGGCATCATCGCGCGCAGTTTGGTGCCGACTTCTTCGATTTCGTGTTCGGCGTTCAGGCGACGGGTTGCCTTGAACATCGGCTGGCCGCAATGCATTTCCTGAACGAAGTCACGAACGAATTTGCCTTCCTGAATGTCGGCAAGAACTTCTTTCATGCGTTCTTTGACCGATGCGTCGATCACGCGCGGGCCGGTGACATAGTCGCCGTATTCCGCGGTGTTCGAGATCGAGTAACGCATGTTAGCCATGCCGCCTTCATACATCAGATCGACGATCAGCTTCACTTCGTGCAGGCATTCGAAATAGGCCATTTCCGGTGCATAACCGGCTTCGGTCAGAGTCTCAAAACCGTATTTGATCAGCTGGGTCAGGCCGCCACAAAGAACAGCCTGTTCGCCGAACAGGTCGGTTTCGCATTCTTCGCGGAAGCTGGTTTCGATCACGCCCGAACGGCCGCCACCGATTGCCGATGCATAGGAAAGTGCGAGTTCAAGCGCGTTGCCCGACGCGTTCTGTTCGATGGCAACGAGGCAAGGCACACCACCGCCACGTTTGTATTCGGAACGAACCGTGTGGCCCGGGCCTTTAGGTGCGATCATCATGACGTCAAGATCAGCACGCGGCTCGATCAGGCCGAAATGAACGTTAAGGCCGTGTGCGAACAGAAGGGCGGCACCGTCTTTCAGGTTGTCGCGCAGTTCGTTGGCATAGATCGCAGCCTGATGTTCATCCGGGGTCAGGATCATGACAACATCTGCCCATGCGGCGGCTTCGGCCGGGGTCATGGTTTTCAGGCCGGCATTTTCAGCCTTTTTGCGCGAGCTGGAACCTTCACGAAGGCCGACAACAACGTCTTTGACACCGGAATCATGAAGGTTCAGTGCATGGGCATGGCCCTGCGAACCGTAACCGATGATGGCAACTTTTTTGGTCTTGATCAGATTAACATCTGCATCGCGGTCGTAATAAACACGCATCTTTCGATACCTCTGGACGTTGGACCACGCGATTTTTCTTTGCGTGGCGGATGGATCAAATTGTTAAAGCGGGACTGCCAAGGCACCCCAGGCGAACTCACATCGTCAGCGTGCCGCGCGAAATTGCTGCGACACCCGTGCGCGAAGTTTCCGAAAGCCCCAACGGCTCCATCAATTTGATGAAAGCGTCAATTTTTTCCGGGCTTCCGATGATTTCGAAGACGAAGGAACTGTTGGTCGCATCGACTGCGCGGGCCTTGAAGATATCGGCAATACGCAGGGACTCGACGCGCTTTTCACCCGATGCAATCACCTTGATCAGGGCAAGTTCACGTTCAACGCACGGTCCCGAAAGGGTCAGATCACTGACCTTGTGAACCGGCACCAGACGTGAAAGCTGTGCCTTGATCTGTTCGATCACCATGGGCGTACCCGAGGTGACAACAGTGATGCGCGACTGGTGGGAACTGGCGTCAACCTCTGCCACGGTCAGGCTTTCGATGTTATAGCCACGGCCCGAAAACAGGCCGATGACACGGGCCAGAACGCCTGCTTCGTTATCCACCAGAACGGATATCGTGTGTTTCGAAATTTCGGTTTCTCTCACGGGTCTTGCTCCGCTAGGGCGCGGGCGGGCGCATTCAATGTGCAGCCCGGCCCGGCCTTTGATTTTGGTTTTGATGATGTCTTGACGCGAACGGGTTTCGCGGATCAGACCAGAACCATCCCTTCGTCGGAATCAATGGCTTCGTCACCGGTGGTTTCCGCGCCAAGCAGCATTTCATTATGCGGCTTGCCCGACGGAATCATCGGATAGCAGTTTTCCTTGTCATCCACGGCCACATCAAGGATCACCGGACCATCAATCTCAAGCATCTGCTTAAGCGTATCGTCCAGATCGGCCGGGTTGTTGCAGGTAAGACCGGTAAAGCCGAATGCCTCGGACAGTTTCACGAAATCCGGAAGGGATTCGCTGTAACTTTCCGAATAGCGCGACCCGTGCAGCAATTGCTGCCATTGGCGGACCATGCCCATGTAACGGTTGTTCAGGATGACGGTTTTCACCGGCAGGCGATACTGGGTCAGCGTCGCGCATTCCTGAATATTCATCATGATCGATGCATCACCGGTAAAGCAGACAACGGTGGCATCCGGGTGGGCAACCTGAACGCCAAGGGCCGCTGGCATGCCATAACCCATGGTGCCAAGCCCGCCCGACGTCATCCATTCATGCGGATGTTCAAAGCCGAAATGCTGGGCCGCCCACATCTGGTGCTGGCCGACATCGGTGGTAATGTATGTCTTGCGATCACGCGTGAGTGCATGAACGCGACGGATCACATGCTGCGGCTTGATGATATCCTTGGGCTGCTTGTAGGACAGGCAATGCTTGCCCCGCCAGCCTTCGATCTCGTCCCACCAGCTATCAAGCGCCTTGGCTTCGATCTTGTGCTGTTTGGCTTTCCAGATTTTCATCATGTCTTCAAGGACATGACCGACATCGCCGACAATCCCGATATCGACCGGAACGTTTTTGTTGATCGAGCTTTGATCAATATCGATCTGGACTTTCTGCGAACCCGGCGAGAAGAAATCAAGGTTGCCGGTCACGCGGTCATCAAATCGTGCACCAACCGCAATCATCACATCGCAATCGTGCATGGCCATGTTCGCTTCGTACGTACCATGCATGCCCAGCATGCCAAGATACTGTTTATCCGAAGCCGGATAGGCACCAAGCCCCATCAGCGTCAGCGTGATCGGAATACCGGTCAGACGGGTGAATTCCGTCAGGACCTTGCAGGCCTGGCTGCCGGAATTGATGACGCCACCACCGCAATACAGGATCGGCTTTTTCGCCGATGCCAGCAGTTCGAGTGCTTCCTCGATCTGACCACGGTCGCCTTTGACAACCGGGTTATAGGTGCGGTGCTGAACCTGTGACGGTTCGAGATACGGTGCCTTGGCAACCAGAATATCTTTCGGCAGGTCGATCACGACCGGACCCGGGCGGCCGCTTGACGCAACGTGGAATGCTTCATGCATCGTGCGTGCAAGCTTCGCACTATCCTTGACCAGATAGTTATGCTTGGTGCAGGGGCGGGTGATGCCGGTGGTGTCGGCTTCCTGAAAGGCGTCATTGCCGATCAGGTGGGTCGGTACCTGGCCGGTCAGGCAGACGATGGGAATCGAATCCATCAACGCGTCGGTAAGGCCGGTAACGGCATTCGTTGCACCCGGACCACTGGTTACCAGAACAACGCCGACCTTTCCGGTCGAACGTGCGTAACCTTCGGCGGCATGCACGGCTGCTTGTTCATGGCGTACTAGGATATGACGAATCCTGTTTTGCTTAAATATCTCGTCATATAGCGGTAGGACGGCGCCGCCGGGATAGCCGAACACGACTTCCACACCCTGATCGACCAGGGCCTGCAACACTACTTCCGAACCGCTTAAAATACGTTCTGCCATGTTTTTCGAGCCTCTTCCTTAGCGACAACAACGTGTCGCGTGATAACCGCGTGGTTGATACATGATCCAATTACCCTTGAACTGGAGTTGAAAAATCCGCCGAAACGGCGGTTTTCCGCCATTTCGACGGCGGTAGGGCCAACCTATCGCCTCACTTTGGCGTGGTCAACAGAAATTGGTGAACATCATTACGCAATTTGTCTGCCAAACTTTCCGAATATTGCGTGTCGATGATCTCCTTGTCACTCATCTGATGGCGAAACCACGTTAATTGACGCTTGGCATAACGCCGGGTTTCGCGCTGTGATTTCTCTTTGGCGGTCTCAAGATCGATCTCGCCGGCAAGGTAGGCTGCAATCTCGCGCACGCCGACGGCCTTCATCACGGGCGCTGTTTCCGGCAGGTTTTCAGCCAAAAGCCTCCTGACTTCCTCAATCGCGCCCTGTTCGATCATCAAATCGAAACGCCGGTTGCAGCGATCATAAAGAATGTCGCGCGGTGGCATGTAACACAGCTTTTTGAAAACCATTCTGTCGGGCGGGGTTACCATTGGTTCGCGGTGCCATGCCGCCACCCCGCGCCCCGTGCCCGCCAGAACTTCGGCCGCACGAATCAGGCGCTGGGTATTTGACGGATCAAGGGTGGCGGCGGTGTCGGGATCGCGTTTGGCAAATGCTTCAAAAAAGGCCTGATGCCCGTCTTTTTCAAGCTTGGCTGTCACTTGGGCACGAATCCCGGCAGGAATATCGGGAATCGGCGCGATCCCCTCGGTCAGGGCATTCAGATACATGCCCGTACCCCCGGTAATGATCGAAAGCTTGCCGCTTGCATGACATTCGGCAATTTCCGCCATCGCCATATCGCGCCATTTTCCGGCCGAACATGCTTCGCGCCCGGATAGCACGCCATAAAGCCGATGCGGCGCGCGCGCGATCTCGCGGTCATCGGGCCGCGCGCTCAACACACGCAGTTCTTTATAAACCTGCATGCTGTCGGCATTGATCACCACACCGTCAAACGCATCCGCCAGATCAAGTGCCAAGGCGGACTTGCCGCTGGCGGTCGGTCCAGCAACGATCAGGACGGGTTGGAAGGTCTTGTTATTCATTCTTCTAGGTTTGCCGGTCGTATGAAAAATTTGATTTGCTGGGGCTCAAACAAGATATTCGCAATCTCCGCCATGGCAAGCTGATCGACAATATCGCAGGTAGCTTCGGAAGCAGATTTTGTCTTCTTACGCTCGTTGCTTGTTGTGTTTTCTGACATTCCTTAACCTCCCTTGTTTGAAACCCGGCTTGACAGAATATCGGTCTGTAACGGTTATGTATCAAACTTTTCTTGTCATCGCGTCCCGCAATACGGATAAAGACGAAAATCTGATTTACCTGTGTCCCGTCAAGGAGCCCGCAATCCATGGATCTGGTCCTGACCCTGATCGCTGCCCCCAATTCGAACGCGCTAGGTGACGATATTGTCGCGCGCGCCAAAACCGTTCTGGCCGGGGCTGGGGCGCGTGTCGGGGATGTTTCGTGGCTGGCGGCGGGTGAGGCCTGCGATATCGGCTTTGGCGGGCTCAGCCTCGATATTGCCGATACGGCTCTTCGCGATGCCGCTCTTGGTGTCGATGCGGTGACCCAGACTGCCAAAACGCGCCGCAAGAAATTGCTGATTGCCGATATGGACAGCACCATGGTCACCGGTGAAACGCTTGATGAGCTGGCGGCCTTTGCCGGGGTCAAGGACCGGGTTGCGGCGATAACCGCGCGTGCGATGAATGGTGAACTGGATTTCGAGGCCGCCCTAGATGAACGGGTCGGGTTGCTGGATGGCATGTCGACCGACATGCTGGCTGAGGCATGGAAGACCGTTGAATATACCGGCGGGGCCAAAACGCTGGTGGCGACCATGAAGGCCAATGGTGCCTACGCTGCCCTTGTGTCGGGCGGGTTTGATTTCTTTACCGGTGCCGTGCGTCGTGAACTGGGTTTTGATTTTGATCAGGCCAATGTGCTGATTACCAAAGACGGCACATTGACGGGCAAGGTTCAGAAACCGGTGCTTGACCGTCAGGCAAAGGTCGATGCGCTTGAAAAACTGTCCGCCCAGCAGGGTGTCGGGGTTGAGGACGCCATTGCGGTTGGCGATGGTGCCAATGATCTTCAGATGATTTCACTGGCCGGGACTGGTGTGGCGTTTCATGCCAAACCATCGGTTCAGGAACAGGCGCGCATCTGCATCAATCATGGTGATCTGACCGCATTGCTGTATCTGCAAGGATATGCAAAATCCGATTTTTCGAGCTGATAGCGGCAATCATAAGCCGGAATGCAAAGAGGGCGACCCGCAAAGGCCGCCCTCTTTGATTTTGGGAGAGTAAAACCCGAAGGTCTTAATCTTCCTTATTCAGCGTCAGGCCGAAATAACGAGGTCCCGCCGAGGTTTCAATCAGCATCAGGATGGTGCGTTTGTCATCATCCATTGCCTTTTTGACCGCGTCTGAAACTTCCTCGACCGTGGAAACCGAGCTGTGCGATGCCTCGATAATGATGTCGCCCGGGCGAACACCCTTTTCGGCGGCATAGCTATCACCATTGACTTCGGTCACGATGACACCCTCGGTGCCTTCGGCCAGGTTATAGCGGCGGCGCAGTTCATCATCGACATTGGCAATCTTCATGCCCAGCGGCTTGATTTCGGCTTCGGCAATTGCGACCGGTGCCTGTTCTTCGCCCGGTTCCGCAGATGTTGCGACAACGTCTTCTTCAAGTTCGCCAAGTTCAACCTGAACGGTTTTCTTTTCTCCGTCACGCCATATCACAACATCGACATCCTTGCCGATTTTGGTTTCGGCAACGATACGTGGCAGGCGGCGCATGCTTTCGACTTCCTTGCCGTCAAACGACAGGATGACGTCGCCCTGTTTGATGCCAGCTGCTTTTGCCGGGCCATCATCGGATACACCGGCAACCATTGCGCCGGTCGATTTATCAAGTCCGACCGAGTCTGCGATATCGTCGGTCACGGTCTGGATGTGGACACCCAGCCAGCCACGACGGGTCCGGCCATATTCCTTGAGCTGATCAACAACCGACTGTGCAATTGCCGAGGGAATGGCAAAGCCGATACCAACCGAACCGCCCGACGGCGAATAGATTGCACTGTTGATACCTATAACATCGCCATCAAGGTTAAACAAAGGCCCGCCCGAGTTGCCACGGTTGATCGATGCATCCGTCTGAATGAAATCATCATACGGACCCTGATTGATGTCGCGGTTGCGCGCGGAAATGATCCCGGCTGTCACCGTGCCACCAAGGCCAAACGGGTTACCGATCGCCATGGCCCAGTCACCAATGCGGGAATGATCGGAGTCTCCCCAATTGACGAAGGGCAGGTCTTCTTCCGGTTCGACTTTCAGAAGTGCGACATCCGTTTTCGGGTCGCGGCCAATCAGTTTTGCCGGAAGGGTATCGCCATCATGCAGGCGCACCGTGATTTCGTCGGCACCATCGATCACATGGTTGTTGGTCACGATGTAACCGTCAGCCGAAATGATAAAGCCCGAACCAAGTGCGGTCGCACGGCGCTGTTGCGGAGTCTGGCCCTGACCTTGCCCGCCTTGTCCGTTGCGATCCATAAAGTCCTTGAAAAGATCCTCAAACGGCGAGCCGGGAGGGAACTGGAAGTCCGGTCCCTGACGTTCGGCCACCATCTGACTGGTCGAGATATTTACCACACTGGGCAGAAGCTTTTCGGCCAGGTCTGCGAAACTTTCAGGAGCGGGGCGAGCGTTCGCAATCTGCGAGACGCTGGTCACGCCAAGAAGAACAATCACCAGCGCAGCCGTAAATCTGCTTCGCGCCGGGTTGTATAATGCTTTTAGCATGTGTCTGATCCTGTTCGTTGCCGCGTTCACGGTATTGAATTTTTGCAGCACGCGATGCTGTTCTTTTGGATAGTTCATGCACCGCTTAACTAGCCAAGTTAGCGCCGAGTTTGTCAGAAATTTGGCAGGCTTGAGAAAAATCAAGGAAGAGCTCGGGTTTTTCTGTGTTTTCACACAAGAAGGCGCAAATAAGCGCGAAATGCCTTGAAACTTTGCCCTCAAAGCCAGACCCGCATACCCCAGATCGCAGCAATGGCGGCAATCGCGGCAACAAGGCCACCGATCCGAAGCTGGGATTCGGGGATTTCCTGCATTAGCTCCATCACACGTTTCGCCCCGCCCGGGAACAGCGAATAAAACATTCCCTCCAGCGCGATGGCCAGGAGAATAGCTGTGGCGAGTTCCTTCATGGGCGTGGACGTTCCGGCGTTTCTATGAACCTGTGTGCGA